>Ga0181582_10002724_pt1 | contig 14065 bp, 11 predicted proteins | sample 071ome_32_FD_132438 | JGI IMG/M metagenome (GOLD analysis project Ga0181582, IMG submission 132438) | Coastal salt marsh microbial communities from the Groves Creek Marsh, Skidaway Island, Georgia - 071405AT metaG (megahit assembly) | ecosystem: Environmental > Aquatic > Marine > Intertidal...
AGAAACAGGAACAGGAACAGAACGCAACAGTCGGGAAGCAGCCACGCGCGCGCCGTTACGCAGCCGTGGAATCAGCACTGTTGTGGTGCCAATGCCACCGCGCTGGGGGTCTCGGCACATCCCAGCGTGCTCACCCTCCACCGCCGGCACCCGACCGTGCTCGACGAGCGAATGGTAAAGATTAAATGATGATCGTAATCCGTATTCGTTCCGTGATCGTCAGACGCCGCCGAGCCCTGGGATGTTGAGCGTGAGCACGTCGTCCGCCGACTCTTTGAATATCTCGATGAATCTGAGCTCCGTCTCATCCAGTAGCGGCACGATCAGCTTGATCTTCCCCTCGCCGCGGAACTCATACGCCAATTCCAACAACCAATCGATGTTGTCCTTGGCGTCCAGCACCGCGGGCGCGTCATCTCCCTTCCATTCTTTGATGGCAGCCGCCACGAGCCCGCCAAACGTGTGGTCGCCGGCGTCCTCGTGCTGCATCTGCAGGTTTCCGATGAGCTTGATCAGCAGCACCACACGCTCCAGCGCCAGATTCACACCCCGCTCGAGCTCTGCGTCGTTGAGCCTCATCAGCGCCTTCTCCTCGCCCTTCTCCTTGGTCGTCCTCCGGATCTCGCTCATCCACGAGCTGACGGCCTTCTTGCAGGACTTTGCGTTGAGACGCAGCTCTTTGGACTTGCTGTTCACCGTGTGCGTGTCCTGATACATCATCAAGACGGCCTGCGCGCCCATCGGGCCCCACATCGAGCGGAACTTGTCGCGATCCTGGCAGATCACCCGCTTCAACACGTCGACCATCTCGCCGTGCAGCCTCGCCTTGAAGTTCGTGTCGTCGCTGATAATCTCCGACAGCCGCATGAAGTTGATCATCAGCTGCGACTCCCCGGGAGACACTTCGTACGCGATGACCGACGGCCGCAGAAGCACCTGCTCGCCGAGCTCCATCACCGCGCGGATCATCACGTTGACCACCGTCTTGGCCTCCTCACCGCCCATCACGAGCAGGTCAGAGAACGACGGATCGTGGAACGCCATTGAAACCAGCAATGCGCACATCTGAGACACAACAAACCCGGCATACCCCCTGCACTGGTCCGTATCGTAGAACCAGTCCCCGACGCGCGCATCGGTGGGCCGCACCGCCGGCTCGCGTACAATGCCCCCGCCTTTCTCCCTGCTCGGCCTACAGACGTACGGCGACGTGGCCCTCGTGTGTGTCACCAAATCAAACACGGTGCACACCAAGCGACCCAGCCCCGTCACGTCCCCCTCCTTGCTGAACCACTGGAAAGCCTCCTGGTCCACAAGCACCTGCTCCAGCAGCATGATCGAAAACTCCAGCCGCTGCGCCAGCAATCCGGCGTTCAAAAAGCACTCTGCGTTCTCCTCCCGCAGCCGGAACAACAGCATCTGCCCGAGCGTCCTCGTCCCTTCCACTGCCGCCGGCAGAAACATCCACCCGCGCTCCATCAGCTCGAGCCGCTCGTGCACCACGTCTGCCTCCACCTCCTCCTCGAACTGCACCTTCCACTGCTCGCGCTGCTTCCCATTATTCACCAAACCCCGCGCCTTCTCCGTCAAGAACACGAGCATCGCATGGATCGCCGCCGGCACCACGTCCAGCATCGCCGCCGCGTCCCTCGCCAGCACCCCCTCGACGTCCTCCGCCGTCTCACCCAGCGCAGCCACCATCCGCCGCTTCCCGAACTCGGACGACGCCGACAACAGCACCATCGTCAACGCGTCCACCAGCATCCGCTCGTACCCCCGGTCAAACACGGTCAGCGACGTCTGCATGACGCGGAACGTCGGACACAGAGAGACAAACAGCCGAATCGCGTGCAAGATGTACTCTGCTGACGTCAAAAAGTCGTTCTTCGTGCCATCCGCATGTTCCACCCGATTCCCGAGTCCCACGTCACCTCGTTCGATCTCTTCCCGCTCCTGCCACCGCACCGTCATCAAAATGATGTACTGCGGCATCCCCAGCAGAATCTCGGCCGCAGCCACCTGACGAACGAACGAAGCGCGCGGCGCGAGTGAGTGAGTCAGCAGTCGGGGCGCGACCACGAGCCGGTCGAGTCCAATGCAAACCCACCTTGCTCACCTGGTGATCCATCACCACCTCCACGAACGTCTCGTCCAAGTCCTGAAAGTGGGATCGCTTATTCCCCAGTTGACCCTGTTGGCTTTGATTCGACTGGTGATTCGACTGGTGGTTGGACTGTTGCGCCTGGGTCGTCCCGTCCGCAAACTCCCGCTGCCACCCGTCCGGCTCCTCCTTGGATCGCATCCCATCACGTTCGAGTACCCCTATCGGCTCATCAAACGCGGCATACTCTTCCGCCGTACGACCAAACCTGAGCTTACCCTGCGTGGAGACGTCAGTCGTGAGTGCGTGATTCGAACGGGCGAGCGCGAATCGGTTTGGAGGCTCGTTTCACCACGAACCTGGACGTAAGCATCGATGATCGTTTGGAGCTTCAAACAAGGATGCTCGTTGCTGCCATATGGACGCGCCGGGTCCAGGTTTTCCGCCCCAACGATCCGACTGGAGTTGGGCACCATCCGACTCGTCAAATCAAAGGTACAGGGTCCGCTCGGCGGCGGGGATGGGGTGCAGGTTGCGGGCGATATATATAGACGTTCAGATGTGTAGGTACAACACACACAAGATACGACTGGCGATGGCAGGTCGTCGCAGGCTGATAAGTCGCCGGCCGATCTCCAGGGCGCCCGGGCGCATCCGGCTTCAGGTGATGCCTGATCGGCCGGCACGTCGCGGGCGCAGCCGAGTGGCCGAGCGGCCGAGCGAGCGACCGAGCGAGCGACCGAGCGAGCGGCCGAGCGAGCGACCGAGCGAGCGACCGAGCGAGCGACCGAGCGAGCGACCGAGCGAGTGGCCGAGCGAGTGGCCGACCGACCGAGCCCACAGGGAGCTCCGAAATGGGTCGCAGCCGCAGCGACCCCCCATTTCGTCACTATCTTTTGGGCGTTCAAGTTCTCGCAGTCCATTTTATCCATCTACTCCCATCGTCCCGATCCAGCACTGAAGGGAGAAGCAGGGCACGGAGAATCGTCAGTCGCCGTCCGCTTTTGAACGATTTCTCGGACTCGAATCCCGCCAGCCATGTTCCGCGTGTTTAATTCCGGCTCTTCTACGGGAGCTTTCATCAATGCAAGCTACCGTGGCGACATCTATCGTACGTCAAAGCCGCAGTCAACTCGCCATGCTTTTGTCTTCTCGTCGCTACACGCCCCCATGCCCCACGCTCACCTCCTCCCTTCCCGCTTCCCGCTTCCCGCTTCCCGCTTCTCCCGCTCCCAGGTATGAACACGATCTCAAAGCAGAGCCCGTCGTTTGACATCGATGCCTTGGATCCTTTTGTCCACGGCGAGACCGGGCAGGTAGAGCCGGCCACGGCGCTGATCGTCGGGGCACGTCACGGCGTGATATACTCCGTAGACTATCTCATTTCGAAGGGCGCTGGACTGGATATTGCCGCGCCGAATGATGGGAATACGGCGCTGCACGAGGCGGCTCGCATGGGGCATTTGCGGGTGGTGGTGTCGCTGGTGGAGGCTGGTGCGGATGCGAGCAAGGTGAATAAAGAAGGAAAGACGGCGGCACAGCTTGCGGAGGCAGCCGGGTACACGCTGGTGGCAAAGACAATTGAGAACCCGGGGTGTGTGACCGTGACGGACATCGCGCTGTATACTCGGAACCATTTGCCCCAGTCGAAGAGTATGAATCTGAAGCCTCAAGGGTGCTGGGGGAAGTTGAGCAAGTGTTGCCTGGCGCTGTAATGTGGGGTGGACTGTGCGTACGTGCGTGCGTGCGTGTGTGGGTGGGGGGGTATGACGCTGACGAGTATGTGAGTATGACTCGACACAAAATTTGAGCCCCCTGTGGTTGTTGTTCATGCGATTGGCAGGGAACAGCAACAGAGTACTTGACTGGGGAGATAGTAGTAGTAGTGACAGTGACGGCGCCGACCGGGGCTGGAACACGCCCGGAAATGCGGAGGAGGGGCGCGGGGATCATCTTCGTCATCGAAACTTGATTCCGCCAGATTTCGTCGGCGAGATCAACGATTCCCTTGTCGGCTGTCTGGCATCGTTGGTCCTTGTGGATAACAAGAACGACGCAGAGAGGCGCTCGACGGCTCGCAAAGCACGGCAGAAAGGTCGCACCGGCCGGGTGGGCTCGCTCGGACGGACGACAAAGACGGCGGAACTGCTGCGCGCTGGAGAGCTGCAGATAGAGCAGACGGAACGAGAGGCAAAAGCTTGGGCTCGAGAAATGGAATCGAGAGAGAGAGAGAAGAAGAGAAAGGCGGAGGAGGCTGCCGAGCCAAAGCCGTTCGCAGAGCGGTGCCGGGCGGACAGCACGGCGCTGCTCGAATCGGCCGAGTGCCCGCGGCACTTCCGGGCAGTGGATCAGTTGTTTCCAAAGCTCGATCCTGCGAAGACGTGTGCGAATCAGCATAATATGGTCGGAGAGAAGCTTCCCGAGAGGGAAGTTGTGTTCAGCGGGTGCGGGGACGTCCCGGTGAGGCACAGGAAGACGGGCCTGCTGCGATTCGGCGGGTGGGACGATGACGGCAGAGGCGAACGGATCGACGCGGTGACGTCGTCTGCGGTCGTTGAGGCGGCGGATGCGGTGCCGGAGGTGCTGTTCGACTTTACCGGCAACGCTGGACCAGAGGCCAATGCGGACGTCTATGGGGAACGAGTGGAGGTCACGAAGGAGCAGGAACGGACGGCCGAGGATCTGAAGCGGCAGTACCTGGATATCCTGGGGAAACTGAACGTGGATCTCGGAAACGGCGGGGCCGAGAAGACCGTGAAGAAGACCGAGGCGAGGGACGACGACGTCCACTACCCGCGGGATCATCCACAAGCCCTGCGCATCTTTGCGATCCAGGACTTTTCAAAGTTCCAGGACGAGTCGGGCAAGAAAAAGACGACGTACCGCTACAGGGTCTGCCCGCTGTCCACGGCGTGGCGGGAACTCAAAGACTGCGAGGACCAGTCGAAGATGCATTGGTACGAGATCATCCGAGAAGGGTTCCCGTGCCATTTGTATTTCGACCTCGAATACCCCAAGGGCCCTGGCCTGAACGACGGGCTGGACGATGACGCGCTCGTGGACACGCTCCTGGCCCTCGTGCGGGCCCGGCTCAAAGCCGACTTTGACCTCAACCTGCGCGATGACCAGGTCTACGAGCTGGACTCGACCACCGGCAGGAAGTTTTCGAGGCACCTGATCGTGCGTATTCCAGGTCACGCGTTCTACAACGTGGACCACGTTGGGTACTTCGTCCAGCAAGTGTGCGCCGACTCTCGGTCCAGCCTGCTGGTGCGCCAGAACCTGGAGACCGACCGGGTGGGCTATATCGTGGACACGGGCGTCTACACCAAAAACCGTCTATTCCGGCTCGCGTATAACTGCAAGTGCGGGGGCACCGGTCAGACCCTGCAGCCCACGCAGCGGTTTGCGTCGACGACGCCGCAGACCCCGGCCAACGTGTTTGCGTCCACGCTAGTGACCAACATGGACGGCATCGACGGCCGCCCCACCGGGCAGCTCAAGCTGTTGGCCGTGCGCAGGATGCTGAATATTCCGCAAGCGGTGCGCGACGTGCGGTCTGGCGTCGAGGGCGCGGGCTTTGCTCTCGACGGCGTCGGACACGATGGTGCTCTCGTCGGCGTCGAGGAGAAGCCCGTGCGCCAAGAGGCAAACCAGTTCATGCCCCACAAAGAGGCCATGACGCGGCTCGCGGCGTTGGCACGGGAAGCGGTGCCATTCGTCCAGACGTACGCCACCAAAAGGGCCGGCAGGCCCGTCAGCGTGAAGAGCTGGCAGATCCTCGGCGGCTACGGCGACGTCGCCTACTCGCTGGTCGGCCCGGGCGCGCACTTTTGCTCCAACAAGGGCGGCGATCACAACAGCAACTTTGTCTACATCGTTGCCAACTTTTACCACGCGCGGGTGGCCCAGAAGTGCTTCGACCAGGAGACTTGCTACAAGTACAAGTCGCCGCCGTCGCAGATGCCGGAAAAGTTTAGGTGGAATCCGTGACTGGAAATGAAAAATTCACGCACGTATACTACGTAGTATCCACACACCTACCAACCATAGACCACGGACCATGGTCGCGGCCAAGCGGAGCAAGAAGCGAAAGGTGGAGGACGAGGACGAGGGCGAGCGAGGCGCGAGTGACTCAAAATCCAAAAACAAGCGGCAGAAGGAGACGGACGTCGCCACCACACGCAGCGACAGGCTCGCCGAGCTGGCTGCGCTCGAGGCACAGATAGAAAGACTCCAAAGCGGCCTCGACGCCGCGCGGGGCGTCCTGCGGGCGTCCAGGTACGAGCCCGACCTGGACGAAGAGGCGCTCTGTCGCGTCCTCGAGTACGCGCACCGCACCTGCTACATCGCCGCGCCGCACGGATACGTGCCGGGCGAGAGCCAGCTTTACATGATGCGACCGCCTGCACCGCAGCCGATGCAGCTACAGCAGTCCATCCTGCACACGTTGGCGGCGGGCGAGGCCGGCAAGCGACAGGAGCTGTACAACGTGGACAAGAAACCAGACATGGGCGTGGAGAAAGACGTCGATTCGAAGCAAGAGGCAGGAAAAGATATGCTCGAGGTGCTCAAGCACATGCCGGAAATGCCGGCCGGCTGGAAACCCGGCGACCCTATTCCCGGTCTGGGCAAGGCGACACCAGGCGAGGGTGCGGCAGCGACGAAGGAGTCGGCGAAGAACTCAGCGCTGGCAGGAAACGTCCAGGACGGACAGCAGAGCCCAGCAGTGCCCAAGGCGGCACCGACCTCGACAACGCCAAAGCCTCCGACGACCCAGGCCCCGAAAAAAGCCAACTTTGCGCTCGGCCTGGAGGTGGACGACCTCGATTTCGGCCTCGGAATCAGCAGCGACGACTCTGGAGATGACTCCGACTGACTGACGAGAGGCGCGAATATATTTCATCAAAGTTACGCTGATGGTGGAGATCAAGCGCGCGAACTAGTCGTCATCGCTATCATCCCGCCGGAACCGCTTCTCCTGGTGTTCCTCCGGTTGCTGCTGCTGCCGCTGATGCGTCGGCGGCGGAGCACCCTCGCCACCCCGGCCGCCCATATGCATCCTGTTGGGGTTCGCCCCGCCGCCCATGCCCCCGCCCGTCCCGGCGTTGGAGTGCCGGTTGACAATGGTCCCAAACCCGCCCCGGCCCGGATCAAAGTCCTGCCGGAACTCGTCTCGCACCTGCCCTCCGCTCTTCCCCCGCCCAAACTGCCGACCCTCCACGAACCCCCAGTCGAAATCCACACGAATCGGTCGATCGTCCACGATCGTCCCGTTCAAGTACTTGACGCAGTCCTCCGTGTCCTTCCTCGTGTAATACACCACAAAGCAGAACCCACACGGCGTCATCTTCTTCTTATCGAGACCCATGATAATCCGCTTCACGTCGCCCGCCTTGCTGAACACCTCGTGCACCTGGTCTTCGGTCGTGTAGAAGCTCACGTTGCCGACATAGACCGTCGTTGACGTCGCCAGCGCCTGCTGAAACTCTTCCAGCGTGCCTTCAAAGCGCCGGTCCTTGTAGGCCGACAGCTTGGGGTTGATCTCACGCAGGATGTCCGTCATCGAGAAAAATGAAAGGGACGACGAGAAATGAAGGGGGAGGGAGAACGCGTCGCGGCCGTTTCTCGTGCCTCGCTCCCAGCGAAGGATTGGCGACGACTGCGGGCGACGGTCTATGCACGTGATTACACACGTATTCGTGGAGCGAGAGGAAAGTTTTTCTCTCTCTACTGCGCTGTGCCACCCGACAGCAGGCTTTCCAGCGTCCGTATGGTGTTGAAATGATCCGTCAGCTCCCGGTCGTGGTGCGTGAAGTTGCTCTCCAACGCCCGAACTCGCCGCTTCAAATCCATAAGCGTGTCCCGCACCGTATCGTCCCACACACTCTGCCCGCGACGTCCTTCCCGCCCTTCCCTCCCGATCCCGACCTCCATGGCACCCACGGCTCCTCCGTCCCCGTCCCCGTCTCCCTCTCCCGCCTCTCCCACCTCTCCCGCCTCTCCCGCCTCCTCCCTTTCCTCCTCCGCCTCTCCCGCTCCCGCCGAAGCGAGTCGGACCCCGGCGTCCACCCCCAGCCGGTATCGTATCAGCGTACTCGTGAGCAAATGAAAGCTCCCGTTCAGCACCCGCAGCTCCGCCTCCCGATACCCATTGCCATCCACTGCCCGCCCCAGGAACGCTCCGCACACGCAGCTCAGCTCCCCGTCCTCCGCCTGCACCACGTTCCTCGTCGTCGCCCGCACAGCCACCATCGTCCGCCTGTCTTCATCCGTCGGCGACGTCACACTGTATAAGGACGGCCCCGGCCGACCAGGCATACTATACGCAGCAACGAGCGACGTCGAGTCTCCCAGCAGCGACTGGCACGTCCGACAGGCAAACACGCACGGCAGCTGCCTCAACGCTTTCGTGTCCTTGCACACGTTCTCTGGCTTGTTAGAGGACCGGTGCTCGCGTGACGACCGACGAAGGGGTTCCGATTCCGGGTGGGACTGGTGCAGACGACGCGGATGAAGGCGTGGGTCGTCCATGGGCGTCGTCGCGGCGTGGGAGAACATCCCGCCGAGCTCGACGGATCGAAAATCGAGGCGTGAATCGAGCGGTTTTCGGACGCGTTCGTTCGCTCCGGCGCGTTAATCCGATAGATATCGACGTGAATGCGGTCGTGCGTGGATCCGTGTAGCTGTGTATGTATGGCACCGACCGATCGCGGGCGCAATTCAAACAAGGCCCGGCTCGTGCTCAACGACAAGGAAAATTGCGATCGTCTGATCAAGCCTCGGTCGTCGGTCTCAGTCGCAGATCCATCTGATACTTTTCAGAGCGAGTCATGGTTCCCTTTCTGGCAGGCGTTCCGTCGTCGTCGTCGCTCGCAGTGGCATGGGCAACGTCGCCAGCGACATTTGTTCTAACGTCGCTGCTCACGCTGCTGGCGACGCTGGTGTTTCTCCGGCTGATTGCAAATACGTTTACTGGACGGGCGCCTCCTGTGACCGAGGGCATTCCGCTGATCGGTGGTCTGCTCAAGTTCAGCCGTGGGCCATGGGAGCTGATGAACGAAATCTACACCAAGCACGGCGAAGTGGTGACTGTGCCGTTGCTGCATAAGAAGATGACGTTCCTGTTTGGACCGTCAGGTGCGTCTTTCGTCTCTCGTCTCTCGTCTCTCGTCTACATCTGTCTGTCTGACAGAGGCGGCCGGTGCGCTCCCTCTGCCCTCTCCGTCTCACTTGCGTTCTCTCCCGCATTGGCAGTGTCTCCGCATTTCTTCAATGCGAATGACGATAAAATGTCTCAGACGGAGGTGTACGACTTCAACGTGCCGACGTTCGGGAAGGGTGTGGTGTACGATGTGGACGTCAAGGTGCGGTCCGAGCAGTTCCGTATCGTGGGGGAGGCTCTGCGTTCGGCCAAGCTGAAGGAGTACGTGCCGCAGTTCGTCGAGGAGTCGAAGTTATACTTCGATAAGTGGGGTGAGACGGGCGTCGTGAACCTTCCGGACGTCTTCGGGGAGCTCATCATCCTCACGGCGTCTCGCACGCTGCTGGGGAAAGAGGTGCGGGAGCACATGTTTGGCGAGGTGGCGGACCTCTATCACGACCTGGACGACGGGATGAGGCCGATTTCGGTGTTGTTCCCGTACCTGCCCACGCCGTATCACCGCAGGAGGGACGCGGCGCGGGCCAAGATGGCAGAGATCTTTGGAAAGATTATCGCGGGGAGGCGGGCGAGCGGGACGAGCGAGCCGGACATGCTGCAGGTGCTGATCGATGCCAAGTACCAGAAGGTGAACGGGGGAAGGTTGTTGAATGACGAGGAGATCGTGGGGCTGCTGATTGCTGTGCTCTTCGCGGGGCAGCACACGAGCACCATCACGAGCTCGTGGACCGGGCTGCAGATGATCTCGCACCCGGACACGTGGAACGCCGCGGTCGAGGAGCAGAAAAAGGTGATCAAGGAGCAGGGTAAGGACATCACGTTTGACATGCTGACGGGTCTGGACGTGCTGCACAGGAACATCCACGAGGCGCTGAGGCTGGGGCCGCCGCTCATCATGGTCATGAGGTACGCCAAGGAAGAGTTCACCGTGACGACCTCCAAGGGTAAGGAGTTCGTGATTCCAAAGGGACATATTGTCGCGGCGTCGCCGACGTTCAGCCACAGGCTGAAGGACGTGTTCCAGAACCCGGACGCGTACGAGCCCGACAGGTTTGCTGCGCCGAGGAGCGAGGACAAGGCCAAGCCCTTCTCGTACCTCGGGTTTGGGGGAGGCAGGCACGCTTGCATGGGGCAGCAGTTTGCCATGCTGCAGATCAAGACGATCTGGAGCATTCTGTTGCGGGAGTTTGATATGGAGATGCTCGACGAGTTCCCCGAGCCGGACTTTACGTCGATGGTGATCGGACCGAAGCCGTGCCGGGTGAGGTACACGAGGAAGACGAAGCTGTAGATAGGTGGTCGGAGGGTTCGATTTCATTCTTGATTCTTGATTCTTTGTTCGTGTGACTGTGGCGCCGCGTCGCCGTCGCTGACCGGGAATAGGATAAAATCGGGAGTGATCCCATCCTAGCAAGCAACGACGACTCGCTCCTCGTTCACCCACCGGTGGTACATTATTTAATTATTATTCGTAGATCACAGATCGGGATGCAGACATTGACCACCAACGCTGTGCGCGCGGTCGGGCCCCCTTCGACTCGGCAGTGCCAGCCTTCGAAGAATGCCTCTCTCGTGGCCTGCAGGGCCGGGAAGGCGGACGGGTACGTATAGTTCTTGGTAGATGTACGGACGATCATGACGATGCGTGCCAATGGGGCGCGCGACCGCGTCGGATCGTCGCTGTTGCCAACGGCTTGGGCAGATGGTCCAGCGCTCGAGCCCATCTCAGAGGAGAGGGTGCTGAATAAACACAGACGAACCGAGAACCGAGAACAGACAGCCCGACACTCGCCCATCCTATTTCCTCTCTCTCTTTCTCTCTCTCTCTCACACGCACACAAAACGTACGTGCAGACCCGTCGAGGCCGCGAAGAAGTTGGCCCTCGTTGCCGGAGCCGCTGTCTTGCTGATGTCCGAGCCCTCTGCCGCCCTCGCTGCGACGGCCAAGGCCACAAAGTCCACTGTGACGCAGGGAGCTACCTTCGAGCTGGTCGCTGGCAGCAAGGTCAAGCCGATCGTTGGCAAGGCAAGTGCCGAGAAGGCCGTGTACGGAGCGCAGAAGAAGGCTGCCGCTCCGGCGAAGAAGGCTGCCGCTCCGGCGAAGAAGGCCGCCGCCCCGGCGAAGAAGGCCGCCTTCAAGGCCGCGCCCGCTGCCCCGGTCAAGTTTGGAGCTGTCAAGGGAGCATCGCAGGGAACTGCGCCTGCCGGCGTGGTCCTTCCCACGCCCAAGGGCGCCGTTGTCAAGAAGGTGACCGCCAAGCCCAAGCCGGCCGCCGCCAAGCCCAAGCCGGCCGCCGCCCAGAAGGCTGGAAACCCGCTCGCCAAGAAGAAGGCCGCCGCGGCTGGCGTCGCTGCCACCGCCGCCGCCGTGGTCGTCGAGGCCCCTGCCGCCCCTGCCGTCGAGGCCCCGGCTCCCGCCCCGGTGAAGCCCAAGGTGAAGAACTACGTGAAGAATACGCCCGCGGTCAAGGCTGCCCCGGCACCGAAAAAAGCCTCCTCGTCTGGCCCGAGCGTCTCGTTCTCCTTTGGCGGAGATGCCGCCGAGGCCGGTGCCGTCGCTGCCGCCGAGGTCGTCGGTGTCGCGGTCGCCAGCTCGATTGTGAACGGCATCCTGGCGGCCCCGCGTGCCGCCAAGCGGTCGGCGTAGATTTTGTTGTTCTGGTTTTGTAACCGTTTCGTTCGAGACGTGAGATGTATAGTGGCCCATGGGTCGCTCAGGTCGGTCAGTGGCCCAGGCGCGGCCGTGATCCCGTCGATTCCTCCTCACGCGTTTTCGCTCATTCCTATCTCGTTCGCTTCTTCTTCTTCTACCACCGCAAACCGAACTCGTCCCGCGTATATTGAACCCGATGATCGCGACCGCCGGTCTGACGTCGTCTCGGAATTTCCAACGTCAGCCCTTGCACATCTTCCGGAACCACCCCACCCAGACCCCGTTTGCGGCGAGACCGTCACCAGCCTCGACGACCACGCGCGGTGCTCTGCTCATCATGGCCTCGAACAGAACCGCTCTGATTCCCATCGCCAACGGCTCCGAAGAGATGGAAGCTGTCATCGTCGCCGACGTCCTGCGCCGTGCCCAGGTTCACGTCACGATCGCCAGCATCGAGAAGGATAAGGTCACCGTCGAGTGCAGCCGCGGCGTGCACATCGTCGCGGACGTGCTCATCGAGGACTGTGTCCACGAGGAGTACGACGTCGTGGTCCTCCCGGGTGGCATGCCCGGGGCGGAGCATCTGCGCGACAACAAGCACGTGGCGGATATCCTGAGCAAGCAGCGCGCGAGCGACAAGCATATAGCTGCCATATGTGCGGCGCCACAGGTTGTGCTCGACTCTCAGGGGCTGTTGGACGGGAGGAAGGCGACGGCGCATCCGGCCTTCTCGGACAAGCTCCCGAACAGGGAGAGCGTGGAACAGCGTGTCGTGAGCGACGGAAAGGTCATGACGAGTCGCGGACCGGGTACCGCGTTCGAGTTTGCGCTGAGCCTCGTCAAGCTGCTCTTTGACGAGGCCAAGGCGGAGGAAATCGCCGGACCGATGGTCATGTACGACGGGTGGAAAAACTCGCTCGTCTGATGTCGGCGCCTGACGACGACGACACGTCGTTCCCGTTTGTTACACGTCTGGTTCCTTCCTTTCTACGAAAATGATAGCATGCTCGCGTACTTGCCGCCCGATAGCTCGACGAGCTCCTTGTGCGTTCCCCGCTCGACGATGCGGCCCTGGTCAACGACGATGATCGAGTCGGCGTTCCTGATGGTCGACAGGCGATGCGCGATCACCACCTTGGTGCACGTCATATCCGCCAGGGTCATGTCTATATACTGCTCGGAGATGGCGTCCAGCGCCGCCGTCGGCTCGTCCAACAGCAGGAGCTGCGGCTTCCTCACCAGCGCCCTCGCGAGCGCGAGCCGCTGCTGCTGCCCGCCGCTCAGGTTCTTCCCCCGCTCGCCCACCTGGTAGTTCAACCCGCTCGAAGAAATCTCGTTCACAAACTCCTTGCAGTGCGCGCGCTCCACCGCGCGCGTCACCTCCTGGAGCGTGGCGTCGGGCTTGCCCATCCGAACCTGCTCTTCGATCGTCCCCGACATGATGCCAGGCAGCTGGAACATGGTCCCGACCTTTGACCGCATCCGATTCACGTTTTCCCTCGTCAAACGCTCCCCGTCGACATATATCGCGCCCTCCTGCGGCTCATACAGTCCCAACAGCAACGCCGCGATCGTCGACTTGCCCGACCCCGACTGCCCGACCAGCGCGACCGTCTGCCCCGGCGCCGCCACGAACGAAACGTCTCTCAGCACCCAGTCATTCGACTTGGGATACTTGAAGTACACGTGCGAAAACTCGATCCGAAGAGGCTCCTGGCCGACCCCGTCCGTGGCTGCCACCGACCCGTCACCGTCACCGTCTTCTCTTCTATCGTCTTCATCGTCTTCATCGTCTTCATCATCATCCGCCCGGAACACCTCCTCCAGCCGACTCAAAGACCCACTCACCTTGCCCAAATCCCCCAAACTCGCACTCAAACTCCCCAACCCGATGGTCAGAAAGAAGTTGTACACCTGGAACGCCAGCAACGTGCCCACCTCCATCCGCCCCCCCAACACCAACACCCCCCCGATGGCCAACAGACTCAACGCCCCCATGTTGACCGCAAACCGCCCCGCGCCCTCCACCAGCCCCTGAAACCACGCCATCTCCTTCGCAATCCCGTACTCCCGCTCGCAGTACCCCGCGTACGCCCCCCCCCCCCCCCCCCCCCCCCCCCACACCCCCCCCCCCCCTCCCCCCCCCCCC
>Ga0181582_10002725_pt1 | contig 14063 bp, 6 predicted proteins | sample 071ome_32_FD_132438 | JGI IMG/M metagenome (GOLD analysis project Ga0181582, IMG submission 132438) | Coastal salt marsh microbial communities from the Groves Creek Marsh, Skidaway Island, Georgia - 071405AT metaG (megahit assembly) | ecosystem: Environmental > Aquatic > Marine > Intertidal zone...
CCCCCGGCGCCGGCCCCTGACCCGTCCCTCGGCCCCCCCGCACGCACGCAGCCCCCCGGCGTCGCGGCTGCGCCAGCCCAGCCCCGGGGACCGCCGCGCGAGTGCCCGGGCCGGCGACGCGGCGGGGGCGTCGGCGCTCCCCTCCATCTGGTCGCAGCACACGGGGCAGCGGCCCGCCACGCACGCGTCCACCATCCGCCCGGCCCGGATGAGCGGGGACGGGCTCCAGCGCACCACGGACCTAGAGGACCGCGCCACCCGCTGCGCCGAGGCCCTCGCCGACCGCCTGGGCAAGATCACCACGCGCCTCACGGGCGTGCCCGGATGGAGCCGCCCCGGGTCGGGCGTCGCGTCCTCGGGGCCGGGGGCCGGGCCCGGGCCCTGCCGGGGCCCCGGGGCGGCCCCGTCCACCGACTTCGGCGGCCGCGCCTGCATCGAGGAGGGCCGCCTCCACGTCGAGCGCGTGCGCGCGTGCACCGAGACGCTCGAGAGCCTCTCCAACCTGGAGGACGGACTGAAGGCGGTGCTGCAGAAGGTGTCGTTCGAGCTGCGGCGGTCGTCCTCGGCGGTCGCTCACGTGCTGAAGCAGACGCTGGGTTCCCTTTCTGCCCTCCAGGCCGACGCGGACGCCGCGCGGGGCGCCCGGGCGGCGCTGGAGGACCGCGTCTCGTTCCTCGAGGCGGAGCTGGAGGCCGTCCACGCCAAGGAGCTGGCGCGGCGGGCGCGGGCGGGGCCGGAGCGGGCAGGGAGCGACGGGAGCCGGTCTTCCGCGGCCACGCGTCCCTTCTCGGGCGCCTCGGACGCCGGGGACGCGGGGGACGGGCCCGCCGGCGCGGGGGCGGGCGGCGGGGCGGCGGGCGGGGCAGCCGACCGCCGGCGCGCGACGCCCCACCCGGGCCCCAAGCCCGTCGAGCTCCTGGGCGCCGTGGACGGCGTCCGCAAGTCCCTCGATTTCCGGGAGCTCGCCGACGACGCCCCCCGGCACGGGGCCACGGCCGAGACCCTGGCCGCCCTCCTGCGCGACGTGTCGGGCGGCGCCGTCGCCGTCGGGGAGATCGACGGGCTCCTCCGCGCCCTGGGGCTGGAGGGCGCGCCGGCCGGCACCCCCGGCTCCCGCGCCGGCTCGTGCCCGCCGCCCGAGGTCTCGGACGCCGCGTCCCGCGCCGGCCCGGCCCCCGCCCCGGCCCCCGACGCCGCGCCGCGCGCGTCGGGGGGGCCGGGGACGGCGGAGGAGAGCGTCCTGGCGGGGAGCCCGCGGTTCGAGCGGTACCCGGCGGACGAGGCCGAGAGCGACGGCAGCGACGCCGGCGCGCCGGGGGAGCGCGCGCCCCGGGGCGGCCCCCACGGGGCCTCCCCCGTCGGCGGCTGGCGGAAGTCCGCCGGCACCCCCCCGGGCCGGAGGGAGCGCCCCCGGCAGGTCCCCGCCGCCGCCAAGAGCGCCGAGTGGAGCCAGTTCTTCGAGGGGGGCGGCGGCGACGCGCGGCGGGGGGCGAGGCGGCAGACGCCGGCGGCGGGGGCCGGGCGGCGGGGCCTGGTCGTCGAGGCCTCGCCGATCCCGGCGCGCCCCGTGGCGAGCCTGGCGATCCAGGCCAGCCCGGCGCCCCTGGTGGCCCGCCCCGCGGGCCCCGGCCACGGCAAGGCCCCCACCCCCGTCCGGCGCGGGTCCCGCGGCCGCGAGGACTGGACCAACTTCTTCGACGACGGCGGCGCCACGGCCGGGTCCGACACGGAGCCCGGCCCCGCCCTGAGCGAGGGCGTCGCCAGCGGCGTCGTCAACCCCCGCGGCGAGCGCGCCCCCCGCGAGCTGCCGGACGGGGCCCCCAAGGAGGTCCGGTTCGACGACCTGGTCCAGGTGCGGGTGAGGACGGCGACGGGCCCGCTGTCCACGGGGGGCAGCGGGGACCCCGGGGACGGGCTCGCCGGGAGCCAGCTCCTGTCCGTGGACGTGTCCGACATGGGGGGGACCCTCCGCCGGCGGGACCTCGAGTCGGACGACGACGACGACGAGGACGCCGACGGGGGGGCGGCGGGCGGGGCGGGGGGAGGGGGGGAGGGCCCCGTGGGGTGGCAGGGGAGCAACGCGGACCTCGGGGCCCCCGCGGCGCGCGGGGCGGCGAGTAGCTGGGACGCGGAGTCGGAGGGGGCGGGGGCGACGCCGGCGTCGGGGGCGGGGTCGAGCGCGCTGCTGAGCGCGGTGGGCGGGCACGACACGCTCACGCGGCGCCTCGGGGCGCGGGCGGGGATCGCCAGCGAGGGGGACGACGCGGCGGGAGCGGGGCCCGCCGGCCCCGAGCGCCGGGCCGGGAGCCTCCTGGGCAACGCCGGGCCGCGCCACGCCCGGGGCCCCTCCCGCCTGGGCCCCGCCGTCGCCGGGAGGGAGGACTGGCGGCAGTTCCTCGGGTCCGAGCACGGGGACGCCGCCTCCAAGGACGACGCCAGCGGCCCGCTCGTCCTCGGGACGACCACCTCCTCCCACACCCGGCTCGAGCTCACCCTGGACCGGGAGGGGCCCTTGATGGGTTCCGTGGTGCCCCGGCGGGGGTAAGGGGGGACGGGCGGAGGGACGGCTCGCGGGGTAGGCTGGGGGGGCGCGAGGGGCGGCAGTTGTGAAGCCTGCCGAGGTGGCGGGGGAGGGGGAGGGAGGGCGGGCGGGCGGCGGGGGGGCCCGACACGCCCCCGGGGGCGGCGACACGGCGCCCAGGCGCTCGTCGCAGCGCGCGGGGCGCCCGCCCGACGGGGGCCGCGGGCGGGAGGATCGGGACCGGGCGCCGTGCGGCCCCGGGGCTACGAGGGGCACAAGCGCGCGCCACGCGCCGGGAGATTTGCAAACCCGCGTGCGCGCCCTGCCCTGCCCGGCCTGCCCCAAACTCAACACCGACTGCGCAGACGTCCGAGGCGCTACAGCATCCCAGGACCAGATATTCCGATATTTTGGCGAACTTTCGGCCGATACGGCCCGGGAGGCCGCTGAAATCGCAATGACTGGGCAGACTGCCCAGAAGCAGGTGCACACCTCCCTTTCCTCGCGGAACGGCTTTCTCTCCGCTCCCGCGCTCCTTCGAGCACCACGGGACCCCGACAAATCATCTTCGAGCGATTAAATCGAATTTCGTTGTACCTGGATCGCCAACGTGCCCCAGGGACCTTGCGAGGCACCCCGCGGGGCGCGTCTCGGGGTGGCCCCCTCTAGTTGTGAGCGATTTCGATCCGCTTTCGGAGCCGCTCCTCTTCCACCCTGACGGGGTGTCTGGCCCCACCTAATGGTCTGTACCAGATGATTCTTTCCCGTCGAGACCGCAACGCCCGTGCGCACCTCCACCCCGGGTGCCGCGGGCGGCCCGGAAATGCGAAACTCGGGGCGGGCTTCGAACGCGACCCCGGCCCCCGCAGCCCCTAGACCGATGCCATTCCCACCTCCTCCCGCTCCCATGCAGCCTCCGTCCGAGCAGGACAAGTATGACATCCGCGAGCAGATCGGGCGCGGCGCCTTCGGCAACGCCTTCCTTGTCGTCCACCGGTGAGATCCCCCCGTCCAGGGTGGCCCCGGGCCGCGCGACGCCCCGGGAACCCCGGTCCCCGCTCCGGTCCCCGTCCCGCCCTGATCACCCGCCCCGCGAGCCCCCGCCCCGCCCCGGACCGCTCCGGCCGGCGGGGGCCGCGCCGACCGCCGCCCCCCGACCGCGGACCCCCCACCGCCGACCGCCGACCCCCGCGCGCAGGGAGACGAAGAAGCAGTTCGTGCTGAAGAAGATCCGGCTGGCCCGGCAGACGGACTGGCAGCGCAAGAGCTCGTTCCAGGAGATGCAGGTCACGAACGCGCTGGACCACCCGTACATTGTCCCGCACGTGGAGTCGTGGGTGGACCGCGGCCACACGATCAACATCGTGTACGGGTACTGCGAGCGCGGGGACCTCAACTCGCTCCTCCACAGGTACCGGACCAAGAAGCAGACGGTGCCCGAGTCGAACCTCAAGCTGTGGCTGTGCCAGTGCCTGATGGCCCTCGAGCACTGCCACCACCGGCAGGTGCTCCACCGAGACATCAAGTCGGGCAACATCTTCCTGACGAGCGAGGGGAACGTCGCGGTGGGGGACTTTGGGCTCGCCACGGTGCGGGACGGGGGGGACGGCGACGACCACTCCCTCGTCGGCACGCCGCACTACATGTCCCCGGAGCTCCTCGCCAAGCGGCCCTACTCGTTCCCGGCCGACGTCTTCTCCCTGGGCGTCGTCATGTACGAGCTCACCGCCCAGCGGCCCCCCTTCACGGCCTTCAACATCCACGGCCTCATCAACAAGATCAAGCGCAGCCCCATGCCCGCGCTCCCCTCCGGCTACTCGGCCGAGTGGTGCAACGTCGTCAGAAACATGCTCCGCAAGCAGCCCGACCAGCGCCCCAGTGCCGCCGACCTGCTCAACTGCGCCGAGCTGCGGGACGCCTACCAGGAGGCCCGGCGGCGGGCGGCGGCGCTCATGCCCGAGTACGTGCTCCCCAAGGTGCGGGCCGAGCCGTTCGAGCTCCAGCGCCCGGCGGCGACCCCGAGCCGGCAGGGCTCGGGGCGCCTCGGCGACCGGGGCGGCGGCGCCACACCCAAGGGCCGGCCGGACAGCGGGGCCGAGGAGGAGCCCGGGCGGCCCGAGGACCGCCGTCAGGCCATCCCCAGCGCCGCCTCCATCCGGCAGCGGTCCCGGGCGCCGGTGCGGGCCAGCCTCCGCGTCGACCGAGAGATGGGGGACCTCCTGTCGGGCCCCGGCGCCATCGGGGACGAGTTTGACGGCTCGGTGGCGCAGGTCGTCCCCCGCGGGGGCGACGAGTACGACTACGGCACCCACGACTCGGAGGGCGCGCGGGACGAGGACGACGGCGACGGGTGGGACGAGGACCCCAGGGGGCCCGGCCCGCGCAGCGCGCCCCGCCTCCAGATCGGCACCCCGGCCGGGGCGGCCCCCGCCCGCCGCGGGAACCGCGCCATAGGCGGCGAGGGGAGGCGCTCGCCGAGGAAGCACTCGCCGAGGAAGCACTCGCCGACCCACCCGGCTACCGGCCGGCGCCCCATTCTGTCCTCCTGGTCCCCCCGCAACGCCGACGCGGCCCGGAGGGCCCGGGAGCAGGACCTCCCGCTGGCCGGCCTGGCGGGCGCGGGGGGGGAGGGGGGCGGGGAGGGGGCAGGGGGCGCGCCGAGGACGCCCGCCCCGGCGGGGCTGCCGCGGCACCCGGGGGCGCCGGCGGGGGACGGGACGCCGCAGATCTCCTCCTTCCCAGTGTCGCCGATGGACGCGACCCCGGGGCCGGCGGGGCTGGCGCGGGGGGCGCTCACGCCCGAGTACGTGAGCCCCGGCGACAGCCACCTGCTCGGCGGGGCGACGCCCCACACGGGCCCGCGCGGGCAGGCGCGGACCGAGAGCACCGACGCCGGCGGCGACCCCGCCGACCCCGATGGGGGGGTGGACAGCAAGCACCGGGACGCCCTGCGGACCAAGGAGCAGAGCGCCGCCGACCTCGCCGAGGTGGCGTACCGCAGCGACGAGGCGCGCAGCGACCGCGAGTCGGACTACGGTGAGGAGGGGGACGGGGGCCCGGTCCCGGGGCACCCCGCCCCCGGGCCCCGCCGACCCCACCGCGCGCCCGAGGCCCCGCCCCGGAGGCGCGCCCCGACCCCGCCCCCCCCGGCCCGGGACCCCCCCGCAGGCGACGGCGGGAGCTACTACACGGACGGGGAGGAGGGGTCGCTCGAGGCCGAGCTGGAGGACACGCGGGCCGAGCTGGACAGCGCGCGCCAGGCGCTCGAGCTGGCGGCGCGGCTGTACGACGCGGGCCGGCTCGAGGAGCTCGGGTACCTGCTCCACCAGACGTCCGGGGTCCGCGACCCGCCCGGGGTGGACGCCGGGGCGCCCGGGTCCCGCCTCCAGCTGCTCCAGCAGGCGCGCAAGGGGTGCCCCTTCCAGCTCGGGGACCAGGTCATCGTGGGGAACCGGCGGCGGATGCGGGCCGTGATCCGGTACTACGGCCCGACGGCGTTCGGGGACGGGAGCTACGTGGGCATGGAGCTGGAGCAGCCGGACGGGAAGAACGACGGGTCGGTGGGCGGCGTCCCCTACTTTGCCTGCCGCCCCGGGTGCGGGCTCTTCGTGCAGTCCCACATCCTGCGCCCAGAGGACCCGGCCGGGTCCCCGGCCGGCGGGGGGCAGTGACCTGGCGCCGTTGAAGGGGGACGCGGGCGCCGGGGCGCCGGGGATGCCCCCGTCCTTCAACAGGGGCTCCCGCCAGCGATCCTGGCCAGGGATCCGTCTCTATGGCCCGGCCCGGGGGCGCACCTCCACGCGGCCCCCCGGTACACACTACACGTAAACACACAGGGAAGCAACCATTCGTCCCGAGAGCACCCCAAGCTTAGAGGCCTGCGGGGGACGGGGGGCGGGGCGGGACGGGTCAGGGAGGGGAGACGGAGGTGGCAACGGGTGGCAGCATGCCCAGGGGACGTCCCTCCAACACATCCCGTGCGCGGTCACGTGCGCCTGCGCGGCCGCGGATCCCGGCGCGGGACCCTCGTATCCGCCTGCGGCTGCCGCCCCGGCCATCGGCGACGCACGGGGAGGGCCCCCGGGCCGGGATCGGGCGGGGAACGGGGGAGGGGAGGGGAGGAGGAGGGAGCGAGGTGCGGGTGCGGAGTCCTCCGACCCCGCTTCGGGTGGAACCCGCCGCGGTACTCACCGGAGCGGCCCCACACCACGAGGGAGAGGGAGAAGGAGAACATCACGCAGGTAGCGGCCCACCCGATGGAGACGATGGCGGGCTCACCCTCGGCCATCACCATGACCTCGGTCGCGGCCTGGGCAGCGGGGGCGATGGCCATGGCGGCGGCGGCGAGGCCGGTGGCGACGGCAGCCTGCGGGAGGGGGGGTTCGGGGGCCCAGGGTCACGCGGGTCAGGTCCCCGGGCGCGCTTTGGTTTGAGGGGTGATGGGGGATCCACGCGCGGGCTCGACGCTCTCCCGAGGGATCCCACGCGGTGTCCCCCGGCGGTAATTATCGCGGAGACGCAGCAAGGAGCCGCGAATTCCCTCTCCCTCGACCCCGGCGGTGGGCATCGAGCGTTGGTGAGAGTGATTTCCTATCCACCGTTGAGAACTCGGATCGCCCCGAAGTGAGAATCCAGCCGGCATTCCGTGCGTGATATACGCCTCTAGACAGCGAGACTCGGCCATCAGGCCGCTAGCGGCCTCTGACCGGTCGGCTCCCCTCCTTCCTCAGCTTTCCCCGCGCTGGCCCCTTGAGTCGAGGGAGGTCGGATTCCCCGGGAGACGTTCCCACGGTCACGCTCTCTAAAGTAATCACCTTCTGGGGGGCGGCAGCGGCGGCCACGGTGGCCTTGCGGGCCACGGAGGTCTTGGAGACCACGACGGGCTTGGCGGAAGCGGTGATGGCCTGCATGGTGTCTGGGGTGCGGGAGACAGTGAAAGGTAACCGGCGCTGGCGGGAACGACGCGCGGGTTAAAGAGGAGAGGGGAACGGGAGAAAAGGAGAGGTCTGTTTGGGACGAGTCGGACGGACGGCCAGGGAGAGGGAAAATCGAGTTTCCAAGCCCTCCCCCCCTCCCCTCCCCCTGTTTCGCCGGAGTGGGACCCCACGGTGGAACACTTACCCCCACCAAAACCCCGGCCACAGATAGTCGCCCCGAATCGCACGGAACACCTCCACGAGTGGGCCCCTCAACTTCCCACTTTTTTCCCCCGCACCTTGGACAAGTGGTCACAGGATGCCGACCTTAGCCCCTCCCTCCGTGGGAGACGGTGCCGAGGGGATCCCCAAGGGCCAGGTGAGTGACCTCCGGGCCCGCGCGCCTGACAAGGTTCAGCAGTGGCCTGGGGTGCCACGTCCTCCCCCGGAATCCCCTCGGAGGGTTGATCCCGGCCGTTCTCCCAGCCCGTGACGTCGTCCCTCGATTACTCGTTCCGCAGGCGCTCGCCTCGCCGGAACCGGTCACGGACGCCCTCCAAGAGGCCTTCCTCCGATTCGCCGGAGTAACGACCTTGCGTGAGAGTCCCGGGAACTCCCCGCTCCCGGACGGAGACCTCCGCGTTCCGTCGGCATTCCGGAGACCGTTCCCCTTGCGCGCAGATGACGTCCTCGGGTCCGAGACATACCGCAGCCGGCGCAGCCGGGGACCCCCCGTCATCGGGGTCCACCGGGACCAGACGGTTGGGGACGTTCTGGGTGTCTTCAGCGCGGAGAACATCACGTCGGCCCCAGTGTGGGGCTCGGACGCCCAGTACTTGGGCTTCGTGGACGTCTCGGACGTCGTCTCGGCCTTCGCGAAGGACCTCCGCCCGGAGATGCGCAGCGGCAAGTACGTCGGCGCCCGCCGCGTGGCTGCCATGCTCGAGCTCGGCGCCCTGGCGGACGCCTTCCTCTGCCGCCCCGTCGAGGCGGTCATGCGTGGCCAGGACGGGCAGCTCTGGCTCGACGCGGACTGCGGCCTCCCGCTGCAGGAGGTCGTGCGCGAGGGTTTCGGCCTCCCGCCCGCGGGCCCCCGCGCCGTCCAGCACCGCCTCGGGATCTTCAGCTTCCGCCCGCCCGCGCTCGGGGGGGGGGCGGGCCAGGCCGTCGGGGCGCCCCCCGAGGTCCCCGGGGACCGGGCCCCCCGGGAGGGCGACGGGGCCCCGCTGCGCTGGGCCATCACCGACGTCGTTTCCCAGTGGGACGTTGTCGCCTTTGCCCACGAGGCGCACCTGGGGGGGGCCCTGCCCGCGCTGGGCGCGTACCCCGTGTCGGCCCTGGGGTCGTTCGGGAGGGCCGTGTCGGTCCCGTGCGATGTGCCGGCGGCCACGGCCTTCTCGCTGATGGCGGACCTGGGGGTGTCGGGGCTGGCCCTGACGCACCCCCGCACGGGCGCCCTCGTGGGGTCCGTGTCGGCGTCAGACATGCGGGGGCTGGCGGGCGGGTGGTTCGCCTACTTCGCGCTGCCGGTGGCCGAGTTCGTGGCGGCGGCGGCCGGCGGCGCGGACGGCTTCCGCCGCGCGTGGGAGGGCCAGGACCGGGCGGAGGGGGCCGCCGACGGGCGCTGGGGCGAGCTCCTCGCGAGGTCGCCCCCGGTGCGGTGCGCGGCGGACGCGTCGCTCGGGGAGGCCGTGCGCCATATGGCCCTCCTGGGGGTCCACCGCGTGTGGGTGGTCGACCCGGAGGGCCGCCCCGTCGGCGTCGTCACCCCAGCGGACGTCCTCTCGCTCCTGGCCCCGCGCGCGCCCCCCGCCCCGGGGGGGGGGCGCTCCTCGGGGGGTGGGGAGGGGCTCGCCGCCACCGCGGTGGCTGAGGAGGCCGCCAAGCGGCGCAGCGAACAGGGCACGGCGCGGCTCCGGGAGTACAACACGCCCTTCCCCGGGGGCTGCCCCGCCCCGGCGGGGCCGCCGGCGGCGGCGTCCCCCGCGCCCCAGGCGGCGCCCGGCAGGCTGTCCGCGAGGGCCATCGACATCTACGACGTGGGGCCCCTGGCGGCCTCCACGGCCGGCGCCCCGTCGCGGGGCCCGCTCCCCGGCACTCCCCCGGGGACCCCGGCCCCCGACGCCGGGGAGCAGCGGGCGGCCGCCGGCACGGCGCACTCGGGCTCCGAGTACGAGTCGCGGGTCCGGCGGGAGATGCGCAACGCGGCCGCGCAGTCGCTGGGCCGCGTCCTGGCGTCCATGACGGTCGGCGAGGCGATGGCCGCGCTCCCGCGCCAGGCGGTGGCGGCCGTGTCGTCCGACGCGGCGGTGGGGGAGGCGGTCCGCGACATGGCCGGGTCGGGGCACCACACGCGGCCCGTGACGGCCGGGGGCGGGGACGCGCGGTGCGTCGGCTACTTCAGCCTCGCCGCGGTGCTCCGGGCGCTGACGGAGGCCCTGCCAGAGCACGAGACGATCGAGCTGGCGGCCGCGGCCGTGTGCCGGCGGCCCGTGCGCGAGCTGGTGGGGCGGGCCGGGGAGGAGGGCGGGGTGTGGGACGACGTGGGGGCGCCCCTCCTGGCGCTGGCGCACCGCGGGCTGATGCGCGAGCACCGCGGGGTGCACCGCCACCGCGTCGTCGTCTGCGACCCCGCCGACGGCGCCCCCGCCCGCGTCATCAGCCAGTCCGACCTGGCCGAGGTGCTCCTCGCGCGCCTGGGGGACCTGGACGGCGTCGCGGCGGCGTCTATCTCGGACCTGGGGCTGGTGACGCCGCACGTGCGGGCGGTCCCGGCGTCGGCCGTCGCGCTCGGCGCCCTCTCGGAGACGGCCGAGATGGGGCTGTCGGCCACGGTGGTGGTCGACGACGCCTCGGGCGAGGTGGTCTGCTGCGCCACGCTGTCCGACCTGGAGGGGCTGACGCCCGCCGAGTTCCCCGACCTGGGGCTCGGGATCGCCGAGTTCGTCCTCGCGCGGCGCGAGAGCCTCGCGGCCCGCGGGTCCCCCGGCCGCGGCCCCGCGCCCCGCCGCCACGACGAGGTGCTCACGGTGCCGCCGACGGCGACGCTGGGCCAGTTCCTCCGGGCGGTCGTCGGCAGGGGGGCCCACCGCGCCTTCGTCGTGGACGACGGCAACCGGCCCGTCGGGGTCGTCTCCCTCACCGACCTCCTCCGGCTCGCCTGCCCCTGAGGCCGGGCCGGGGGCCCGCGGCGACGGGGACGTGAGGCGGTGCCGGTGTGGCTCCCCACGGGCGTCCGGCAACCTGAGCGCCCCCCCCTGCGGCGCTCCCTCTGCAGCGAGGGCGTTTCAACAGGTCGCGGGCCGGGACCGCCCCCCTACTCCGCCCCCTTACTCCCTGGCGACGAAGGCCTCCTCGGCGAGGTCGATCGCGCGGGCCAGCGCGGCGGCCTTGTTCACCGTCTCCTCGTGCTCGGCCTCGGGGCTCGAGTCGGCGACGATGCCGGCGCCGGCCTGGATGAAGAAGCGCCACTCCTTGCGCGTCTCGCCCCACTCGCCAGGCTCGCCGTAGCGGTAGAGGCCGTCCCCGGACTCGCTGGGCACGATCATGGTGCGCAGCGCGAGGCACATGTCGAGCTCCCCCGTGAAGCTGACGTGGCCGATCCCTCCCCCGTACGGCCCGCGCTTGCTGACCTCGAGCTCGTCGATGATCTGGAGGGCCCGCACCTTGGGGGCGCCCGAGATGGTCCCCGCGGGCAGGGCGGACCGCAGCGCGTCCCAGCTCGTGAGCTCCTCCCGCAGCGTTCCCGTCACGGTGGACGAGATGTGCATGACGTGCGAGTAGTTCTCCACCTCCATGAGCTTCTCCACCTCGACCGTGCCCATGTCGGCGACCCGGCCGACGTCGTTCCGGCCCAGGTCGACCAGCATGATGTGCTCGCAGCGCTCCTTCTCGTCGGCCAGCAGCTCCTCGCGCAGGGCGCGGTCCTCGGCCTCGTCCCTCCCGCGCCGCCGGGTCCCGGCCAGGGGCCGGTTGGTGACGACGCGGTGCTTGTCCACGCGGCACAGGATCTCCGGGGACGACGCCACCATGATGGCCCCGCGGGCCTGCATGTAGACCATGTACGGGGACGGGTTCACCACCCGCAGCGCCCGGTACACCTCGAACGGGTCGGCGAACGTCCGGCGCTCGAACCGGTGCGACAGCACCAGCTGGAACACGTCGCCCGACTGGATGTACTCCTTGGTCCGGCCGACGGCGTCGAGGAAGGCGCCCTTGCCCATGTTGGACTCGGCCGTCGCGGACCACTCGGAGCGCTTGGCCGTGTCGACCTCGACGACCCCGGACTTGAGCGGCGGGGGCACGGAGGTCAGGCGCCCCAGCAGCGCGTCCAGCCGGGCCCGCCCGTCGGCGTAGGCCCCCTCGAGCGTCGCGTGCTCCTCCGTGTTCACCCACGAGACGGCGTAGACGAGCTTGGTGGCCTGGTCGAACACCACCACGTCCTTGTACAGGCACAGGTGCATGTCCAGGAACCCCGCCGTGTCCGGCGGCGCCGCCGAGAAGGGGATCTTGGTGTCGTACACGTAGCGCACCGTGTCGTACCCGGTGAAGCCGACCCACCCGCCGGTGAAGACCTCGGGGATGCCGTCGGCCTTGACGGGGCGCCACCCCGCCGACATGGCCTCGGGGACGTGGAGCGGGTCCTTGCACTCCATCTCCTCCCGCGTCCCCCGGGTGTGGTCGAGCACGGCGACGTGCGTCCCCTTGGCGAGGACCTCTACGACGGGGCGCGCCCCCACGAACGAGTAGCGCCCGGACTGCGTGCCCCCCGTGACGGACTCGAAGAGGAAGGACGGCGACTCCTTGTCGTCCTCGTCCACCAGGCACCGGTACGCCTGGATCGGGCTCAGCTGGTCCATCATCACGCGCCGGAACAGGGGCACGAGATTCCCCTGGGCCGCGTGGGCCTCGAACTCGGCGAACCCGGGCGCGCCCCCGGTGGACGCCCCGGAGGCTGCGGGCGGCGGGTGGGGGGGGTAGGTCGGCATCGGGCCCGCCTCCCGGCGGATATGGCGGGCGGCCGGGCGGCCAGCGCGGGATCATTCCCGTGGGGGGCGGGCCCGCGGGGTAGCGGCGGACCGCGCGCAGGGGGGACGGAAACGGCGGGCGGTCCGCGCCTCCTCTGATCCGGACCGTCGCAAAGAGGGTGTTCCGCGCAACCGCGCACCGGTCCGCGCGGGATCCCGGGCGCATGGGGACGTGGAGGGGACGGATCAGCGGGCAGGCTCACCCTGGGCGGTCGCACGGCCCGTGGTGGTCGCGCGGGGCCCCTCCACGCGCTTTGACCGGTTCTTCGCGGAGATTCTGGCCTGGTGCGCTCGCAGGGGGGCGCCCGCGCGGGACTGCGCACCCCGGCTGGGGGCCAGCCCGGCAAGCCGTGTCGACACGCTCGCCATCGCGACTGCTGACTCGCGTTTATGGGTCACGGGACGCGATCAGGGGATAGGTACGGCCGTCAGGAATCCCTCTACCGGATCTCGGGAGGGACCAAGCTCTCTGCAGCGGACTCGGAGAAGTGGGGGGGGGGGGCAGGCAACACGACCAGGGTCCTCGGCGATGAGGGCGTCCAGCTGCGCTCGACGGTCTGCAATCTACCCCAGCGCGGGGGCATACAGTCATCATCCGCGGGGGGGCCGGTGCCCCCCCGTTCCCCGCCCCCCTCCGCATCCCCCCGCGCGTCGGGCTGGACTGACGTCATCACGTGCCCCCCCAGCTCCCCCTCCTCCCGTGTCGACGTGATTGGCCCTGCGAGCAACCTCCGCTGATCAATCGCTCCCAAGATTGCCCCGCGACCCCCCGACACCGTCCCCACTGAGGAAGAGGACGCGCGAGCTCTTGGCATTTTGAGTTGAACCTCGACCCTCGCGCGCGGCCGTGCCTGAAATATACATACGGATTCTGGGAGATATTAAGTAATGGTCGCCGGTACCCACGCCCTCTTGGGCCATGGCCCCCCCGGGGGCCACGGCGGGGGCAAGGGTACCTTCAAGGGTCTCAAGGCGAAGAAGATTAAGGGGACCTACGATAGGCACAGCAACCGGGACGTGGATTACGCCTATGCGACTAGGGGACAGCAGGACGGCATGGTGAGTCCAACTGTGTGTGAGCGGCGACGGGATTCTCCGGTCCCTCGTTTGCATTTAGCCTCCCTCCCCCTAAGGTCCGCGAGCAATCGGTATAGACGGGGTCACCCTGGGAGTTACCGCATTATTTTGATCCTTTCGACTCGGTATAACGTGCCGCTCCCCGTTTGGAGGGACCAGGCGGGAAGATTTCCCTACCCGAGCGAGATTTTCCTGCCATCCTCTGTCGACCTCTTATGCTCGTGAAATGGGTCTCTGGGAGCCAAAATCGAGATATCTAGCGCATCAGTCCTGGGTCGAGGCCGTCTCGTGCCGCTCCGCGCGGGGGACTCCCGTTGACCCTCCCCCCCCCCCCCACCCCCATCGGGCCCCCCCCCCCCCCCCCCCCACCCCCCCGGCCCCTGGCACCCCCCGGGGGGCCCCCCCCAGAGGCCCCGCCGCCGACCCCCCTAGGTGGGGGGGGGACTGGGAATGGGGCGGGGGGGGGGGGGGGGGACAGATGGGCTTCGGGGGGGGGGAGGGTCAACGGGAGTCCCCCGCGCG
>Ga0181582_10002733_pt1 | contig 14049 bp, 5 predicted proteins | sample 071ome_32_FD_132438 | JGI IMG/M metagenome (GOLD analysis project Ga0181582, IMG submission 132438) | Coastal salt marsh microbial communities from the Groves Creek Marsh, Skidaway Island, Georgia - 071405AT metaG (megahit assembly) | ecosystem: Environmental > Aquatic > Marine > Intertidal zone...
GCCGGCGGCGGCGCCCCCGCGGGGGGGGGGGGGGGGGGGCGGGGCGGGGGGGGGGGGGGGGGGGGGGGGGGGGCGGCGAGCGACCCGGCCGCCCGGGCCCGGGCGGCCGGGGCGGTGGCGGACGTCCGCGCGGCGCTGGGGGAGGCCCTGCTGCGCGCGCCGGAGGCCGAGGGGGCCCTGGCGGGGCTGAGGGGCCTGGCGGCAGAGGTGGGCTGGGAGCCCTGACGGCGAGGCCGCGGCCTGGCCCGGGGGGGGTGCGGCGCCCTGGGCGAGAGGGCGGGGGCGGGCGGGGCGGGGCTCCCTCCGGCGCCCTCTCGCGTGCACGCGGGGGGGGGGGGCGTCGCCGGGCGATGCCTCCCGACCGCTTGAAGGGGCGCCAGTGTCACTGGTTTCGACGGGGAGTCGCGCTTCGATCGGGCGGTCCCTGCACTTCGCCCGCTGCCGATGCGCTCATCGGGGGGCGCCGGGGCGCGCAGAATCGCAGGCTCGTCCGCCCGCTGTGCCCTCTCTCTCCACGCGACCATGCCCCTCCGAGACCTGTTAACTTCGGCTGGGGCGCCCGGCCCGGGGCCGGGGGCAGCGGGGAAGCCTCGCATTGCGTTCTTCGACCTGGACGGGACACTAGCGCACCTGGATAAGGAGGTCCACAGCCTAGGAACCGTCACGTACACGCCGTCCGACAAGTGAGGCGCGCGCACCCGAAGCGGCCCCGGGCCACCAACGAACTCGGGGGCACGAGACGAAGCTGCCTATCCCAGCGCCTGCGATCCTCCACCACTTGTTCTTGGCGCAGCGGGGCGTTGCCGTCGCATTATTGTCGAATAGGTGGAATCTTTGCCCTTTCCCGGCATCCTGTGCGCCTCGGGGCCGGAACTGGGAGCGCAAGGGGGCGTCCCCTGCCGTGAGCCTCCGCCCCCCCCTCCTCACGCAGCCCCCTGGTGCGCCAGGTCGACTACGTGGACCACGAGACGAAGAAGGCGCACAAGCTGATTCGCCTGCTCCCAACGCCCAAGGGAACCGTGTCCTACATATCCGTGGCCACCGTCGAGCGCATCCGGCAGCTCCGCGCCGCGGGCGTGTTCGTCGTCATCGTCACAGCGGCGCGGCTGGGGACGCTGGTGGCGCGCAGCCACGGCCTCCCGCGCGCCGACATGTACATCATCGAGAGCGGGGGCCGCATCGTCACCCTCGACGCCCCGACCCCCGGCGGTCCCACCCGCATGCTCACCTCCCTGCCCCTCCGGGAGGACATGGGCTGGCGGTCGCGCTTCCTCTCGCACGCGGGTATGTGCTTCGAGGACGAGACCCCCCCGGAGGAGCGCACGGGGGCCGTGTGGGACTGCTACCGGGACGTGGTGGCCCAGCTGCCGGGCGCCAAGATCGACCACGGGTACGCGACGTGCTTCCGCGTCAAGGGGGAGGACGCCGACCGGGTCGCCGCCATGGTCCGTGGCATGTCCGCGGGCAAGAGCTATGCCGGGAAACTGCAGCTCTTCTACAACCTGGGTTGCCTGGACGTGGTGCCAGTGGGGAGCGGGAAGAAGTGCAGCGCAGAGTACGTGATGCGGGAGCTCGGGGCGGCCCCGGAGGACTGCACCATGTGCGGCGACGACGAGAACGACCTCCAGCTGTGCGCGGTAGTGGGGCGGGCCTTCTGCCCGACGGTGACGCACCCCGCGGTGCGGGAGGCGGCGCGGGGGCGGCCGGGGCACTTCGTGCTCGTGCAGGAGCAGGAGGACCCCGAGCTCAACCCGAACAAGCGCGTCGCGGGGACCATGGCCACCGACATGATGCTCAAGCTCCTGCTTCAGCACTTCGGCATCTAGGGGCGGCGGCGGGACACTCCGGGTCATCACTTTAGGTCATCACTCTAGGACACTCGAGTCATGAAATGGCTGACATATGGGGGAGTCTCCCCGCGTCCCGCCTTCCCAGGACCCCCGCACCGCCCGCTCAGCAGATCACTACCTGGCGCAAGCTCGTCTGCGGCGTGACGGGCGCTGCTGGCGGCGCCCCCGCTCCTGGCGCCGTTGCCGGCGCCCCCGTTTCCCCCTCCCCGCCCCGCGCCCCGTGCCCGCTGCCAAGCCCCCCCAAGAACATGCGGTGGATGCTGGAGGCTGCCGCCGGGAGCGCCGCCCAGGGGGGCGCGGTGGCGTTGCTTTCCCCAGCCCGGCCCCTCTCCTGCCCCCCCTCGGCAGGGGGGGCGGACGGCGGGGGGGATGGGCCAGCGGGGTCGGCGAGGGGGGCGTTGAAGGAGCGCCCGGCGACGCCCTTCAGATCCTCGCGGCCCGCCCGCCTCCTTCTCACCACCACCGTGTACACCGCCAGGCCCGTGAGGAGAAACGCGCCCCCCGTTGAGCCGTAGATGACGAACGGCTGGAAGGAGAGTGGGGAGGAGCCGCCGCCCGGGCTGTCCTCGGCCGGGGGCGCCGGCGTCGCCGCGACCGCGACCCGGGACAGGTTCGGGGGGCTCTGGACCGAGACGCTCGACGGCTGCAGGACCACACCCTCTTGCGCCAGCGACGTCTCCACCTGGGACGCGGTCACCGCCTGGATCGACCCCTGGATCGAGCCGGCCTCCAGCTCGCTCGACGAGGCCACGTTCACGGCGACCTCCAGCGGGGTGGACGTCGGGGTGGCCGACAGGGCCCTGCGGGGGGGCTCGGCGCCGGCGGCCTCGCGCGGGATCCGCAGGAGCCCGTCGCCCCGGAGGCCGCGCCCGTCGTCGGCGAGCGACCGGCGCGACGCGGCGCCGCCGCCGGACGACCCGTTGCTGAACGACAGCCCGAGGGTCACTGAGGCGACCACCGAGTCGGGGGCCACGCCGAGGATCTTGGCGAAGGCGCTCCGCACCTGGAGTGCGATGGCCTCGAAGTCCGGCTCCGCAGTCGCCACGGTCATCTTGTAAACCACCGACACCCGGAAGGGGGACGCCTGGAAGGCCGCCGAGGGCGCCGACGTCGCGCCTGCCGTCGGCGCCGGGGTCAGGCCGGGGAGGGCCGTGGGGACCGGAAGCGAGGTGCCGACCCCGGGGACCCCGGGGACCCCGGGGACCCCGGGGAGCAGGGTGCTCGGCGCGGTGGTCTCGGCCGGGGTGCTCACGGGCGCCTGAGTCCCCACGGCGGGGAGCGTGGGGGGCGGCGTCGGTCCGGGGGTGGGCCCTGGCGCGGGCGCCTGGGTCGCCGGGGCCGGGGTCGCCGGGGCCGGGGTCGCCGGGGCCGGGGTCGCCGGGGCCGGGGTCGCCGGGGCCGGGGTGACGGGAGCTGTGGTCGTCGTCTGGACCCCGGTCCCCTTCCGAAGGGGCATGAACGTGTCGACGTCGAGGGCGCCGATGTACGGGTACAGCGGCACGGAGCCGTTCGCGTCCGCCTCGCCAGACACGTAGGGGGCGAACTGGATCCCCAGAAGCTCCGGGAAGGACCACCCAAACTGGTCATACCCCCCCACGTGGATCCCGTACCACTTGTCCGTCTCCACCTTGATCGCGATCACGGACGCTTCGGGGTTCCCCGGGCAGGTGCTCGAGAGGCCGTTCGCCCTGTCGAACATGTCGTCCGTGCACTTGGCCCAGTCCTCATCCGGCTGGCCACCTCTCAGCAGGTTGACGGCGTTGTTGGTGACGAGGTCGTTGATCGGGTCGTACTCGTAGGCCCCCATGACCGTGTCGTAGGTGCTCGCGCACGTGTTGACGACGACGTAGCAGTCCTTACCGCCGCACGACGGGGTCCTCACCTTGAACGCGAAGTGGACCGACGCGCCCCGCAGCTCCGCGGTGTACCCGGGAACTGCCCTCTCCGACGTGCACTCGTCGTAGGCAGTGGCGGCGTACGGCCGCTCCTCCACCCGGAGCTGGATTACCCCGCTCGGGATGGCGTCCACGACGATCGGGTTGGTCCTCACGTCCCCGAGCGGCGGCCGCAGGTCCCGGACAGCCCACGCGTAGACCTGACTGTCATACGAGGCGTCGTCGCTGGTCGCAACGGCGTCGACGAAGAGGATCGGGCCCAGGTGCGCGGCGCTCGAGGCCTCCACGACGCCCCAGCCCCCCGTGGGCTCCCCCTCGCTCGTGTACATGGGACGCACCGTGGCGTCCCCGTCCAGGGCCCACGCCACGGTCACCTCACGCGGCTGGTCCCAGTTCTCGGCGTCGAACTCGAGGCTGCTGGGCGAGGCGGTCACCCCGGGCCCAGCCTTCAGCGCCACCGTCACGCCGGCCGTCGGCGCGCGGGCCAGCTGCAGCGTGAGTGTGTCGGACCCCGTGCGGGACGTGACTTCGACGGCCGCCTTGCTCGTCACGAAGGCCGCGCTCCGGAACGGCTCCGAGTACACGAGGTTCCGCGTGGCGCCACTCACGCTGAGGTGGTTCGGCTTAGCGACGATCCGGTTCGCGTTCGACGCTGAGTCGGTCAGGAGGTGCTTGAGCGCCTCCAGGTCGATCCCCGGGGTGTGGCCGAGGTACACGGCGGCGACCCCCGCGACGACCGGAGCGGACATCGACGTCCCGCTGAGGGCGACCCACGTGTCGGAACAGGCATTCTCGCCCGTGCCCTTGTTGCACGCCGCGTTGACCGCGACCCCGGGCGCGAAGACGTCGATGCACGCGCCGTAGTTGCTGAAGGAGGCCTGGTAGTCCATCGAGGACGCTGACTGGGACTCGGAGGCGCCGACCGTGACGGCGTGCGCCGACGCGCTGGGCCACGTGTAGCACGCGTCGATGGCCTCGTTCCCCGCGGCCACCACGGGCAGGATCCCCGCGGCCACCAGCGCCTTCATCCACCGCGACACGTCGCTGTAAATCCCGAGTCCTCCCAGGGACAGCACGGCCACCCCCGGCCGCTTGCCCCCCGCCGCGTCCCCGAGGATGACGCCGAAACCCGAGAGCAGGCTCCCGTAGCCCCCCTCCCCCTGGTCGCTCATCACCTTGAGCGAGTACACGTCGCTCCCCTTGGCCGCCCCGGCCCTCGTCCCCGCCGCCGTGCTCGCCACGTGCGTCCCGTGCCCCACCTCCCCGCGGTCGTCGGGATCCTCGCCGTCGTAGGCGTTGAACCGGTGCTGGGCCCGCGTCTTCCCCCCGGGCGCGTCCCTGCACTCCTCCTCGGTCGCCCCCGCGACCAGGAAGTCCTCGTGGCAGATGCTCACCCCGCTGTCCATGACGTACACGTGCGACCCCACGCCCGTCCCGTCGTACTCGTACGTCCCGTCCAGCGTGGCGCCCGCCTGGTCGATGCGGTCCAGGTGGTGGAAGCGCGTGCCGTCGTCCAGGTTGGTGCTCTCCGACGTCGACGCCGCCGCCGCGACGCCCTCCCCGGCCAGGCCCCGGGGCAGAGGCCGACCCCGGTTGGTCAGGGGGGCGTCCTCCACCACCCACGCGATGCTGGGGGCGAGGGGGCCGAGCGCGAGTCCGACGTCGGCGTCGGCGGGCGTGGAGAGGAGGAGCCCGGCGCCCTGGGCGTCGCTGCCGAAGGCACCCCGGCACCTTGCGCCCCCGGGCGGGCCCGCCGCGAGCTCGGCACACAGCGCCTCGGCCGCGGCGGGTGCCCCCGCGGCGGGGCGCAGCACCACGAGCCAGTCCCGCTGGGCCGCGTCGCCGCCCGGGGCGCCCTCGCGCATGCCGCGGGAGGAGAGGTCGCCTCCGCGGGCGGGGCGCCGGTGGATGGGGAAGCCCTCGCCGCTGCGGGTGCGGGGGGGGGGTGACGGGACGGGGCTCGGAGCCCCCTCTGGAGACCTCCGCGGGGCGCGGGGGGGACGCGGCCCGTCGAGTGGCACGTCCGGCGTGCATATCGGCGAATATCGGCGAGATCGGGCGTCTCGTCCCATAAACATGCGAGACGAGCCCCGAAAACCGCTACACGGGTCGCGCGGGCGGCGGGAGCAGTTTCTGGAGAGGAGGCTCCTCTCGAGACGCGGGGGTGCCCCCGGCCGCATAGCGTGCACTTTGGACGCAGTACATGCTGGTGCGGTAGAATAGATCGAGTATCACCGGGAAATGCAGCCGGTGAAGAGGCTACGCGCTCAGAGCGGGACGCACCTGCCCCGGTCCAGGGCCGCCCAGCACCGGGCTCCGAAAGTCCCCAGCGCCACCACCCAAATGACGGCGCCCCAGCGCGGCCCGCTATTCCGCAAGGCCATTGTCGTCTGTACCTCCGCAGCCTCCAGCTAGAAACCCAAGTCAAGTGTACAGGTTATGCGCGCCAGGGAAGAAGGGCCCTGGTTTCGAGAGACGGGGAGGGGAGGTGGCAACGCCCCTTCGCCTTGCGTCTATATGTCCGGAGCGGCGGTTGCGTGCGGCAGTATTTGCCGGAAGAGGGGGCGCTGACGCGCCACTGAAGCCGCCGGCTGGAAGGACGCTGCGGGGCCCCGGGCCCCGCGCACGACTGGCCCCCGCCGCGTGCCGCTGGCGCGCCAGAAGATGCCCAGCGTTCGCCACGTGGCGAGGCCCCTTGGGGCGCGCCGCGTCGGGGCCGCGGACACCCCGCTCCGGTCCAGCCCGTCCGCACCCCCGACGCGCGGTCATCTCCCGACCCCCGGACACCAGCCCCCGCGATCGGCGAGGACAGTCCCCACTGGTTGTGGACCCCCGGGGCGGATTCCGAAGCCTCGTCCCGGAGGGGCAGGATGGGGGTTCTGCGTGCCAGCATCGCGCTCTTGGCGCTGTTGTCTGCCCTCTTGGCGTCTGCCTCCCAGCGCATCGCGGCCGAGGAGGTGAGGACGCGGCGTCAACGTCTCCCCGCGTGCACCCGCGCGCCTGCGGCCAAAGCGAAAGATCGCCGGCAAGGGGGTCCGGGACGAGGGGGAACCGCCGCGGACGACACGCTCAGTCCCCACCACCGCCCACACCGGGCGACTCCCCCCCTCCCCCGCCCCGCCCGGCCCCCCGCAGGAGGCCTCCCGGCAAGAGAGGGAGGACTTCCCCCCCCCCGGCTTCCTCGAGATGGCCGGGGGCCCCCCCCCCGCGGACTGGGCGCCCGTGACGTACATCCCCTCCCACCCCGGCCGCGTCGTGGCCGTGGGCGACCTGCACGGGGACCTCCCCAAGGCGATGGAGGCCCTCGTCCTGGCGGGGGTGGTGGCCCCCGGCGCCCGCACCGTCCCCGACGCCCGCTGGGTCGGGGGCGACACCCTCGTCGTCCAGGTCGGGGATTTCACGGACCGGGGGCCCTTCGAGTTCGCCACGCTCCTCCTCCTCCGGCACGTCGCGCACCAGGCGCGCCGGGAGGGCGGGGACCTCGTCGTGCTCCTGGGCAACCACGATCTCATGCAGCTCGAGGGGGACTTCCGCTACGTGCACCGGGGGGCCATGGAGGAGCTGGTGCGGGTCCTCGGGTACTTGCTGGGGAAGGAGGAGCTGGAGGAGATCGCGGACCGGGCGCCGGGGGCGGACCGGGCGATGGGGACCCTGCGGCGGCGGGCGTGGGCGCCGGGGGGGCCGCTGGCGCGCGAGGTGGCCAAGAACCCCGTCGCGCTGGTGGTGGGGGACACGGCCTTCGTGCACGCGGGCCTGACCCCGGCGCACCTGGGGGAGTTCGGGGGGGACCTGCGGGAGCTCAACCGGACCGTCGCGCAGTGGGCGGCCGGCGGGGAGGTGGACCCGGCCCGCCTCCGCCCCTCGCACCACCCCCGCATGCCCGTGGCGCCGCGCATCACCAGCGGCTCCGACTCGCCCGTCTGGACGCGCGTCTACGCTCCCATCCAGGACGGGGGCCCCTGGGACGCCGACGCCGCCTGCGGGATGCTGGGCGAGACCCTGGACCTCCTGTCCGCGGCGTGGCCCGGCGGGAGCGGCCCCCGCGTACGCCGAATGGTGGTCGGGCACACCCCCCAGGTGCGGCAGGTGGGGCGGGAGGGCTTCGAGGTCGTCGGGATCAACGGCGGGTGCCCCGACCCGGACACGGGGGACCCGCGCGTGTGGCGCGTCGACGTCGGCATGAGCGCGGGGATGTACGACGCCGACCCCGAGGTGCTGGAGCTCTCCCGGGGGGACGGCGCCGAGGGGGTGACGGCCCGCGTCGTCCGGGCCGGGGACGGCGGGGGGCACGAGGAGCTCTGAAGGGGCGGGGCTGCACGCGTTGAACCGTGGCCTGCGAACCGCCGCGGGGAGGGCCGGGGTCTGGGCCGGGGGGCCCGCCGGTTCGCCGCCCCGGGCCCGCCCTAGACTTCGACGAACGAGTCGACGTGGGTGTCGCGGCCGGCGGCGGCGTCCTCCTGGCTGACCTCGATGCGGGTCCCCAGGAAGTCTTCCGGGAGGCACGCCTCGATCGCCATGTCCATCGCCGTCTCCGCGAGGTCGAGGTCCTTCTCGACTGCGGGGGGAGGGAGCCGGGGGGCGGGGTGGGGTGGGCGTGGGGGGGTGGGGGGACCTGCGCCGGTGGGGGCGGAGGAGGGGGTCGACGCCGCGGGCTCACCTTGGTCCTTGCAGATCAGGTCGACCCCGAGGAAGCGGAACACATTCTCCACCACGCTGCGCGCACGAGTTCATGAGGGGCCGTGTCGGCGTGGGGCCGGGGGCGACCCCGGGATGCCCCCCCCCACACGAGGGCTGCCAGCCCCGCGCATTCTCACCAATTGAGGTCGACCTCCTCGGGCACGCGCGTCGAGGGGTGTTCCAACAGGTTGTACATCTCTCTGTCATCGAGACATTTGTCGCCTGCGAGTCGAGGATGCCCAGCACGAGCGCGGATATCGCCCGAAGGGGGACTTCTGGGCAGTCGGGGGCACTTCCCCGCGGGGCGGATGCCGCGAGAGTGGACATGGTGCACCCGTCACGGCGCGCGTCTCACCGTCCACGTCGAAATCATCCATCTTGTTCGTCGCCGTGCAGTGGAACGCCGTGACCGCGACGGCAAGGAGTGTCAGAGCGAGGGACCGAGCGACCCCCATCCTCCCCCCTGGGGACCCCCGCACGCAGGCGCCCGCGGGAATCGTTCAACCAGACGAATGCCCCGGCCGCAACCACGGGCATTCTGTCCCCGCCGGACCCCCCGCGCCCCCCCCTGGCCCGCGCGGGGACTCGCGCGGGAGCCCCCGGAGGGCCCCCGGCTCGGCTCTGGCGCGGCGCTGCCTGGCGCCCGCCGACCCCCCGCCGCCCCCCGCCCGCCTACAGCATGATCTGCTGCAGGGTCTCCTTCGTGTGGGGGTCCAGCCCCTCGAGCGCCTGCCCCAGCGCCGCCCCGGTCCCTTCCCTCGCGAGGCCCAGCCCCACCTGCTCCTTGAGGAAGTCCCTGAGCCGGACCCGGGACACGACGTCCTCCTCAAACACCCTCTGGCGCCGCACGAACTCCCCCTGCGCCTCCTCCGCCCCCGCCAGCGCCGCGGCGCCGTGCCCGCTGCCCCGCCTGCCCCCCTCGAAGTCGTAACCGAGGCTCGCCCGGTCCGCCGCCGCCGCCTCGGGCGCCCCCGGGGCCTCGGTCGCCAGGTACACCCCCGTCACGTGGGCCAGGAGGTCGGGCAGGCGAGCCAGGACGCAGGGGTCGGGGCTGGCGAGGAGGGCCGAGAGGGCGAGGGCGGAGAGCTTGCGGCTCTTCTTGCGCGGGAGCAGGTCGAACCGGTCCACCCACAGCTGGAGGAGCCCGTCGAGGACCTGCGTCGGGTCCGCCTGCATGCGGGCCGCCGCGAGCGTCAGGACCCGCCGGACGACGTCCGGGCCGGCGAGGAGCACGCGGGCAAAGACGTCGACGGCCGTGGTGACGACGGTGCTCTCCTCCTGCCCCGACAGCACCAGCCGCACCAGCTCCGAGAGGCTCTCCTCCAGGAACAGGGCGGCGTCCCGGGGGAAGACGCGCAGCGCGAGCTCCAGGGTCGGGACCAGGGCCATCATTCCCCTCTCGTTGACGTTGCCGAGGAGCGTGGCGAAGACGCGCTTGACGCTCTCCCCGTGGCGCCCGAGGAACTCGGCGCCCCCCAGGAGCACGCAGGACTGCGTCAGCTGCATCGCCGGCCGGACGTGCTCGGTGGACCCCTCGCAGATGGCCGCCAGCAGCGGGAAGAGGTCGAGCAGGGCCCACTCGGGCGACCCCGCGTTGCGCAGGCAGCTGAGCCAGAGCTGCAGGGCGTCCTCGATCAGCGTCAGGCTGTCGGGCTGCGCCACGTCCAGCGAGTACCGCAGCATGGGCACCACGAGCGGGTACGTGCCCCCGCTCCCCCCCCCCAGCGCGCCCACCAGCTTGAGCATCACCTCGAGCACCTGCACCCGGAGGAGCGCCTGGCCCTCGGCGTCGTCCCAGACGCCGGGCAGGGCCGCCATGATGGTGCCGGCGTGCGCGTTCACGTCCTCCCCGAGGCGCTCCACGAGGACGCACAGGAGGTGGAACGCCTGCACTTGCGTCTCGAACTCCTCCGCCCCTCGCAGCAGCCCCAGCAGCGCCTCGAGCGTCCCCGCCAGGAAGGGCGCGAAGTCGTCGGCGTAGAAGCCCCAGTCGTCGACGAGCAGCCGCAGGGCCCCCACCGCCGCGAGCCGCACGGGCATCGGGCCTGCGGCCAGCGCCCCCAGCAGCGCCCCGTACGCCCCCACCCGGTCCTCCTGCGTCAGCTTGGCCACCCACTGCCCCAGGACGATGACGGCGCGGCGGCGGAGGGGCACGGCGGGGCCCCCCTCGGCCGTCGCCTCGGCGAGCAGGGAGGCCCGGAGCCACCCCGAGACGTCCACGTGGTCGTGCAGCTCGTACGCGCCCCACCCCACCGCGTTGTACACCGCCTCCTTGTACAGCACCGCCGGGGGCACCCCCCCGCCGGGGGCCGCCAGCGCCGCCGCCGCGGGCGGGCACACCTCCGCCGCGTGCGCCAGCATGCCCACCACCGTCGGCGCCAGGGCGTCCCGGTCCGACTCGAGCACCGCCAGGAAGAGCGCCTCGGCGCACGGCCGCAGGCCCTCCCGCCACGCCCCGGCCTCCGCCTCCTGGTGGAACTGCTCCGGCTCCCTCGCCATGGCCTCCAGGTCCGCCGCCGTCAGGGGCAGGTAGCGCTCCACGAGGGCGCGGAGGAGCGCGGCCTTGCGGGCCGGGGGGAGCGCCTCGGCGCACTGCGCCGCCACCTCCCGCGCCAGCTGCGCGCCCCGGGCGTTCCCGGCGTCCTCCGCCCCCGTGCCGACGGGGCCCCCGCCCCGCGCCCGCTCGTACTCCTTGCAGGTCACGACCTGGTGGAGGAACAGCATGCAGGCCACGAGCAGGCGCTCGGCGGAGGCGCCCCCGGGGCCCGACCCGCCCCCCGGGGGGCCCTCGGCGACCCGGTCCACCATGAAGGCCGTCACGCCGGCCAGGGACCCCCCCAGGCGGAAGGACCAGGGGTGCGCCTCCTGCGTGTCGCGGAGGGCCTTGGCGAGCTTGATGACGCCGCGGTCGACCATGGACAGCACCTGGGCCGCGGGCACGTTCCCCGGCGCCGGCCTCAGCGCCGCGCGGACGGGGCCCAGCGCCTGCAGCGCCCGCAGGAGCACGGGCACCACCTCCCCGACGGCGGGGACGTCCGCGAGCGTGCGCTGGTCGGACGGGAACCCCCACACGAGGAGACGGCGGACCACTTTGAGGAGGAGGAGCCAGCGCTCGACTTGCGGGAGGAGGTCCCTCGGGGGCCCCGGGGACGGGGACGGCACGACGGACGGGAGGACCTCGGCGACCTGCTCGGTGTAGCGCCCCCAGAGGGCCCAGACGTGGGCAAAGAGGTCGGCGCAGACCTGGTGGAAGGCCTTCTGGTCCGCGAGGAGGCGCTTGGAGGCGAGCTCCTTGAGGACGTGGTGGAGGGCCAGGTACACGCGGCGCTCCCGGAGCACGTCCCCGGCGTCGCTCCGGAGCATGCCCAGGAGGTCGGAGAGGAGGGAGCCCCACTCGCGCGGGTAGTCGACGCGCGCGACGCGGGCGGCCGCCACGGCGACCTGGAGGGCCACGCTCGTGTCGCTGTCGACCACCAGCGCCAGGAGGGACGCGCGCAGGTGCGCCTTCTCCTCCGGTAGGACGCCCCCGCGCGCCGGGCTCACGCGCCAGTACCGCCCGACGATGTTCTTGAGCGTCGTGGCCGCCAGGAAGCGCACCGCCTGCCCCGCCTGGGCCCCGCTCCCGATGATCTCGACCAGGCACGACAGGAAGCCCAGGCGGGTCTGCGGGGGGAGGCGGGGGGGGGGCGGGGGGCGGGGTCGGGAGCGTGGGGCCGGGGTCGGGGTCGGGGGCGCGGGGCCGGGGTCGGGGGCGGGCGGGCCGGAGGGCCCCCTCTGGTCGACCCACCTCGAGGGCTGTGATTGCGGCATCGGCCTCCTGGACCTGGACATGGTCGTGCGAGGTGGCCTTCGCCAGGAGCTCGTGCACCTGGGGCACGTCCGATGAGGTCAGCGGAGCGGCCATCGTGGGGCTACTCGCGCCGGCCGGGGACGGCCTCCGGAACCGGGCAGTCGCCGGGATGGGGGCGCGCTCTCTCGCGTTGGAGGGACCCGGGACTCCCCGTTGGGTGAAACTGCGCCCCTATGATGCAAAGAAGCGCCAATTGCGCAGGCTATAACACCCCTAGCGCGACGAGGTGGCGCGGACGAGGCTCCCGCTCCAGCAAGAGTCCTGCTCCCTCTCCGCCTCCCCCTCCGAGCATGCACGCGTGGAGGTAGCGAAGGCGGCCAAAGGGTGACGCGCGGGGCCCCTCTCCTCTCACACTTTCTGCCACGCAAGGTACCGGGTCAGGGACGGAAAGGCGTGCCCTGGAGGGCTGGCCTGACACCGCGCCGGGCACGGCCAGGGCGCCTCTGGCGGAACGGCGGCCTTCGTTGCGGCATCCCCCCAGCCCGGCGACAGGCGCCCCGTCCAGTCCGAGGCGGGCTCGGCGCGGGATCGGAGCGGGTGAAGCGCGCGGCCCGGGCTGTCAGCACGGGGACGCCCCCGGCCAGCCCCAGGGCCACCGTGCCCCGGCCGAGGGGCGTGGCGCGGGGGGCTCGTCGCCAGCGCCGGCCCCGCGCCGGCCCCGCGGGAGGAGGCTCGAGCCCGGGGGGACACCCTTCCCCAATCAGGGCGGGCGCCGCCGCATAGCCGACCCACGCACGACCGGACGCACCTGCATCCCTTCCTCCCCTCCCCCACCCTGCCGTGCGTGGCAAGGTGTCTTACAAAAATCAGGGCCCTCGACTCCCCATCCCTCCCCTGCGCCCTCCCCTCCCTTGTGTCGGCGTGGCACTCGCCTGGGAGTCAGAAAGGAGCACAGTAACCGGTTCATCCCACAAACTACGCGCCCAGGTGCGTCGGGCCCCACCCCCGCGATCCCCCATGGGCATCACGCGAGCCTCCAGGCCATAACGGCGCCCCGCCCGGACGCGCCTGTGCAGCTTCCCGTCACGTATTCCAGTCAGTTACTATTTACTCGATAGGATCGGCCCCTATCGTGCCCGTACTGTCCCCCAGGCGGCCCGCGCTCCCGGACTCGGAACGGAGAAAAATACCCGGGAGTGCCTCCGCGACAGCTCCCCCGCTGCGTATCCGGTGGTACTCATTAGGATATATATCACTTCTCTCGCCGAACGGGACCGGGAGTTGTCGATGCCGCCCCCAAATTGACCCGAAAGCCCCGGCGCGAGCCTCCACCCTCGAAGGGCGCCTTCCGCGCGCCGTCGATCATTTTTAGCTGGCGGCGTTGCGTCCACCGCGTGAAAGTATACGTTTTTGCCGCACGCGCGTCGCGTCCGGCGCCCCGGCCCTGACCCATCCCCCCGCGGGGATGGTCTTCGCGAGGGGCCCCACACAGACGTGTCCGCCCCGCGGCCCCCCATGACCCGCCCCCCCTTTATCTCCCTCCCGCAGAGGAAATAATCGACGAGTGTACGGAAAGCGCCGCCCTTCAACACCGGAAACCCCCCGAACCTTCCCCCCGGGGCTTTGACTTCTCCTGCGACCTACAGAAGGAGCAACCCGCCGAGAATGAGCCACGACGGTGAGATCGGCCCCCGTCGCCCCGATTTACCCCTTAAGCATCCCCCTTTCCATGCGCGGATCCTGCCCACGGCCCCCCCCCCCCCCCCCCCCCCCGCCGCCCCCTCGCCCCCCCCCCACCCCCCCGCACCCCACACCGCGCCCACCCGCCCCCCCACCC
>Ga0181582_10002735_pt1 | contig 14042 bp, 12 predicted proteins | sample 071ome_32_FD_132438 | JGI IMG/M metagenome (GOLD analysis project Ga0181582, IMG submission 132438) | Coastal salt marsh microbial communities from the Groves Creek Marsh, Skidaway Island, Georgia - 071405AT metaG (megahit assembly) | ecosystem: Environmental > Aquatic > Marine > Intertidal...
ACACGATGTTTTAAGTGATCCGCACAAAAGAAATAGATACGACATGCTCATAAATGTTGTTCGTGTAAGTGAAGATGAAATTACTGAACACACCGTTCAAGAATTAAAATTTGATGTAAAACAAAGTATGGGTTCTGTTTCTATAAAACAGGTTAAGTAAATTTCTTTTTTTGATGAAAGTTTTGTTTGTAAGCATCACTGCCAGGATCTCCTAGTATTTTAGTGTGCGAATCCCACTGTAAAGGGTCAGCATCTCCTAATTCCATTTTCCAAGATTGTCGTCTAAAAGGAATTACTTGTACCATTGCGGTATCTTTAGTAAAGTCTATGTGTTCACCTGGTTCTAAATCTAGTATAAAAGGAAAATTAACTGGTACTCTATAGGTATCAGTATCAACAATACCACTTAATGTTCGAAATTTACTGGTAGTATCATTAAGAGGGTGCAAAAATAGACAACTCCACCCTGGTGGTGTTTCAATCACCCACGGACTTGAAAACTTTAACACTGGCTTATCGTGCCATGGCGTTTTCTCGTATTGACTTTTTACATGGCTACTTAAAAAAAGATTATATGCAGTATTTGATTTTTGTACATGACGATCTTTTGTGTATGTAACTTTACAATCTCCACAAAAAGGAATAATATAACCATTTGTAAGAGAATCCAAAAACGGAGGACACTTTTTAATAGTTGGAACTGTGCCAAGTTTGCCGTCCCATTGGCTTGCGGTTTTGAACCATTCAGGAACATTCTTTGTTGCAGGATATGGCTTTGCTACCTCGTCCCATAACTCAAAATTGTCCACAATCTGATTAGAACCAGTAAGTGTGTTTAATCCAAGTTTTGGTTTGTTAAATTTAATTGTCAGTTCGTTCATGTGTAAAATACTTATTCGATAATTACTATTATGACAAATGAACTGAACATGAGTGGTATTTTTCCAATACCAATTGCAACAACTACAATAGATCTTCCAGATATAAGTGAAGTAAAATGGGTGCAAGGAGACAAGTTTCTTCAAAGTGAGGATGAATTACACAAAAGAGATTATATGCAGGCTACTGTTGCTAAAATTTTGGATAGTGCTTGTGCTTTTGCTGAAAATGTTGGTTGGAGAAAAGAGCAATATTTTATTACACAGATGTGGGCAAACAAATATGCTCCCAATGCTGAAGAAAACAAAGGTGGAAATATACATGCACACTTTCATTCAAACAGTTTATTAAGTGGTGTACTATATTTTGACGATAATTCACCTACTAGAATTTTCAACCATGATAAAACACGTCAAATTATCAAAACAAGCAGTGCTGAAAACACAATTTTTACCAGTGAAATATTTACTGTAGCCGCAAAGCCTGGAAGATTGCTGTTGTTTCCTAGTTATTTGGTGCATGATAGCGAGCCTAGTGACAAAGAACGTATAACCATTGCTTTTAATATTATGCCTGTAAGTCTCGGTATTAAACTAGACTACAATTATCTTGATCTCTCCAAATTGCAAGATTAACTAAATACATGCAATAGGAGTGTTGTATGGCAAAAATTCGTAAGTTTACCGTCGGACAGGGTATTGCAAGTATCACTGCTTTTCACGGATTTAAAGTAAATTCTGAAGATGAATTGATATACACAAAATCTACAGATGATGTAGAGATTGTTGATAATGAAAAAGCCAGCAGTTTTTTCTATCAGGTAAGAGTAGGAACTGACACTGCGGGTGGAGCAAGCCATGGTAACTTCTACATAAACGGTGTAGAAAAACCAGAAATTACATACGATAGGGGACGTTCATTTATTTTTGATCAAAGTCATTATACAAATGCACAATTTGGTGCATCAGCACACCCAATACAGTTTAGCAAGCAAGCAGACGGCGAACTTGCAGGATTTACAGATTATACTCCGGGCGTAACGTATATACTAGACGGTGTTGTAGTAAGCGAAGCAGACTATATTAGTAACTTTGCAAGTGCCACATCTAGACGTGTACAGGTAGAAGTTCTAGCAGATACGCCAGATGTGCTGTATTATTACTGTGCTAATCACACAGGCATGGGCAATCAGATCAATGTAGCAGATGATCAACCTAACGAATTATACGATATGTACGAAATAAGCGGTGCAGGCGTTGAATACAAGATCAATACAGACGGTGAATTGGTAGCGGAGATTCCTGTAGACTAATGAATAAATATACAAAGTAATAGGATTATTAAAACATGGCAACAAGCACAATATCATTAGGAAAGATTAAATTTACATGGAAAGGCGATTGGGCTGGCTCAACCGCTTACAAAAAGGACGATGTTGTAAAGTACGGTCCTAACGTATATGTTTGTTTAACAGCACATACTTCAACTAGCAGTTTTGCAGATAACGAAGCAAAATGGGACCTAATGGTAAGCGGTCTTGAAAATGCCGGAACTTGGAGTTCAGTTACACTTTACAAAACAGGACAAACAGTAACATATGGTGGTGCTGTTTATATTGCACTACGCGAAAACACAAATGCAAATCCATACACAAATGCGGCAGACTGGCAAAAGTTTGTAGACGGTCAGCAGTTTGAAGGCGACTGGAATTCAGGCACTGACTATCAAAAAGGTGATATAGTAAGTTACGGCGGCTACCTTTATGTTTGTAAACAAAATTCAACTAATAATAATCCAACAAATACAACATACTGGGATGTATATGTAAAAGGCTATCAAGAAACTGTAGGTACACAGTGGAATGAAGCACAACAATATAAACCCGGTGATACTTTAGTTTATGGCGGTAATAGATATGTAACAAAAGAAGGTGTTAGACCTTTAAATATTCGCCCAACAGATACAAATTATTTTGAAAAGTTAATAGATGGTTTTGCATGGCGAGGCGATTGGGCAAGTGCAACGGAATATCGTCCTAATGATTTAGTTAAGTATGGTGCAAAAGTTTACAAAGTAATAAATTTAGTAAGCGGACAAAGACCTGATCAAGATGCAAACTTTGAATTATTTGTAGACGGTATTACATTTATTGGAATTTATTCGAATAATAATTCTTATAAAAAAGGCGACATTGTTACCCACGGTGGTAGAAGTTATATTTGTGTAGAAAGTTATGAGAACGATGGATCAAGTACAACGCAACCTGCCAATGCTGATTTTTGGTCAGTCTTTTCAGATGGTTTTAAATGGGAAGGAAGTTGGAGTAATTTAACTGTATATAAAATTAATGATGTAGTTGAATATAGTCAGTCAAGTTACATTAGTATAGCAGATGGAAATCAAAACAATGTTCCAGGTTCAACACCTTTAGCATGGGAATTAGTTGCACAAGGTGATACAAATGCCGTTCACACTACTAGAGGTGATATTGCATTTAGAGATGCATCAGCGGTAACACGTTTACCAATCGGACCTGCAGGATCGTTTTTAACAAGCAACGGTAACGAACCAGTGTGGGGTCACTTAACGCCACAAAATGATTACTATGTTTCACCACAAGGTGATGACTCTAATGATGGTAGAACTGCAACAACTAGTTGGAAAACAATCAAACATGCATGTGAACAAACATTTAGTCTAGGTCAATGTCGTATTAACGTTCAGGCAGGGACATATGCAGAACAATGTCCTATAAGAGTAGGACGTTCGGTGGTACTAGAAGGAAATGGCCTAGGTGCAGTTACAGTTTCGCCTGATACCACAAACGACAACGGATTTGGTGTTGGTATTTCAGATGATGGTAGTACACCAAACGCAAACTCATTTGTATTCCATATGAACAATGGCTGTAGAATGCGTAACTTTGTGTTTCGTAATTTCTCAACAGGAAGTGTTTTAGTATCACTGGATCCGGGAACAGGACAAGATGACACAAGTGTATGGATTACTTCACAATCACCTTACGTACAAAACTGTACAAGTTTTACGCCAGGTGGTACTGGATTTAAAATTGATGGTGGTTTACACAACGGTGGTTATAAATCAATGGTTGCTAATGACTGGACACAGATCAATTCAGATGGTATTGGTATTCATGCATTGAATGATGGTAGAACAGAAATCGTATCCTGTTTTACATATTACTGTGATGTGGGTTATCTAGCAGAAAGCGGCGGAAAAATCCGTGCTATCGTTGGTAATAACTCATATGGAGAATACGGTGCAGTTGCACGTGGCTTCTCACAAGCAGAGACACCTCTTACTGGTAACTTTAGATTAACAAGCGAAAACATAAATTCTATAACACAGTTGAGTAGTGATGTTCATGTGTTTACAAGTTATAGAGATACAACAGCAAACAGATTTTTTGTAGGACACACTGCACCAACAGGAACTGATGTAAGTTCAAGTTGGGATAACACAGCAAGTTATCCTATCATTTACAAATACAATAGTGCAGGATCACTAGACTGGGTATACACCTATGAAAGTTCATATGGTGCAATACACAGTGTTGTTGAAGTAAGTGATAGAATTATGTGCGGCGGCGTTATATATGATGGCGGTAGTAATAAAGCATTTATTATGGCAATTTCTAAAGCAGGTGAATTCCAATGGCAAAAGACTGTCGGTAACATGACAGAAATTGTTGATGTTGCTAGTGATGGAGACTTCTTATATGCAATCGGTACACACGCATCTGAAGGAGTCGGAGTAGTTAAAATTAATACTGCTGGTGTCGAACAATGGGCAAGAACTTTAAGTTTTAATGACTCAACAAATGCAAATACACTTGTACCAAGTTCGTGTGCTTTTGCAGGGACTCCAACTACATCAACCGATACATATGCACTAGCAGGAGATGCAACAGCAGAAGATAATTTATATGTTGCGGCATATGACACAAATTTGAACAATAGTTTTATTGTTAGATTAAGTAGTGCAGGAGTTCAACTTGCAGGTTATACATACGGTGATGTAAGGATTAATACGATTGCACTAGATACAGGGAACGGAGATGGCATTTATTTAACAGCGGGCGGTTACTATAATGACGGTAGCGTTAATCCAAGGCCTTTACTTTATAGACTTACAGTAGATGGAACAGTACAATGGCAGGCACAACCCGATTTTGGTGCTGAACAAGGTGAAATAAAAGATATTATACCACAGGGAAATAGTGTTTATGCTTGTGGTTATGTAAATGATAATGCTAATACAAATAATAGAGGATTTGTTACAAGATTTACATCTAATGGAACACAAACATGGAATTATTTGATCGAAAATGGAACTAATAATATTGCATTCAACGGTGTAATGTTAGATGGTGTAAACGTAATTAGTGCTGGTATTGAGCAAGGTAATGCTATTATTAATAACGTACAACGAGACCTTGTAAACACAATTGGTACTGTAACATCTGGGTCTTATACACTAACAGATGATAACGGAAACGGAAGTACTGTTACATTTAACACAGTTGTTTCAAAAGCAATAAATGCAATTGATGTTGATAATGTTACATTAGGATTAACAGACTCTAGTTTAACACTAAATCAATCACCTTCGCAATCAGCAACAGTTGTTGCAACAAGAGCAGGCTTCGCTGGTATAGGAACAGGTGTAACATTTAACATTGACAGTTTAAGTAGAAGACCAAAAGAAGGTAGTGTGTTTACAATTACAGGAGATACAGAAACTTACTTTGTAATTTCAGTTAACAGTTATGACGAAGACACAGATATTGCAAGTGTTAGTATTAACCCTGCTATTCCTTCAAATAAAATTCCAAATGATAATACAAGTTGTATATTTAGAGAAGCATTCTCTCAAGTACGTATGACAGGACACGACTTCCTAGATATTGGTACAGGTGGATTTGCTGACACTAACTATCCCGTTATCATTGCAAGTGATTACACACAAGCACCAGATCAAACAAGAGAAACACTTGCTGAAAATGGTGGTAAAGTTTTCTATGTAACCACTGACCAAGACGGTAACTTCCGAGTTGGTGACTTCTTTAAAGTTGAACAAAGCACAGGTCGTGCTACATTAAGTTCAGAAGAATTTGATTTGAGTGGTTTGAATGAACTACAACTTGGTAGTATCACAGCAGGTAAAGTTGGTGCTACTATTAATGAGTTCTCAACAGACGGTACTTTTGCAGACAATTCGGATGCGTCTGTTCCAACAGAAAAAGCAGTAAAAACTTATGTAGATACACAAATTAATAATTTAAGCGACACCCAAGGAACTATTGTTGCAGGTACTGCACCTACCCAGTCAAAAGTAGAAGTAACAGGTAGTGGACAAGCAACAGACACAATTGATTTTGATATTAACGGAAATCAGATTGCACAACTAGGAAGTGAATATCTACATGTTCCGGTAGGTACTACAGCAAATAGACCAGGTTCACCATCCGATGGTTATATTAGATACAATTCAGATTTAGGAACATTTGAAGGATATTCAAACAATCAATGGAGTGGATTAGGAGGAGGTAATCCGTGGATTACAAAAGCAACCGGCGATAGTCCATACACAGCAGTAAACAATGATAGAATTTTTGTAGATACAAGTGGTGGTGCAGTTACTATTACATTACCAGCAACACCCAGTTCAGGGGATCGAGTACAACTGATTGATATTGCAAGTAACGCATTTACTAATAACATAACAATAGGAAGAAACGGAGAGTCCATTATGGGTCTTGCACAAGATATGACAATTGATGAAAACAGTGCAGGTCTTGCATTAATTTATTCAGGTGCAACTTATGGCTGGGTATTAGAGGAAGTATAATATGAGTAACAGAAGAGACTTTACAAAAAAAGATACAAGGTTTACTGGAACTGATAGTATTATTGTACCAGTTGGCACTACAGCAGAACGTTCAGGTACAGAACTAGGACAAGTTAGATACAATTCAGATTTAGGTTTTTTAGAGCAATATAATGCTACAGGTTGGGCAGGTATTGATGCTCCTCCAACTGTTTCTAGTATTACAGGAACTGTCAACGAAGATACCGATAGCACAATAACAGTTTTAGGAAGTAATTTTAAATCAGGATCAATTGTTTCAGTTGAAGGTAATGGTGTAAGTGGTGTTGCAAGAAACTTATCTACTACCTTTGTTAATAGTGGCGAATTAACTGCTCTAACAAATGCAAGTGCAGTTGGATATGTAGGAGGCGCTTCGTTTACAATTAAGGTTACTAATCCGTCAGGACTAGCGGCTGTACTAGAACCAGCAGGAACCATTGACAGAGATCCGGTTTGGTCAACTGGTGCTGGTTCTTTAGGAACCATATATGATGCAGAAAGAGGACAAAAGACATTTACTGTAACAGCATCAGACCCGGATGGCGGCGGAATAACTTATCAAATTGTTTCTGGTTCAATTCCACCCGGAATGAGTTTTAATACTTCAAATGGTCAAATAACTGGGACACCAAATGGTGTGGGCGGTGATACAACAAGCACATTTACAGTAAGAGCAACTTCAAATGGTCAATCCGAAGACAGATCATTTAGTATTACAGTTAGAGCACCGGTTGTACAAACATTCAACTACACAGGTGGTTGGCAAACATTTAACGCACCAAGCGGACCAACAAGATTACGTGTTAAACTTTGGGGTGCTGGTGGTGCAAGAAGATTTTCATCAGGTGCTCCTAATGCACACGCTGGTGGCGGAGGATTCACAGATGTAACACTTTCTTACTCTGGTACTCCAAGCCTTTCTATTGCAGTTGGTGGTAGAGGAGATGTTGGAAGTTCAGGCGCAGGTGGTGGAGGTTCTTCAAGTATTATGACCACTAGCAGTTTATCACAAGGTAACGCTATTGCAGTAGCAGGCGGCGGTGGCGGATCGCATGGTGACAACGGTAACGAATACGCAGGTGCTGGTGGTGGTACTTCCGGACAAGGTGGAACAGACGAAGGCGGTGATTCTCGTTCAACTGCTCCAAGTCGTTCGGGAGGTTCAGGAACTGGTGGCGGTGGTGGTACACAATCATCAGGCGGACAAAACGGTAATAACACAGCCTCAACCACAAACGCCCAGAGCGGTGGAGCATTCAGCGGTGGACGAGGTACTGGTAACAGTACTCCATCAGGTCAAGGATGGCCAGACGCTGGCGGTGGTTCATCTTCGGGTGGTTCCAACGGCGGCGGTGGTGGTGGTGGCTACTATGGCGGTGGTGGTGCTGGTGGCGGATCACCAAACAATGGATCTGCTGGTGGCGGATCAGGATATGTTCATAGTGGCACTAGAGGATCATGGACTGTTGTAAGTGGAAATACATACACCGGAAGCAACAACAATATTCCTACCGAAGGATCAAGTGATTCAAATTATCCTGGCGGAAGCATAGGTCAAGGATCGACAGCGGATGACACACCAGGTAATCACGGAGCCGTAGTTATTATCTACTAATCCTTACACGCATAACTACGTGTATGAAACTAGGTTATTGGCAAATACAAGGCAACACACGATTCGCACCTGAATTCAAAATACCTTTAGGTATGTTTGATGTAAAAGTAGATAATTCTATTCCTAAACTACTGCTAGAAAAAGAATCACAATTAAAAAAATCTATAAACTATCAAGATGTTGATGGCGGCATTGGTGCAAAGGATAGTTTAACTGGAAGATTTCATGGTTATAATTTGTTAGAATGGCCTGAAATGAATTCTATCAAAACATTTTTTAAAAACAGTATAGTAGAATACTTTAAATTTACAGAGTGTCCAATAACAGATGATCTTTATATACAATGCTGGTATAATACAATACGAAACAGCGAAGGTATAGATCCTCATTCACATGATAATACGCCAGACTGTATGATAAGCGGTAATTTAACAGTATCAGTTGACCCTACGTCAAACAGTTTTACTTACTATCAAATAGGAGAGTGGCAAGATCCATTAAAAATAAAAAACGAGCCTGGTGTTTTAACTATTTTTCCAAGTTGGATAACTCATGGAACTAATGTGTATGAAGGTAATGACGTAAGATTAAGTATTGCTTTTGATCTTGTTAGTAAAACAACTTATGGTAAATTAAAAGATCAACGCAAATATATTAAATTTCCACTAAATTAAAATTAATAAAAATTCTCTTATTATTTTGTGTAGGGCATGTACCACTATGCCAATGATCGCCATCGAATAAAAACATTCTTCCTTTTTTAGGTTCTACAGTTTTTAAAATGCTATTTTTGTCCATTACATCTTTTGTTGTAACAGCATCATCTCTCTTATCATTATATATTATTGTATTTCCATCTGAATTGTTTACATAATACATTAATACATAATGCTTTCCGTGATTATCAATATGAGGATATCCAACTTTATCTTTATTTTCGATATCTTTAAAAAGCATATGCCCTCTACATTCTAATACCTTAAATTGTTTATCAAGTTCTTTTTCTAAAAAATAAACAATAGGCATTACCATAGTATAAAAGCCACTATTAGAATTACCATTTAGATCAGTAAACCCATGAACTAGTCCTTGAAAACTTTTAAAGTTTTTATATTCTTTTCCATCTTCGCTAGGATCAGTGAATCCAGGCATGTAAAAATAAGGAAAACTATCTCCAATCATAGTATCTTCTAACTGATTAACTAAAGAGTTGGGTAAGATATTATCTAATATTTTCATTATAAAACCTTTACTACAAAATTTAAAACCATTCTTCTATTACTTTTAGTAGGCGAACTGCTAGAATGATATCTATTACTATTAAAAAATATACAACTGTTTTCTTTAGGAGTATTACTTTTATACAGATTTAATTCTTCTAAATTGTCTTGCGGAAAAAACTCCTCATATAGTAGTGTATCTCCTTCGCAGTTAAAAGGATAGTAAACAAAACTAAAATAACTAGGGTCGGGGTCATGCTTTTGATCAATGTGTGGAGGATTTTTTATTTGAGTTATATCGTGTGGTAATTTGCAAAGTAAGTTGGCTTTTATTCTAATTGGTTCTAAATCTATGTTGAGTTCTTTTTCAACAAACGCAATAATAGGCCTAACCTGTGTAAAATAATTGCTTGTTGGACTAGTGTTATCAAAAAACGTATGCGTAAATTGAGGCACATCCCCGTACTCATTAGTTGCTAAAGTACCGTTGTTCCAAAACCACGGAAATTCGTGTTGTGATAACATAGTTTGTATATTAGACAGATATGTTTTTGATAACACATCGTGTAAAATCTTTACTGTACTTTGATCCATTAAACTAATAAGTCCAATACAGTTTGTAGTTTATCTTTAATTGCTTTGTTTTGAAGTGTGTTACGCAATCCCACGTGTAGTGGTTTAGGCCAACAGTTTACGTTAGTCCAAGCATAACCGCTGTGTTCATCATTAAGTGTAGGAATAAATTCATTGTCTACAATAGCCAAGTAAGTATGAAAGAAAAACTTACTGTCGTTTGAAGTAAACATTTCTAATGGAATAACTTTTTTAATAGGAGGAGTTTTACCTACCTCTTCTGATATTTCACGTTCTAGTGCTTTCCAAGGAGTTTCATTACCTTCTGCTTTACCACCAACAAGTCCCCATTGACCAGCAGTTTTGGTCTTGGTACGTTCTAGGAAAAGAAATCGTTTGGTATTACGTGCATAAAATAATGCACCACTACAAACAATGTTTTTGTCTTTTAAAGTACTATTCTCCATGATCCTGCAGGATATTCTCCTTCATAACTTTTTAACCATGCGCCAGTTTCATTTGTATATTTGTACTGTACGCCTGTATATGTATTAGTTATGTAGACAGGTTCTTGGGCCACACTAGAATCGGCACGTTCTTCATTCGCACTAGCGTCAAATGTAATTTCCCAATTTGAGCCGTTCCATGTTACAATGTCATTTGCCGCACCTACTGTTTGATCTTTCCAAGCAAATGTATCTGGGTTTGGATCATCTAGCAATAGATATCTTGTACCTACAGCAAGACTTGCTGTTTCTGGATTGAAACTTGTAGGATCAATAATAGCATCAACGGTACCTCTACTGTTTATACTATCACTCAATACTGTATTCTCTGGTACTGTGTCAGCATCAAAACTCAAAACAAGTTGTGTTTCATCTGTAGGATTTACACTTGCAGTGGCAACAACTTCGTTACCATCAGATTTTGCTAGCCTAATAGTGCTTATACCAGCACGGAATTCGCCCGGGTATTGATCTAATACTTTGAACCAACTTATAGGTTCGCCTAGTTTTGTTGGAACACCGTCCTGTGATGTTGAACTGTTTTCGTGTGCATCCATAAGTTTTGCTACACCATTAAGAACAAGTAAACCAAAATTATTTGGAGTTACACTTTGGCTTGTAATTGACTCACCGTCAATTAATCCTAGTTGTATTCCACCGTCGTCATCAAAAACACTCATAACAATCTTTTCGATAACACCAAGTTTCTTGATTTTTGCTGGAGGTGTAATCCATATAGGCATAGTAAAAGTTAATTCGCCTATGTCAATTTCTGTATCAACACCTTGTGGAATAGTTCTTGTGCTAAAATTAACACTTGAAAGTTCTATCAAACTCAAACTGGTCCAATCTATATAGTTTGCTGTGCTTTGTATTTCTAAACTAGGATTAAACAATACCAATATCTGTTCCATTATTTGTAATTTTTGATCAGTGTTTGTACTCCACACATCACATTTCATTTGAAGATTAAATGGTACAGGCATTAGTCTTTCTACAGTATAACCAGGACCTTGAGCACCAGTGTACTGTTCTGTATTGTCGTCGTAGTACCTTTCTCTAATATGTAATTTGTTTACATGAGTAGGATTTTGAATTCTATCTCTAGAATATTCTAAACCTTGGATATATGTCGCTATTCTTGGAGCACTTACAACTTTGTTTTCGCTATTGTCTCTAATAATATTTGCAACTTGTCTAGTTAAATTACCGTATGTACAAGGAACTTTACGCAGTGTTCCTGCATTGTCTTTGTAACTGAAATTACTAAACGCACGGATAAACTGTGTTACAAAGCGTCTTATCTGTCCATCATAAAAATGTTGCATTACTTGTTTACCTTTGTATTTTTGTCATTGTATCGTCTAGGATTATTATGTGCAGGTGCATAGTAAGTTTTTCCTTTTCTAGTAACCTTTTTTAGACCTACTGTTTTTTCTGTTCCATCAATAGGTATGCCCCATAACTCCTTTAATCTCATTAATTATCCGCCTTTGGTTTAAGTGCTTTAGAAAGACTTTGTCTTTCTTCAACTTCTTTACCTCCGATTGTGTTCTTTTTGGTATTGTTTACAAAACCACCTAGTTGACTGTTAGTTGTATCATCACCAACCATGCCTTGTGGATTAGTTAACGATCCTGATCTTACATTATCTTCAAATTTCACCCATCTCTTCCCATTATATCTAAAAAGCCTATTAGGAAAATAATCTGTTCTTAAGAAAAATTCTCCATCAACTGCACCTTGTGGAAATTGTGCACCAAACCCATATGGTTTTCCGTTAGCAGGTAATCCGTCTTCTGTTAAGTATCCTACATAATAATTATTCTTTGGAGATTTAAGAACTGCACTAGTATCTAGTTTAGTTGTGTCAACTTTAATGTCAGTTTGTGATCCTTCTTCTGTTAAAACATTTCCCTCACCATCAGTTGGAACAACAAAGTAACTTTTTGTATCATAACCAGGACTAGGAGCATCTGCTTGTGCTTGATCTAATACTGCTTGATTAATTTGCATTTCTTTTTCGTATGTTGAAAGCACATCACGTATAGTAGATCCGGTTCCTTCTCCACTGTCTTTGTTGAAAATTTCTTTAAATTCTTGACTGTCAATTAGAGGTTTACATTTACATCTAATTAAGTGTGGATACCAAGTTTGACTAAATCCTTCGGCGGCTCTGTTAACGTCCTCAATAACATAGAAACGTTTAAGTGCTACTTGATAATCGTTAAGTGCATACTCGTCTTTGAGGTGAGGTAGTTCTAGTACATCTCCACTCATTAATTTTCTTCCAATGTTTTCAACACTTGAATTTAGATGAAAAGTAACAAAAATAGTATCATTTTGCAAAAACATTCCAAACTGTGATAAGTCAAAGTCTAGATCCTGCACATTATATATTCCACGTAAAACATATACATCGTCTGAATATCGTCTGTCTCTATTCTCTAAAAACAGTAAATCCTGAATTTTTGTTTCAGGCATTGATTCTTCTTCAGCACTTCTGGTATAAGGGGTAGTAGGTGTTGCTTCATCTACACCCGGCTCTTGTGGACCCAAGTACTTGTGAACAAATACATCTGTACCGCCGACCTGAAACGCTTCATTTACATTCTTGTCAATAAAGCGATAATCAGCGGATTTCTCTGGTTTATATAAACTTAATCTCGGCATCGTAATAGTATTTATTGAATAAATATGAGTAACGGAGAAACTGATTACCATGGCAAAACAAACTATTAACACCGGTACAAGCAATGATGCAGGAAATGGCGATAACTTACGTACCGCATTTACAAAGATAAACGAAAATTTTAGCGAACTTTATGTTCAACTAGGTTCATCGAGTAGTGCCGCACTAAAAGATATTAAAGGCAGTGTTTTTGCAGACGATAGTACAGTTTTAGTAGATGCAGTAAACGGAAGTTTAAATGGTAATCTTACAGGAAATGTTACGGGTGATGTTACAGGTAATCTTACAGGCAACGTTACAGGCAATATTACAAGTTCAGGAACAAGTACATTTTCAGGCACATTAGATCTAACAGGTTCATCAATATCAAGTGATGTTGATTTTGGAAATAACGACCTAACTAACATTAATAATTTAACCATAGGTGGAAGTTTATTAACACAGGCGATGAGTCCGTTGCTTGCAACCGGAGGAAATGGTCAAACACTAACACTTGCAGGTGGCCAATCAACAGCAGGTGACGGTGGTGATGCTATTCTGAATGCAGGTGCAGGAACAGGAACAAATGGTGATGTACAAATCGGTGCAAGTAATACTGCAAATATTGTAATTGGTGACGGAAGCAATACAGTTGATTATCCATCAGGAACAACAGTAGACTTTAC
>Ga0181582_10002740_pt1 | contig 14038 bp, 15 predicted proteins | sample 071ome_32_FD_132438 | JGI IMG/M metagenome (GOLD analysis project Ga0181582, IMG submission 132438) | Coastal salt marsh microbial communities from the Groves Creek Marsh, Skidaway Island, Georgia - 071405AT metaG (megahit assembly) | ecosystem: Environmental > Aquatic > Marine > Intertidal...
CCACTGATGCACGGCGCGCAAAGAAATCAGTCAGCTCTGCACGGTCCATCGTGTTGAAATCTAGATTGTAGCAAGGCGCTTTGCCTGCTGTGGATAGCCAAAGCGGGTCGATATAATCCGGCCCCTTTTTAAAACTGCCCACATGCAGCCCCTGCTTTTGCATTGCCCTGACAAGGCCCGTTGACACAACCGTTTTGCCCGACGACTTATGCGCCGCGGCTATCATGAAACGGGGCTGGGCGCTCATGCGCGGGGCAGGAAGCCTTTGTCCCTGCTGTTCCAAAGCTCGGTGGCCATAGCTTCGGCCGAGGCCATGTCCGCGGCTTTCCCCATAGTGCGCAAGGTGATTGCAAGCGTTCCTGTGACGGATGTCAAAGCATAAGTGTCATCGGATTTGCCCTGCCAGATTTCAACAAGCTGGCTGACATCCATGTTTTCATCCGGCGGTTGGTGCCCGTTTTCCAGCATTTGTGGCCAGGTTTCCTCGACCGGTTCCCCGTCACCTAAAAGGCTCCAAACCGGCGTTGGCTTGTTGGGGCGACGTTCAATCTCGCCTCCTTCACCGCGGAATACAGCCATCCGAGGTTGCCCCATCAGTTTGGCGGCACCAGCGTGAATATCCATAAAACCGCGATGGAAAATTCCCTGCATCATGGTTTCGGCATTTAGAGGGTTCAGCATGCGGCTGAAGGTGTGCACGGGCGAGCGCAAGCCGAAAATCGGGCGCAGTTCGATCAATTCCCGTAGGCGTGGACTAAGAACTTCCAGCGGAATGTAGCTAAAGCCGGTGCTGCGGATTTGGTCAGCTGCTTCGTGTAGATTTGCAGCTTCGGGCAGGCCAAGCATTTTGATGATGCCGCGTGTGTAAACCCGCCCGGGCGTGTGGCCTTCGGTGCCGTGCATCGTAACTTTGTAGCCAGCATTCACCAAGGCCATGACGGAAAGAATGAAATAGGGCAGCTGGATGCGTTTACCTGCGTAAGATGACCAGTCCAGATCCACATGCGGGATGTCCTGAGGTAGATCGTAAAGGTGTTTTGTCGCCTCGGCAAAGCCTGCGATTTCCTCGGGCGCTTCCTCTTTCAGGCGCAATAGCATCAAGAAAGCGCCAAGCTGTTCAGGCAAAACGTCGCCGCGCAGGATCATCTCCATCGCTTCGCGGGATTCATCCTGTGTAAGGTGCCGCTGTTTGGTTTTGCCGCGGCCAAGAATGGCCACGAACTTGGCGAAAGGATGTGGGGTTTGCGCGTCCATTTAGGGAACTTAGCCTTCCAGGTTCTTGTCTTCCAGATTCGTTGGCAGAATACGCAGAACCTTGGCCGCAACACCAGTTGCAATCAAAGCAATCGCGACACCGCCAACTCCAAGAGCCAGCTCATAAACCGAAGGGCTGTAGTTTGCGATTTCTCCGTCAAAGAAGGATGAAGACACCTCGTAGCCGGGGAAAATCTCAAGCGGGTAGGCTTGGCCGCCAACGATGATGACATAGAGTTGTGCCATCCCGCCGACAATTACCAAAACCGAGGCAAGGGCTGCCCGAGTACCCGCAGCGGCAGGAGTGCCGCCGTAGATCAGCGCCATCGGCAGCAAAGAGCCAATCACGATTTGCACCCCCCAGAAAAGCGTGGTGTAGACACCGCCTTCTGACAAGATAAACGTCTCGATCCCACTATGCTCGGTCGCATAAAGATTGGTGAAATGCTGGACCGCAGTAAAATAAAGCACAGCGGCGACAAACAGGGCCAAAAGATTTCCAAGGCGTTTGAGAAGGGCGTCGCTGATGTTGCGTCCGTCCATGCGGAACAAAGTCATCAGAACCAGAATAAAGACGGACAAACCCAGCGCGAAACTCATCGAGATAAACAGGGGCGCCATGATAGCCGCGTCATATCCCGGACGGGCGACCAGCCAGCCAAAGATCGATCCGGTACCTGTCGTCAGTATCAGACGCCAGACAAAGGCAACAAGACCCGCGGGTTTGGTGTATTTCGGGTGTACGCTGCGGTCCATTTGGACCCAAAGATACACGGCAACGATCGCCATAAAGCCTGTGTAAAGCAGGATGTTCCATGTGAAGATCGAAGTGAAGTTGAACGTCGTCATCGCAACAAGAAGCCGATCGGGTCGGCCGAGGTCGAGGACCAGAACCAGCAATCCGCCAACCAGAAGGGATATCGCCAGAACACCCGACAAACGCGATAATGGCTTATAGGCTTTGTTGTTAAACACCGACGCAATCGAGGCCACATTCAACGCCCCTGATGCGGCTACAATCAGGAAAATCGCAAAGACATGCGGCAGCCCCCAGACAATCTGGTTGTTCATGCCAGTCACTGCATGTCCGTTATGTTCGACATAAAGAACAGAAAGCCCAGCGGCAGCGATCAGGGCGGCCAGGATGATGCCAAGTGTCCAAAGACTCTGAGTGGCTTTGATTTCACGATAGATCGTGCGTTCCATGTGGCAGCCCCCTTAGAAGTTCGCGTAGCGCACGCCTTGATTTAGATCGAGATCTGCGCGCAGGGCGGTTGTTGGATAAGCAGCGAGCGCTTTGGAGATATCGCTCTCAGGATCGTTCAGATCGCCAAAAATCATAGCACCGTTGCCTGTCGCGTCACAGGCTTCCACACAGGCCGGAACGCGGCCTTCGTCAACACGGTGAACGCAGAGTGTGCAGCTTTCTACGGTTCCATTTCCGCGCGGGGCGTGTTCTTTCTGGTTGGTGGTCGGCTCGTGCACAAAGCTGCGGGCTTTGAACGGGCAGGCCATCATGCAGTAACGGCAGCCAATGCAGGTGTGTTTGTCGACCAGAACAATTCCGTCAACGCGTTTGAAGCTGGCACCTGTGGGGCAAACATCAACGCAGGGCGGCTCTTCGCAATGCTGGCACATGACGGGCATGCTTGTTTCATGCCCGGTGGCTTTGTCTTTCAAGGTGACCTTGCGGATCCACTGGGCGGCCTGTTCCGGATCGCCGTGACCTTCCCAACCGTTTTCGGTTTTGCAGGCGCTGACGCAGGCCGTGCAGTCACTGGCGCATTTATTGACATCTATCATCAAACCCCAGCGTTTGCCGGCGTCGGCTTGGCCTGCGGCGGCAGGTGAGCCGCCGAAGGCCATAACGGTCACTCCGGGGGCAAGGGTCAAAGTAACGGCCGCAGCACCGCTTTTAAAAAAGTTGCGGCGCGAGGGATTTTCTGGACGATCCAATTTCATCTCTCTGATCCCCTTATTGATTTTCCGCCAGATAGGCGGCAATTTCCGTGGCTTCTGCATCGCTTAACCCGTCGCGCAGGTCGAGAAGCCGTGAGTGCAGCGGCGAAGGTTCTTCAAAGCCTTCCGGTGTTGAGCGGTGGCACATGAAGCAATCAACTTTGACGGCCGCAAAATCGTGGCAGGTCCGGCAAAAGTGGCGTTCGTCCTGATAGGTGACAGGATCGCCGGTTTCTTCGTCTTTGACGGTGTGGCAGTCGAAGCATTCTTTCAAGCTGGCCTCGATGCTGCGGTTGCCGTCGCGCATTGTTAAATCACGGTCGTGCTTCATCATCTCCATGTGATACTTGCGCATGTACTTGTTGCCCTCTGGGTGAGGCTCACCCGTCGCAGCTGGAACAGAAGGGCCGTATTTCCAAAGCCCGTCTTCTGCTGCGGCAGGAAGTGCGACAGCCAGAAAGACACCAAGGATCGCCAAAAGACGCTTCATTGCCGTTATTCCCCCAGTCCCATCTTGATGTAACCGGTCGGGCAGACGTCGGCGCAGATATGGCAGCCGATGCAGCGGGTGTAATCGGTCTCGACATAGCGCCCAACGGTTCGGTCGGCCTTTTTCACGCGGTGTACAGCATCTTGAGGGCAGAAGATTACGCAGTTGTCACATTCGAAGCACATGCCGCAGGACATGCACCGCTCGCCCTCTTTCTGGGCCTGTTCTTCGGTGAAGCCGATGATGCGCTCTTCGAAGTTTCCAAGAACCGCGTCGCCTTCGATGTGTACTTCGTCTCGCACTTCGCGCGGGACAAAGTTGAAGTGACCTTTGAACAGCTCGTGGTGCGGTATGATCTGCCCGTTCGAGCGGTCTTCGTAGTTGTGGATCGCAAAGCCTGCCGAGTTGGTGCCACGGGTTTGCGTGTGGTCATATTCGGTTGGGGTTTTGCCACGCTGGTTCAGCTCTGCAAGCAGGTTAAAGTGATGCACGTCCACCTTCGGGCGCTTTTTGTCGATCTCACCGTCATCAAGATAGTCGGTGATCGATTCAGCTGCTATGCGACCGTGGCCAATTGCTGTGGTCAACAGGTGGGGGCGCACGATGTCGCCGCCTGCAAAATGCTTGGAGCGGTCTTTGACCTGATAGCTTCCGGTGATGTCGATAAAGCCGCGACCGTTGTTCAGCTCGTCCATACCATCCAGATCGCCCATCTGGCCGATAGCTGAGATGATAATGTCGGCCTCGATCTCGAACTCGGTGCCTTCGATGGCCTCGGGCACATTACCCTTCACGGTGCATTCGCACATGCGTAGACCACGCGCCATGCCGTTTTCGTCTTTGAGAACCTCCAAAGGCATCACGCCACCTTTGATGTCCACGCCTTCGCGTTTGGCGTCTTCACGCTCGTGCTCGGCGGCTGTCATCTGCTCGATCGGGAACAGCGACGTTAGCGTGGCCTGCATGCCTTCGCGGCTCAGGCTGGTGGCAACATCGTGGCTGGTAAAGTCAACGAGTGAACCGTCATTGCGTTCTGGCAGGTAATCGGAAGTGATGTGACCAAGACGACGCGCGACCGAGGCAACGTCGATCGAGGTATCCCCACCGCCGACTACGACGACTTTGCGCGCAGTGCCCAATACGTAGCCTTGGTTGAAGGCATCTAGGAATTCGATGCCGTTGATGCAGTTTTCGGTGCCTTCCCAGCCCGGGATCGGCAAATCACGGCCCTTTTGGGCACCCATAGCCCAGAAGACAGCGTCAAAGGCGTTCTCAATCTCGTCAGTCGACACGTCGGTGCCGATGCGGGTGTTCACACGGACATCGACGCCCATGTCGATAATACGACCGATTTCGCTGTCCAGCATCGAGCGTGGCGTCCGGTAGCCCGGAATGCCGTAGCGCATCATGCCACCCAGTTTCTCATGTGCTTCGAAAAGAGTGACCGCATGACCATCAAGACGCAGGAAGTATGCAGCCGCCAGACCAGCGGGGCCGCCACCGACTACAGCGACTTTTTTGCCGGTGTCGGCGCCGGGTTCGGCCATCTTGATGCCATTGGCATTGGCCCAGTCGCCAACATACTGCTCAACCCCGTTGATGCCGACATATTCGTCAACTTCGTTCCGGTTGCAGCCGGCTTCGCACGGGGCAGGGCAGACGCGGCCCATCGTGGCCGGGAAAGGGTTGGCGCTTACCATGCGCTGGAAGGCATATTCCTGCCACGGCATTTCGGCGTCTGTTGGCTTGTCCATCCCACGTGCAATCGCCAGCCAGCCGCGAATTTCATGACCTGATGGGCAAGATCCCTGACAGGGTGGCGTTTTGTGGATGTAGGTCGGGCACTTGTACGACTTATCCTGAGTGAAAATCTTGTCCTCAAGATCCCAATCGGCCGAGGTTTCGCCTTCTTCGAAGCGACGGAAAGTCGGTTGGTTTTTCGAGCTCATATCATTCATCAGAGGTCTCCTCCTCGGTGCCAGTATCGGCGTCTTCGTCCTCTTCTGAACCCGTCAGAATTATGGCGTTCGACACCAATTGGTGAACCGAAACGACGCTGTCCATGTCATAGCCAAACTTGGGCATAACTTTTGAAAACTGGGTTTTGCAGATCGCGCAGATCGCAGCCATGTGTGTGACGCCGTGTTCTTCGGTCACCTCTTGCAGGGCAGTCATGCGCGGGATTGATCCTTTGACGCGCAGATCCATCAGGTCGTCCGTCAGCAAGCCACCGCCGCCGCCACAGCACAAGGTGCTTTCGCGCGTGGTTTCATCGGCCATGTCGAAGAAGTTGTTACAAACGGATTTGATGACATTGCGCGGAATTTCAAACTGCCCGCCTGGCGTATCGCCCATGCGTGTTGCGCGTGCCACGTTGCAGCTGTCATGGTAGGTTAGGCGGATATGATCGTTTTGTGATTTGTCGAACTTCAGCGTGCCTTTCTGGATTTCACCCCAAGTGAATTCCAGAATATGCTGAGGGATCGGATAGTTCTGATCCAGGAAGTCCCATGGACCCGCCAGCGTGTTCAGATAGCTATAGGCAACGCGCCATGCATGGCCGCATTCGCCGAAGATAATCCGTTTTACACCAAGGTCTTGTGCGGCTTTTCTTATCCGCAGACTGATTTCACGCATGTTTTCGTAGGAACCGATGAACAGACCGAAGTTGGCCGCCTCAGACGCATAAGAGCTGATAGTCCAACTGACGCCTGCTTCGTGGAACACCTTTGCGTATCCCAACAACCCGTCGATGTGCGGTTCAGCGAAGAAATCAGCCGATGGGGTGACCAACAAAACGTCAGCGCCTTTTTCATCCAGCGGAATGCGGACTGACACGCCTGTATCTTCTTCTAGCTCTTCCTCAAGGTCTTCTAGCGTTGCGCGAAGGGCTTTCGGGTTGAGACCAAGGTTGTTGCCGACGTCTTTGACTTTGCCGATGATCTCATTCGAGTATTTCTGACCGACACCAACGCTATCCAGAATTTCACGTGCGGCCATAGTGATTTCGGCGGTATCAATCCCGTAGGGGCAAAAGACCGAGCAACGGCGGCATTCGGAACATTGGTGATAATAGCTATACCACTCGTCCAGCACCTCTTTGGTCAGATCACGTGCGCCGACCAGCCAAGGGAAATACTTACCCGCAAAGGTGAAATACCGACGGTAGACGCTTCGAAGTAGATCTTGACGGGCGACCGGCATGTTCTTGGGGTCTGCCGTACCAAGGAAGTAGTGACACTTGTCCGTACAGGCGCCGCATTTAACACAGATATCCAGGTAAACCTGAAAGGCGCGGTTTTTCTCTGCCAACTCGGCCATTTTTTCCAGCGCGCGTTCTTTCCAGTCTGGAAGAAGCTCTCCGGGGAAACCCACTTTTTCCTGATGTTCGGGGGCGGCAATAAAGGGCTTTAATCCTTCCATCGCGCCGGGTTTCAGGCAAGGAATGTCAAGCGGGTGCTCCATCTTGCGCAGGTCGTCTGCTCCGTCAGCCATAACTTATTGCTCCAGTTTGGCCGCCCATGGGGCGAGATGGCGCTTTTCGCGCGGGTTGTCGATTTGGTTCCGGCTGGGGCTGAAGAAAAGGCCCGGCGCATGCATCAGCTTGGAAATCGGGAAGATGATCATCAGAAGAGCAACGCTGCCCAGATGCACCAACAGAACAGGATCCGAGGGCAGGTGACCGATATGGAAGCGCATCAGGCCCAGGATATAAGCTTTTACCGAAACAATATCGGTGTGGGCGACAAAGCGCATCATGGCCCCACTTGCGCCAATGCCCAGCAGAAGAAGAAGCATCAGATAGTCAGACGGCGACGAGATATAACGGATACGCTCAACCGAGATGCGGCGGATCAAAAGACCACCAAGACCGATCAGGAACGTGAACGCAGCATAAGTACCAAAGAACTGTACCGCTTGAACCCACCACCAGACGTCAACGGTGAAATACCGGATATGACGGATTAGGATCAACCACATCGACAGGTGGAACAAAATGCCGAACAGCCAGATCCACTTGTTCGATTTGAAGAGACTGTGGAAGAAAACAACTTCCATAAACATCCGAACAACCACGCCACCTGCCGTGGTGGGCGCTGGCGTGGTTGGAATTTTCAACGGGGCAGCAATCCGCGCGTATCTACGAATACGCATCACGACACCTACAACCAGAATGGCCGTCGCGGCGTAAAACAATAGTGCATAAATCGTGGCCAGCACGCGGAATCCTCCCGTAGTATTTGTTGAAACCCTTTATTTATAAAGGGTTAACAGTATTTATACACAGCCGGTTGGCTTTGGCAGGCCAGCAATTTTACATGCTTGCTTTGCAGGGCCATATGGGAACAGCTCGTACATGTACTTGTTGTTGCCTTTTTCCGGTCCCATCTCTTTTTTGATGGCTTTGATCAGAACGCGTACAGCTGGGGCGATCTGGTATTCGTCATAGTATTCACGCAGGAAGTTGACGACGGCCCAGTGCTCTTCGTTCATGTCGATCTCTTCGGCTTCGGCGATCACGTCGGCCAGTTCTTTTGTCCAGTCGGCCAGATTGGTGATGTAGCCTTCTTCGTCGTGCTCAACGGTTGTTCCGTTTACGTCGTATGCCATTGGTATTTTCCTTTTCTAAATCCCTGAAAATCAGGCGTTCGTTATAACCAGTTTTGTGTCCGGTCGTGTTCAGTGACCAGGTTGACGAAACCAGCGTAATCCACGCCGGTAACTTCTCCCAATATCTTTTCAGCCGCCAAGCCGCGGGCGTCTGCATCTGGTGTCATGACGTAAATCGAAACCGATGCTGACTTTGCTCGTACAAAGTCTGACATGCCAGACGATGACAAAGCTCCGTACACTCCGTCTTCGATCATAAGAACCGCGTCACCGTCTTTGCAGTGGTTCAGGCAGCTCATCAAAGACTGGGTTGCGAAAGGCGATTTGTTTACGGTGTGTAAAGTTGACATTCACAAATCCCCTTAGAAGCTTAAAACAACGTCTTGATCGGCCATGACATCGGCCATTTCCGCGCGACTGACGATGCGGATCGAGGGCTTTTCTTCCCAATCATCATCTTCATCCTCGTACATTATCTCTTGCAGATCATCCTCGGACAGGCCGCGTTCTACCAGCGACTCTCGTTCGACGTAGAGTTTGGTGACATCGTAGTCGCCCAAAGCGCGGAACGTGGGCGAGAAGTTCTTGACGCCTATCCCGTCTGTCTTCTGGCCTTTGGTCAGCTGGAACACGCCATCGTCAAGGAACGCCAGCGACACATCTTGTTCAAAGGCCGCTCCGATCAGAACAACCTCCAAAGACTCAAGCGCATAGATCGTGCCATAGGGGGCTTTGCGGTCCACATAGAGGAATTTTTTTGTTTCGCTCATGACTTAATCCCCAAACGTAACCAGACGATCCGTCTGAATGCCCATTTCGATTAACTGACCCAAGCCAGAAATCCGGAAGCCGTCCGCGATATTGTTCGCGTCTTTGCCCTGACGGTTGGCTTCGTTTTCATCAAGAAGCCCTCGACGTTGAGCCGCCGCAATACAAACAACAAGGTCAATATTGTGTTCTTTGGCGAGGTTGGTCCAATTGTTCTGGATGTGGCGCTCGTCCTGCGGCGGGATCGACAGGCGGGTCGAGACATTTACACCGTCGTGGTAGAAAAACACGCGCGGTACCTCGTGCCCGCCATCAATGGCGGCTTTGACGAAGTGGTAGGCCGTATCCGCTGCTTGGTGCGTATATGGACCTTCACTGACGACTACTCCGATCTTCAACTTGAGTGCTCCTTAGAAGTGGATATGGGCAGACGAGTTCATCGTCTTCCGGGATCCGGTCCATGTGTCCAGATGGTGTTTGGTAAAGGCCAGATCGGTCATTTCGAAGAAACGCTTCCAACCGATGCGTTCGATCCATTCGCCCATGCGTTCCCAGTGCTTCGCATCATCCTTGTAAGCTTCGATGATGCGGCGCACCACGTCCTTGACCTCGGGCCAATGGGGGGCGTTGTTGGGCAGGTTTGCCACAGCAAGCTTGTGGAACGTCGGCTTCGAGCGCGCGTTCGAGTGCTTGCCGCCAACCCAGACTGCGATCTTCGTGCTGTCGTCGCCATTGATCTGCATCGGAGGGCAGGGCGGGTAGCAGGCCCCACAGCAGACGCATTTCTTTTCGTCGACTTCAAGGCTTGGCTTTCCGTTGACCATTGCCGGACGGATCGCCGCCACTGGGCAGCGGGCTACAACAGCGGGGCGCTCACAAACGTTGGCGACCAGATCATGGTTGATTTTCGGCGGCTTGGTGTACTGCACGTTCACAGCAATATCGCCCTGTCCGCCACAGTTAATCTGACAGCAAGATGTGGTGATCCGTACTCGGTTCGGCATTTTTTCCTGCACGAACTCGTCGTGGAGCATGTCCATCAGGCCCTTAACAACACCAGACGCATCGGTGCCTGGGATGTCGCAGTGCAGCCAGCCCTGCGTGTGGCTGACCATCGAGACCGAAGCGCCAGTGCCGCCTACAGGGAAGCCTTCGCGGTTCAGCTCTTCGATCAGTGGGGCCACTTTACCCTGATCCGCCACCAGATATTCGATGTTCGAACGGGTGGTGAAGCGAATGTGCCCATCGGCAAAGCGATCGCCGATGTCGCATAGTTTACGAATGGTGAACACGTCCATCTGACGCTGGGTGCCTGCACGCACTGTATAGATCGTGTCGCCAGACTTGGACACGTGGCGCAGAACGCCAGGGCGCGGGCGATCGTGCCAGTCCCAATTGCCGTAATTGGCCTTCATCACCGGGTGCATGTACGGAAACGGATCCGGTACACCAACTTCATCCGGCATGCGCGGTTTGGTTTCGTCTTTCATGTTCTCTACTCCCTTACCTTACCAGATTATTCTGCTGCAGCTTCAGCAGCTTTGCGTTCAAACCACTTTTCGGCTTCTTCATCGAAGTCGTCGGTACGAACGTAGCTTGATGTCCGAGGATGGTTGACCATGTTTGGATCGACTTCAATATCCAGCGCCTCAAGGAAGGCTGGCAGACCGATGCGGTCGATGGTTTCGCCCACACGTTCATGCTCAAGTGCGTTGTCCGCAAAGAACTCCACGACGTTTTCCGCAAACTCTTCTAGCTTTTCAAAGTCTTCGTCTGTTTCAAGCTTCATGAACGGAACAACCATGATGCCCATCAAGTCGCCGATCTTCAGCGAGCGTTTGCCGCCGATCATGATCGAAATACCGCGGTCATCGCCCGGGCTAAGGGCTTTGGTCATCACGTTGATGCAGTGCATACAGCGGACGCAGGACTTGTTATCGATTTCCAGAGTGTCATCATCGTTCAAGCTGATCGCGCGGGTCGGGCACATCGAAACCACTGTGTCGATGGTGTACTTGCGGCCCTTCTCGGCGACATGCTCTTTGACCTTTTCCTGATCGATCTTGATGTCATCGCGCCAAGTACCGATCACGGCAAAGTCTGCACGGTGGATCGCGTTCACACAGTCGTTGGCACAGCCAGAGAACTTGAACTTAAACTTATATGGCAGCGACGGACGGTGCATTTCGTCCAGCAGGCTGTTGATGATCGAGCGGTGCGCGCGGACCTCGTCATAGCAAGACTGTTCACAGCGGGCGTGACCTACGCAGGACATAGCGGTTCGAAGTGCTGGACCAGCGCCCCCAAGGTCAAAGCCGATTTCGTTCAGCTCATCAAAAGCTTTCTGAGTGTTTTCAGTGGTACAGCCCTGGAACATGATGTCGCCGGACTGGCCGTGGAATGCGATTAGGCCCGAACCGTGACGCTCCCAGATATCACACATCTTACGCAGAATTTCGGTGTCGTAGTGATAGCCGGCAGGCGGCATCACGCGGAGTGTGTGGAACTCCTTAGACTCTGGGAATTTCTCGGAAACTTCCGAGAAACGCGGGATAACACCGCCGCCGTAGCCGCGAACCGAAACAGTGCCACCTTTCCAGTAGCCGAGACGATTCTCATATGAGTGATTCAGCTGACCAAGAAGGTCGTTCATCATCGGCGCATATTGCGCGTCCGCATTGTCACGAAGACGCTTCAGACCAGTAATAAAGCTGGGCCATTTGCCGCCTTCAAGTTCGTCCAACATTGGTGTTGGGTTCAGTTCCTTGTCGTCTCCGGTTTCGCCGTCTTTCATGGCCACCTCCCTGGCAACTATGGACCTTCGCGCTGGTCCTGAAACTTTGATCGCGTGGCTTTTGATCGGCTTCCTCCCAGCCTTTCGGCTGTTCGATCAAGCTTTCGCGCTCTACATCTATACATCTTTATAATCGAATGTTAAAAGATTTGGCAACAACTCCTTTCTAATTTGAAATATTGTTGCGCTGCAGCGTAAAGTTGGAAAGAAAAATACTCAGGATTTGTGATGACACAACTATCCATAAAAAACAGTGAATTAAAAAACGCACCTTGGATGCGCCTTTTTGACGGCGGCGATTTTTCGACTTGGAAAAAATCCAAGGAATATGCATTCATCGCCTTGAATGCTGCGCCGCAGATACGCCTCGAGTCACTTGAAAACCCCGATTCAGATTCGGTTCGCAACATCAAAAATCAGTGCTATTTAGTGAACTTCGCTGTCTATGAAGCACCCGAAACCGAAGAAACAGTCGATCAAATCGGAAAAAAACTTTTGGGCTTTGCGTCGTATTTTGGTCTGACCCTAAAAGAAGGCCATCGGTCGGCTTCCGAAGACGGCGTTGTGGCACTGACACCGTCGTCTGAAAAAAGCAAACAGGGCTACATTCCTTATACGCCTAAAGCGTTGAACTGGCACACTGACGGGTACTACAATCCGTCATCAACGCCGGTGAAAGCGTTTATACTGCACTGTCAAACTCAGGCAGATGTTGGAGGGGTCAACGAATTGATTGATCCAGAGGTCGCTTTTATGCGCCTATACGAAGCTGACCCGAAGATGGTGGCGGCTTTTTTTCATCCCGAGGCGATGACCATTCCTGCGAACGTTGAGAAAAATGGCACCGTCCGTCCGGCCTCGATTGGGCCCGTGTTTTTTTTCGATGACACATCGGGCCGGCTGCAAATGCGATACACTGCAAGAACCCGTTCGATTGAATGGCGCCAAGACCCGGCAACCCAAGACGCAGCACACTGGATGCGTGAGTGGTTGAATTCTGACGAAGAATTCAAAATTCGCATAAAACTCAAGGCCGGACAGGGTATTTTGAATAATAATGCCTTGCATAATCGGACAGGGTTTGAAGATGATCCCGACAAAGGGGCCCGACGCATAATGTTGCGCGTGCGGTTCCACGATAGAATTGAGGAAAACTAAATGGCGCAGTTAAGCGATCTGATCATCGGAAATCCTGATGTAACCACCTTTAAAGAGCTGGAACAGCTTGTGCAGCACTTGGGATCATCGGGGGAGATGTTTATGGAGTTTGATGTGAAGCCTGACTATCGGGATACCCCCAAAACCTGGCAATGGCAGTTGGAATCTGCGTTCACGCGGGGGTTGGATTTTGACTGAGGAGCTAAACGAACTTGTGCGGATTGAGCTTCCGTATCGCCGCAGGGCGATTGTGAAGGAAGCTGTATTCGATAGCGGCATGCGTATGACGCGCCTAGTGATCAAAGAGGGCACCCGCATCACTCAGGTGGATCTAGACGATGAAACCGCAACAAAACTAGCAGAAGCGCTGATTCTGTCGGTCGCCCAAAGACAGGAAAGTTAATGGACCATTTGCCTATTTTCCTGACGGTCGAGGATCGAATTGTCGTCGTGGACGGCGGGGGCACCGTTGCCGCCCGCCGGGTTGAGCGGGCCTTGTCTGCCGGAGCGCGCGTTATTGCTTGCGATCCGGCGCCCGAACCCGAGATGCAATTGTTGATCGAAGCCGCTAATCCTCGTTTGACCTTTCACTATCGAATTGCAGACATCGAGGACGTGCGAGACGCAGTAGTTGTCTATGGCGCTTCAGAGGTTGATGAGCGTGACGAGAACCTACGCGCTTGGTGTGACGACTTTAAAATTTTATGTAATATCGCAGATGCTCCGGAGATGTGTGATTTTATTACACCTTCGATTGTTGACCGCTCTCCGGTCGTTGTGGCGATTTCAACCGGCGGCGCGGCGCCGGTTATTGCGCGGACGTTACGCGCGAGAATCGAGACAATGCTTTCTCCTAGCTATGGGCAACTTGCCGATTTTGTCGGCGGGTTTCGGGACCGGATCGCCGCTGTCATTAAAGGTGGGCGCGAAAGACGGCATTTCTGGGAAAGAATGATCGACGGGCCGGTCGGAGATCTGTTTCTGGCTGGGGAACCGACCAAGGC
>Ga0181582_10002746_pt1 | contig 14033 bp, 16 predicted proteins | sample 071ome_32_FD_132438 | JGI IMG/M metagenome (GOLD analysis project Ga0181582, IMG submission 132438) | Coastal salt marsh microbial communities from the Groves Creek Marsh, Skidaway Island, Georgia - 071405AT metaG (megahit assembly) | ecosystem: Environmental > Aquatic > Marine > Intertidal...
GCGGCCTGACATGGGAGTTACTGCTGTCGGTGAACGCTGTGAGGATAGCTCGCTGGCGCGCGGGAGGCTGCGCCAGCAGAATTCCGACGCCTCAGCCGGAAGCGAATGAGCCGACGGGCTCTACCCATAGTCGGGAGAGGGGAGTTGCCAAGACTTAACCGGCCGAGGTCGGTGCTGGCCGTGCGCCGCCTGGACGAGTCAACTCGGTACTACATCGATGTGCTGGGTTTCGAGCTGGAGCCCATCGAGGCACCGGGTTGGAGCTTCCTTCAACGCGATTCTTGCCGGTTAATGCTCGGCGAGTGTCCAGACGAGGTCGACGCAGCCGAGACGGGGAACCACTCATGGTTCATGCACCTCCTGGTCGAGGACGTGGACGGCCTCCATGCCGAGCTCGTGCAGAAGGGAGCGGACGTGGTAGTTCCGATCGGGAACAGGTCACACGGTCACCGCGAGTTCGTCATTCGCACACCGGACGGCCACCGGATGATGTTCGCGGAGCGCCTGGCCTGAGCGAGGGAAGCGAGGTGCACAGCGCTCGTGCGCTTCCTCCTGATAAGGAACTTCGGCTGTCCGCATTTGTGCTGGTGGGTACGATTCGCTTCGCTCGCGAGAGCGGCCGTTTCGCTGCCGAAGCAGAATTGCGAGCCGTTACCAGGTTTCCTTTCCGGGCTCTGAAATGGCAAACCAAGCCCCTCGTTGGCGGCGCCACCTCCTGGAGGGTGCAACCATCGTTGCGAGCATCCTACTGGCGTTCGGGATCGACGCATGGTGGGACGCATATCAGGAGGGCATGGCCGTTGAGCGCCAACTTCAAACGCTGGCCTCTGACATGGAGGCCAATCGCGAGTCTCTGCAACAGGTTTATGCCCGCGGAGAGTCGAACCTTGGCGCGACGAAGAAGCTGATGTCCCTCATGGGACCCCAGCCCGATCCGATCACCGTCGATTCACTGGCCAGCCTCTTGGACAACGGGTTCAATCTGTATGAGGCCGCGCTGGAGGTGGCGGCTTTGGCCGGCCTTCTCGATGGCTCTGAATTCGGCACAGCTACGCACCCGGAACTGCATTCACTGTTGGTCGAGTATCGTGCATCGCTCGAGTACTATTCCGCGAGTGAGGAGCTGTTCTTCGATGCTCGAAGGGACGTGGTCCTTCACCTTGCGAGTGTAATGCCCGCTGCCACGGTCTCGGCGAAGACAGGGATTCATGGGCCGTCGGCCTTTCCTGTTGACGTGCCAGTCGTGCTGGCTGACCCCGAACTCGAAGGACTCTTAGGCTATCTGGCGGTGACTGCGACATTCCTGCAAGTCCAGGCGGCGGCCCTCCTGGACCTCACTGAGCAGGCGTTGGCGGTCCTGTCCCCGCTGGAAGCTTCCTGACCAGGAGTTGCTGCCGACCGCGTTGCTCCAGTGGGTCTGTCTCACTGGGCTCGCTGGCGCACCAGCAGCGGTGGCAGCAGAATTCCCGATCCTTGGGAAGCCACAGAATGGGCAGGTGGTATGCGAGTCGTCCTGATGGTAGCCGTGCCACTGGGCGCCCTGTGGGGGTGCGCTCCAATCGCGGCCCAAGAAGAAGATCGTGGGTACGTCCAGCTCGCGAACGAGTACTTCCTGACGACCTCGGTCTATCCGCAGGAACGAGGTGAGATCCAACTCACGACGTCCCCTCGAATCGACTTCGAGGACGGTCATCGCTCTGCTTTCCCGGTCGCGGTAGAGTTTGGTCTGACCGACCGCTGGCAGGTCGAAGCGGAGTGGATACCTCTGGCCGTGGCTCGTCCGGATGGGTCGCCGAGCCGAACGGGCGTCGGGGACATCGAGTTCGAGACCCAGTATTCGCTGATGAACGTGGGCGGTTCGTCCACGCATGTGGCCCTGGGATTGGGCGTGACGCTTCCGGCCGGGCCCGAGGAGGCAGGCGGGACCGAGGGGGAGACCGAGTTCGAACCGTCGATCTCCGTGGGTCACGACCTCCAAATCGGGGGGCGCCGCAGTCAACTATTCGGCCAGGTAGCGATGGGCTTTGTGCCGTCCGAGGACGTAGCAGACCCGGAAGCACACGAGCTGGTTGTGGGGGTGGGCTACGTCCTTGCCGCGGGCGATGCGCGGTGGACCGCTGAACTGAACTGGGCGACGAACGAATGGGACGGTGGCGACGAGACCGCGCTTTACTTCGCTCCCGGACTGGTGTGGGACCTTCCGAACACATGGGAGTTCGGCATTGGGCTTCCGATCGGTGTCGGGGGTGAGGCCGCTTCGTTCGGGATGTCGTTATTCCTGCTCTACGAGTTTGAGCTGGGGGACGATGATTAGGCTCGGTGCCATCACGCGTGTGGCTTCCTGACAAGGAATTGCTGCAGGCGGCGTGAGGGGGGAGGGCGACTCGCTCTTGTTCGCTGGCGAACGAGAGGGTGCCGCTGCAGAATTGCGAGCCGTTCGATGGCCCTCCGGGAGACGGCACAGCGCCACCCTTTCTCTGACCCCCGTGGGTCTGATTGGAGCACCAACGTGATCATCCGCTCCTGGCGAGCCACCAATCTCCAGAGGCGCGACTCTGAGTACCGTGACGCCGTCGAGCGCACTGTTCTTCCGCATCTCGCGGGCATGGCCGGCTACCGTGGGACACTCTGGCTGAGACGTGAGGTCGATGACCAATTCGAGTATCTGGTGCTGACGTGCTGGGACTCGATGGAAACGGTCCGGTCGTTTGCGGGTGAAGACCCGTCGCACGCGTGGGTCCCCGACGAGATCCGCGCTGCATTGGAGGAGGTGGGCGCGACGTCAGACCACTTCGAGTTGGCGTTTGGCCACGAGCTTCAGCGCTTGGTCGACGCGGAGTCTGCCTGGAAGCCATCCGGATAGACCAACCGCATTCTGCGAGAGCGAGTGGGATCCCTCACACCCTGAAGGGTAGTCTCCCGCTCATGGGTCAGGGTTTCCTGACCCCCATCGGGAATCTCTCAGTGAGCGTGCGAACGGTGACCAGGCGACTTGGGTTCATCATCCTGACGACCATGCTTGTGGGCGAACCTCTCGGGGCTCAGCAAGACACGGGCGTGGTGAAGCTCATCGATTTCGAGGAGGACGCGGCGGGCCGCTGGTTCGTGGTCAATGACGGCGTCATGGGTGGGCGATCGTCCAGTACCCTTCGGCCAGGTGTGCCGGGGATCGCCGTCTTCGAGGGGTATCTCTCGCTGGAGAACAACGGAGGGTTCGCGTCGGTGCGAATGGCGCTGGGCAGGCCCGCGCTAGCCGGCGCTGACCGGCTCATCTTGCGGGTCCGAGGGGATGGGAAACGCTATCAGCTCCGCCTCCGGCCTGGCCGCCGAATGGACGGTGTCGCGTACGGCCGCTCGTTCGTCACCGAGGCGGGACAATGGACGGTTGTCGAGCTGCCTATTGCGTCGTTCGAGCCGACCTTCCGCGGTTTTCGCCCCCGATCCGTACCCCGCCTGGATCCGGCGGAGGTAGGTCAGGTCGGGCTCATGTTGACGGATAAGCAGGAGGGGGACTTTCGTCTCGAGGTCGACTGGATCGGCTTCTGCAGGCAGGACGATCCGTGCGATTTGCCACCGTCCGGATGAGAACGACGCGCGGAGTGGGGGCTCAGTCGTCGTGGACTAAGCAACGAGGCCGCTCCCCTCAGGGAGCGGCCTCGAGTACTTCGGTGCTACGTCGCACTCAGAGTGCTACGACGTTCTCCGCCGCGGGGCCCTTCTGGCCCTGAACGATGTCGAACTCTACGCTGGCTCCCTCGGCGAGGGTCTTGAAGCCCTCAGCCTGGATGGCGCTGTGATGGACGAAGCAGTCCTTGCTGCCGTCCGCCGGCGTAATGAATCCGAAGCCCTTCTGATCGTTGAACCACTTCACGGTTCCCGTAGTACGCATGTCGCGCTCCTCGGTGGTGCAGCAAGGGAGTGACGCATGGCGTACTTCCAGTTACTGCTGTGTTCACGTGGAATCCCCACGCTCGACGCGGTCACTGCGACCGCAAATACAAGGGGCGCCAGCCTCCAACAATGAGACCGCCGCCCACATCATTCCCTGGAGCTGAGTTTCGCTCCTCCAAAGGCTCGCGCGAGCGGTTCTTCAGGTCAACCGGCCGGGCCTGCGAACGAGAAATTGGTGCTGCCCTCGGATGCGACGCCGTTGTGTCTTGTTCGCTTTCGAATTGTCAGCATGCGAGTGCGGCGGCAGAAATCCGGGCGACTGGGTGGGGTCGCTGGCGGACTCGGGTGTGCCGCAGCAGAATTCCGAGTCGCTCGAACGCGAGCCCCCCTCATCACCCCTGGCAGGTCCTGATGCCACGACAGCGTTTGCCATGGTTGAGGCTCACCCTCGAAGGGGTCGTCGTCGTCGGCTCGATTCTACTTGCCTTCGCAATCGATGCATGGTGGGATGACCGTCAGAAGACCCAGGCCGAAATCGAGCTGTTGGTTGGGCTCACAGAAGAGGTGGGAGCGAACCTCGAGAATCTTGGCGCGGATCTCGACTCTCTGAAATTGAACCGGGACCGTCTCAGCCGTTTCGTCCTGTCGGACCCCGCTACGGTTGGGGAATCCGAGGGAGACTCGGCATGGGTCAGCGTCGTCCGACCTCTTTATCGCGATTTCAGTCCCAAGCTCTCCTACGGATTCCTCGACGCGACCATCGCGGCCGGCAAGCTGGAGCTCATTCGGGACGTCGAGCTTCGGGCGGCCCTCGCCGGCTTGAAGAGATTTCAAGACGAAGCCGATGGTCTGCGAGGACCGGGGATGAGGCTCGCCGACCTCAGTGCCGAGGCTGGACCCTTGGTCGGAGATCAGCGAGCTGTGCAGCTCGGATGGGCCGATGTCGCGTCGCGGTCGATCTCCAGCTCTGATCTGCAAGCATTGCGATCCGATGATCGGATCGTGGCCTTGGCGGCCGCGCGGGGCATGCTGACCCTTGGATACATCAACCAGCTAAGGAAGCTCGAGACTGAGTTGCTCTCGCTTCGGAGCTTGATCGAGAGGCAGTGGAACCTTCGTACTCAGGCGTTCTCGTTCAACAAGGACCTGTTACTACGCTACTTCTGATTTGTCAGGAGGCGGGCGCCGCAGCAGAATTCCGAGTCGTTCGGCGGCAGCCCGAGGGAGTGAGCGGATCGGGCGTGATGGGAGAGCAGTGCCATGAGCTTCGACTTCATCTTCATGCTTACGGCAAACGACGCGACCGTTCCGGACGCACGTGCCAGGCTGAGTGAGGTCCTTGGCGGCGGTGCACGCCACATCGGCTTCAAGGACGTCGGGCTGCCACTCGCTGAGCTCAAGATTCTCGCCGATGAGATCCGAGACGCGGGGGGGCGCTCGTACCTCGAAGTCGTCAGCCTCGACGAGGAAAGCGAGTTAAGGTCGGCGCGGGCGGCCGTGGAACTCGATGTGGATTGTCTCCTGGGCGGGACGCGCCCCGAGCAGGTCGTTCCGATCGTGCGTTCCCATCCGATTCGGTACTTCCCATTTCCCGGAAGGGTCGTGGGCCATCCAAGTGTGCTGGAGGGATCGGAAGACGAGATCGTCGAGAGCGCCCGTGCGTTGACCGACCTGGAAGGTGTGCATGGACTCGACTTGCTCGCCTACCGGTTCACGGGCGAGGTCCCCGAGCTGATTCGAGCCGTCTGCGCCGCCACGGACAAGCCTGTGATCGTAGCGGGAAGTATCGATAGCGCCGAACGAGTCAGTGCAGTGGCTGAGTCGGGCGCCGCCGGTTTCACGGTTGGCACTGCGGCCCTGAGCGGGGAATTTCCTGCCGAGGGTGACGGTCTCACCGCACAGGTGCAGTCCATCCTCGCGATCACGCTCGACGCGGGTCGCCGATCGACCGCACCCCGGCGCATCGGGCTCGTGGCGCACAACGAGCGCAAAGCCCAGCTGGCTGCCTGGGTCGCACGGCATGCCAAGGCGCTGCAACACCACCGGCTGATCTGCACAGGCGGGACCGGGGCCATGTTACTCCATGCGCATCCAGAATTGTCGATCCATCGTCTCCACCGCGGCGGTCGGGGTGGGGACCTCCAGCTGGGTGCGATGATCGCAACCGGTGAGCTGGACGCTGTCGTGTTCTTCGCCGACCCACACTCGCAGCACACGAGTGACGTCGATCTTCAGGCGCTCATCCGTCTGGCGATCATGCACGACATGCCGATCGCCAACAGCCCGACAGCTGCAGATCTGATCGTTGCGGCGAACCTGCCGGGTTGAGGCAATCGTCGTGAGGATGACGGATGTGGACAGCCCGGAGTGAAGAAGGATGCTGCCGGCGGGGCTCCTGTTCTCGGTCCTAGCCCATGAGATGCCTTCGCGAAGATTCTGATGCACTCGCTCTTGAATTCGGCCGCCCACGATCAACTCAAGGAACGTCGGCCGACGAGGCTCGCTAGCGAAGTAGAACGCGCCGCGGCAGAATTCCGCGTCCTCAGAGTGCTTCCCTCCGAACACCGTATCAGGCTTCATGTTCGAGCAGTTCCGTCCGTTCACGGTATCGGTCGACGATGTGGACATCTTCGGCGTTCAGGGTGGACGTGGACCGCCGCTTCTCCTGCTCCACGGCTATCCCCAGACGCACGTGATGTGGCACAAGGTCGCGCCGGACCTGGCCGAGCACTTCACCGTCGTAGCGACCGACCTCAGAGGCTACGGCCGGTCGTCCAAACCCGCTGCTCGACCCGATCACGCGAACTACTCGAAGCGAGCCATGGCCGCGGACATGGTCGGGGTCATGAATCAACTCGGGTTCGATCGATTCGCGGTTCTCGCGCACGACAGGGGCGCACGCGTGGCCCACAGGATGGCTATGGATGCACCGGAGGCTTTGCGTCGGATGATGCTGTTGGACATTGCCCCCACACGTGAGATGTACGCCAACACCGACCAGTCCTTCGCTCGAGCGTACTGGCATTGGTTCTTCCTGATTCAGCCCGCTCCCCTGCCTGAACGGATGATTGGCGCGGATCCGCGGGCGTATTGGCTCGACAAGTGCGGAGCCGGGTCCGCGGGCCTGACGCCGTTCACGCCCGCCGCGCTCGAGGCGTACTTGTCGGCCTTCGAGGATCCCCGAACCATCGCGGCGAGCTGCGAGGATTATCGGGCCGCTGCGACGATCGACCTGAAGCACGACGACGAGGACGAGGGGCGGAAGGTGTCGTGCCCGATTAGAGTGCTCTGGGGCCGTCGCGGTGTGATCGAGACACACTTCGACTGCCTCGCGCTATGGCGTGAGCGTGCTGACCACGTGGATGGGCACGCGTTGCCAGGGGGGCACTACCTGGCCGAGGAGCTACCCGAGGAGGTGCTTCTCCACGCGCTCGAGTTCTTTCGGGAGGGGAATTGAATGGTGCGGAGACCTACATATCGGATCGCGACCATTCCCGGGGACGGGATCGGCAAGGAGGTGATACCGGCCGGCCAACGGGCACTCGAGGCAGTCGCGAAGCGTCATGGATTCGAGGTCGTCTGGGACGACTTCGACTGGTCATGTGAGCGTTTTGCAGAAACGGGGAAGATGATGCCGGACGATGGGATCGCCCGAGTGCGGTCCCATGACGCAATCTATCTCGGTGCAGTGGGATTCCCCGGCGTCCCGGATCACGTCTCACTCTGGGGCCTGCTCATCCCCCTTCGTCGAGAGCTGGATCAGTACGCCAACGTTCGTCCTGTGAAGCTGCTCAAGGGGATCCGGTCGCCGCTCGAAGGCAGAGGGCCTGAGGACATCGACTTCGTGGTCGTCCGAGAGAACGTGGAAGGCGAGTATTCCGAGGTCGGGGGGCGCGTGTATCAAGGGACCGATCGCGAGGCTGCAGTTCAGGAGGCCGTGTTCACTCGCCACGGGGTGGACCGAATCATGGACTACGCGTTCGGCTTGGCCGAACAACGGCCTCAACGACACGTGACGTCAGCGACCAAGTCCAACGGGATCGTCCACACGATGCCGTTCTGGGACGAGCGCTTTGTGGCCGCCGCAGGCCGGTACCCGAGCGTCGAAACGGCCCAGTTCCACATCGACATTCTCACTGCGCATTTCGTGCTACATCCGGATTGGTTCGATGTGGTCGTCGCATCAAACCTCTTCGGTGACATCCTTTCAGACCTTGGGCCGGCGGTCGCTGGATCCATTGGTATCGCTCCGGCCGCGAACATCAACCCGGAGCGCTCGTTCCCCTCGATGTTCGAACCCGTGCACGGATCTGCTCCAGACATCGCCGGCCAGGGAATCGCAAATCCGATCGGTGCGATCTGGAGCGGCGCGATGATGCTCGAGCACCTGGGCCACCCCGAGGCGGCTCGAGAGTTGGAAGCGGCGATCGAGACGTCGCTGGGGTCAGCGAGGTCCCGTACCCGCGATCTCGGTGGCTCCGCGGATACCAAGGCCGCGCTCAACGCGGTCCTGGCTGCGTTGACCTGAGCACCCGGGCTACGGAACAAGGACGTGCTGTGGTCGAGGGTCTCCTGATCGCCGCGCTGCGCTTGTCACCCAATGGGTCTTCCCGTACACGTCGCGATCGTCAGGATGCCCCTGAATCAGGCCCCAGAAACAAGGATGAATCGCTATGCGAGCCGAAGACGTAATCGAGACGTTGGGCCTCGAACCGCACCCCGAGGAGGGAGGCTTCTACAGAGAGACGTATCGTTCGACTACCGGCTTCATGCCCGGCGCGTCGTTCGAAGGTGAGAGGTCTGTGGGCACCGCCATCTATTTTCTGCTCACTCCCTCCACTTTTTCCGAGATGCACCGACTCCCGGGTGACGAGATTTTCCACTTCTACCTGGGGGACCCGGTCGACATGCTCCTGCTCCATCCTGACGGTGGAGTCGAGACGCCGACTCTGACGTCTGATATGCTGGAAGGACGGCCCCAGGTCATCGTCCCCGGAGGCGTCTGGCAGGGGTCGCGGTTGAGAGAGGGCGGCTCCTTCGCGTTGCTCGGAACGACGATGGGGCCTGGCTTCGAGTTCGCGGATTACGAGCGTGGCACCGCCGACCTGCTTGAATCCTATCCTGAGCATGCGGACATGATCACGGGCCTGCTTCGGTAGGCCAGGGCTCCCTGACACGGAAATCCCGCAAACCCTGCTGGGCCTGTCCGATCCCTTCCTGATGGACGTCGGGGCCTGGTGTGCGTATAGAATGCGGTTATCGAATTCCAGATCGTTGGAGGGCTCGCTCTGCTCGACTCCAGCGGTACCCAGCGGAGGTGTCTTGCGATGGATCCGTATGTAGACGCAGCTCATCAACAGGCCGTGAAGTCGGTCGAGGAAGGTGGCTTCCCCGTTGGCGCGGTTCTCGTGAAGGACGGTCAGGTGATCGGTTCAGGGTTCAATCGGTATGCCCAGACCGGTGACCCCACGACCCACGCCGAGATCGAGGCGATTCGCGATGCCGCCGCCCGGGCGGGCGAAGGCCGGTCGATGGACGTGCTGGCTGGAGCGACCTGCTATACGACCATGATGCCGTGCGAGATGTGCTCGGGGGCGATCATCCGATTCGATCTGGCTGCGGTCGTGGTGGCCGAGGTCAGCTCCTACCCCCCCGCGGACACCCGGCGAATGCTGGAGGAACGAGGCATTCGTGTCGAGATACGAGACGAAGACGCGTGCAAGGCGACCGTCGAGGCGTACTACGCCGAGCATCCGGAGGCCCGTGGGGCCGGCCGGCCGAGTGATCGTCGATGGTCACGGCCGCCCGGCTGATCGACGAAACCGGCTGAGTGAGGGGCGAGGAGCGAGCCGAGCCTTCAGCTGGGAATGGAGCAAGCCACCACAACCTTCGGCCGGACGGCCCATGCGCTGCGAGCGCAGGACTGGCGGTCGGTTGCGATCGAACTCGTGGTCATCGTCCTCGGGGTGGTCGGTCTGCAGGCCAATAACTGGAACGAGAGCGGTGCGGGACGGAGCCCGCTCACGCGAATCGGTCGGGCCGGTAGGGCTGGAGCAGGTCGACGGACACTCCGTCCAGGATCTCGATCGCAGCCAGGCGACTCAGGGTGGCAGCCAGTGTGAAACCACTGTGCGTGACGATCGGGTACAGGCCCGGCACGCTGGAGGCGAATCCGATGATGGGATGGCCGTCGATCGGCAGGGGACGCCACCCCACGGTGACGTCATCGAGATGGGCCTGCCCCATCGTCGTAAACCTTGATCTGGCCATCGAGAAGACGGCCTCGGCCTCTGCCTGCTCGGATGCAGGCCGGTCCGTACTGTAGACCGGCTGGCCCACGAATCCTCGGCCGATGACGTGCCGGCCACTCGGCTGAGGAATTACGAAGACATCGGGCCCGGCCACGATGGACGGAAGATCCGGGGCGGGGCCCGCAGTATGGGCTAGAACACCGGGCGCGGGCCGTAGCGGGACGTGCACACCCAGCCACGCGGAGATCGTCGACGTATCGACGCCTCCGGCGACCACGACGGCGTCGGCGGGGATGACGCCGGAGTCGGTCCGGACAGCCGAGACACGTCCATTCGCGAGTTCGATACCCTGTACTTCCGTGTTGAGGCGAATGTCGGCGCCCAGTGCCGATGCGGCGCCCGCCAGGGCTCGCAGAGCCTCGACCGGCTCCACGCCGCCCTCTAGCGGTGCGAAGACACCGGTGGTCAGGCCGGGGTCGATGATCAGAGCCGGCACCAGGTCCCGGATTCGCTCCGCATCGACGAGCTCCATCGGGTATCCCCAGCCTTGCTGCCGCTCGGCAGCCGCAAGGAGGGTGGCCCCGGCCTCGGCATCGCCACTCCATTCGAGACGGCCACCCCATTTGACCCGGATGCCGTCGACTTCCTGTTCAAGCTCATGCCACGCCAACGTGCTCAGGCGGCTGATCTCGAAGTAGTGACGGGGGAGCTTGCTCTGGTGAGCGTTGATCCACGCGCCTGACTTTCCGGACGCGCCGGCTCCGAGCTCTGCCCGCTCGCAGAGCGTCACCTCGGCTCCGCGCTTCGCCAACCGGTAGGCGGTCGAGCACCCCAGGATACCGCCGCCGATCACCACGATGCGGTCGGCGCGGGGCCGGAATCCATGCGCGACGGCAAGCGGGATGCCGGCGAAGAGCTCCAGGAGGTGTCGGCGATCCAAGGGCTGCTCCCTCCTCCGTGTGCGGCTGTGTTATGGACGAACTCCCACGGCAAGCTTCCCGGAACCACTGCGTGCCGCAACCTGACGGGATGCGATCCAGCGGATTCGGGAGGCCCGCAGGACCATGCGAATTTCTTGCACTCTCAAAGCACGAGCCGTAGAAGTCCCCATCGCTGAATATCGGGGTTTCGCCAGTCGCGGGGAGAAGCTGATGGCCGGTCGGCCTCATGTGCTGGAAGAAGTGTGTCACCGGAAGGTTCGAAAGATCGAATGCGATGTCGCCATCCTGCCCTGGGGCGCGACCGAGCCTCACAATTTCCATCTCCCTTTCGGAACCGACACGTACCAGGCGGCAGCGGTGGCCGAGGGGGCGTGCGGGCTCGCCATGGAGGAGGGGGTGAGGGCCATGGTGCTTCCCGCCGTCCCGTTTGGCGCCAACGCGCAGCAGCTGTCTACACCGTTGACCCTCAACCTGAATCCGAGCACGCACGCCCGAATCCTCTCGGATATCGTCGACAGCCTCGAGCATCACGGCGTGGAGAAACTCCTCGTGTTGAATGGCCACGGCGGGAACGACTTCAAGCCCATCGTTCGAGAGCTTCAGCCCAAGAGTGCAGTGTTCATATGCTGCGCCAACTGGTGGACGGTGTGTGACGGATCGCGATACTTCGAAGAGCCCGGGGATCACGCTGGAGAACTGGAGACGAGCGTCATGGGCCACCTGCGGCCCGATCTGGTTCTCGACCTCTCGGAGGCCGGGCCGGGGAGGGAAAACCAGTTCCGGCTCAGGGGTCTGAGGAAGGGCATCGCGTGGGCGCCCCGTGAGTGGGCACGGGTGACGGACGATACGGGTGTCGGAGACCCACGCCGGGCTACGCCCGAGAAGGGAGCAAGATTCTTCGACGACGTCTGCCGAGTGCTTGCGGACTTCATCGTCGAGCTCGCTCATGCCGACAGGCACGACCTCTATGAGTCAGCGCAACAGGACCCCTGACACGGATCGGCAGCCGACGCGGCGACGTTCGAGTGAAACTCGTGTCGGACGGTGGCGGGCCTGAGGATGCGGCACCAAGATTCCGCATCGTCAGAGCACCCCGTGTGGGCCCGGCCTGACAACGTGTATTCTCCAGCCCCCCGAGATGTATGACCCTGTTCGAGTACCTGGCGATCGCCTACGCGCTTGTGCTTTCGCTGGCAGCGGTCCGTCTCTTGAATGGCCTGTCCCATGCGATGTCGGCGGCTCGCAGGTATTGGGTCCATGCATCGTGGCTGTGGCTGATGCTCTTCTCCGTCCTGCTCCTGTTTTGGCAGCATTGGTCGACCCACGACCTGGAGTGGACGTTTCTTACCTTCGCGATGAACCTGGCTGGACCGGGCATCCTGTATTTTCTGGCCTGCACCATCGTCCCCGACGAGGCAAAGGGTATCGATTCCTGGCGGGACCATTACTTCGCGGCACGCCGCCAGTTCTTTGGGGGGCTCTGCGCCTGGGCCCTCCTGATGGTCTTGAACACGACCCTGCTCCTGGGCGTGCCACTCGTGCACCGTTCGCGACTCATTCCACTCGGATTGATGCTCGTCGGTGTGTCCGGGCTTACGACGGACCGCCCCGCGGTGCACGCGGCCATACCCATGGCCGTCCTCGCCATCGCGATCTTTGCCGTGGCGATCTTACTCCAGCCGGGCTCGCTCGCGCTCTCCACCGCGTCACCGGGGCCGATGTGAGGTGACCGCCTGAATCCGAGGACCCGCGGGAGCCCTCCGCTGAAGAAGGGCGAGCGTGCTCGGGGGCAGGCTCGCAGGGGCGCGCAGCGACTCGCTCCGGTTCGCTAGCGTTCACATCGGGGCTGCTGCAGACTTCGGCGACGTCGGGAGTCCGTTTCACTCAATCGAGGTAGCGTGTCCAAGATTTCGAAGACGCATGTGACGGTCTTGCGCGCTGCGGTGACCTACGGGCTGAACGGCTTGCCGTCCGCGAGTACCGGTGGCGGTGAGGTCACGGATCGAGTCGGGCTTCCTCGTGCAGAGTTCAATCGAGCAGCGAAGGAGCTCGAACGTCGTGGCCTGCTCACGCAGCAGGCCGGCCGCTGGAGGGTCACGGACCCGACCCTGTCGGCCTATCCCCGAGATGACTCTGGCGACCTCTCTGTCGACGAAGGGGATTGGATCGCCTTCATTGCGGAGGCAGCGGACGCTTGCGAGCGAGTATGAGTGGGCCGAACTCGAACCTATGCTTCACATGCGATCCCGGGGGGCGACATGACACGGCCGAGTGGATCTTCGGTGACTGAGTGCCTCGGCAGACCACGGGCACAGGCGCGACAAGTCCTACGTATCGGAGTGGTGAGTGGAGAAATCTGAGTCGTTTCGTATCGCAGCCGTTCAGGCCGCACCGGTGTTTCTCGATCTCGATGGGACGCTCGACAAGGCGTGTGACCTGATCCAGCGTGCTGGGGCGAACGGCGCGCAATTGGTGGCCTTCCCGGAGGCATTCGTATCTGGCTATCCGGTCTGGGTCTGGTTCATTCCTTCCGGAAAGACCCATCCGCTGAGGGATCTCTACTCGCGACTCCACGAGAGTGCGGTCTCCATTCCGGGGCCCGCGATCGATCGACTGTGTGCGGCCGCGGCCGCGGCGAACGTGACGGTCGCGATCGGTGTCAACGAGCGGAACTCGGAGGCCAGTGACGCCACACTCTACAACACGCTCGTATACATCGGACCCGAAGGCCGCGTGCTTGGTCGGCACCGGAAGTTCGTACCTACGGCCGGTGAGCGCCTCGTATGGGGGCAGGGAGATGGAAGTGACCTTGAGGTGTACTCGCTGCCCTTCGCCCGGGTCGGTGGCCTTCTTTGCTGGGAGAACTACATGCCCCTCGCGCGCTACACGCTCAGCGCGTGGGGTGAGCAGGTGCACGTCGCCCCAACCTGGGATCGGGGCGAACCGTGGA
>Ga0181582_10002747_pt1 | contig 14031 bp, 11 predicted proteins | sample 071ome_32_FD_132438 | JGI IMG/M metagenome (GOLD analysis project Ga0181582, IMG submission 132438) | Coastal salt marsh microbial communities from the Groves Creek Marsh, Skidaway Island, Georgia - 071405AT metaG (megahit assembly) | ecosystem: Environmental > Aquatic > Marine > Intertidal...
AGATCAAAGCTTGGGCGCGGGGTCGAGGCCCGACGGTGGAAAAATGACCGAAAGGGAGGGGGCCGGCGTGGTCCAGCGCAAGAAATCCTATCGCGTATCCGTCAGGGGGATCATCCTTGAAGGAGACAAGGTTCTGCTGCTGCGTAAACAGAACCGGACCTGGGATTTGCCCGGCGGCAAGCTGGAAAACGGCGAGTCTGATCTGACTTGCGTTATTCGCGAGGTCTACGAGGAAACCGGCCTGACTGTGACGGTATCGGACTATGCCGGGTCCTGGGTTCGCCCGCGCCGCGACGATTTCGACGTGTTCAATATGGCGTTTGTTTGCCGGTCGCCCGGCCGGATTGACGAGGTCGAGTTGAGCAATGAACATATCGATTACGGTTTTTTCCGCGGCAAGGACATTACCGGCTTGCGGATGATCCGGGGATGCCGGGAAACCGTGTTGCGGGCATTGACCGGAACGGCGCACGGCTACCAGACCCGGGCCGTCAAAAAGGTGCCAAAGAAAAAGGCGGCGAGGATTGACGCGGTTGTCAGGGCATAACGCACGGGTCGTGCGGTCGTCTTGGCCCCGACCTTACGGAATTGTCACATGACCGTTGTCATAAGACTGTAATCAAACGGTCATAAACAAACGGCGCGATTTCGGCTAAATTCAGACCATATTGAGAGTTTCGGCGGGAAATTTATGACAGAGTTGGCGACAGAGAACGCGGTAGAGGAGACATCGGTTTCGTCCGGTACGGATGTTATCGGCGTGGATTCACCCGACCGCTTTATCAACCGGGAAGTTTCCTGGCTGAAATTCAATGAACGCGTACTGGATGAGGCGATGAATGCCGCCCATCCCCTGCTCGAACGCGTCCGGTTCCTGTCGATTTCGGCCAGTAACCTTGATGAGTTTTACATGGTCCGGGTCGCCGGTCTGAAAGGGCAGGTCGAAGCCGGTATCACCCAGGTCAGCCAGGAAGGGCTGACGCCCGCGCAACAGCTCGACGTCATTACCGAGGCGGTGAACGCGCTGGTCGCCGGGCAACAGCGCGTCTGGGCCGCGCTCCGCAAGGAACTGGCGGCGAACGGTATCGATGTTCTGGCTACAGAGGATCTGACCGCCGAGGAGGAAAGCTGGCTGCGCGATTATTTCGTCGACGATATTTTCCCGGTGCTCACGCCCATCGCCGTCGACCCGGCGCATCCTTTCCCCTTCATGCCCAATCTGGGTCTCGCCATGGTGCTGCAGTTGACGCGGCCCAAGGACGGGGTGGAACTCAACGGGCTTATCCCCATCCCGGCGCAGCTCGGCCGTTTTATCCGCCTGCCCGGCAAACGCATCCGCTTCATCCGCGTCGAACAGGTGGTGCGGAAATATATCGACATGCTGTTCCCGCGCTTCGACGTGCGCGAATTCGGCATGGTGCGCGTGCTCCGCGACAGTGATATCGAGCTTGAGGAAGAAGCCGAAGATCTGGTCCGGGTGTTTGAAACCCTGCTGCGCCGCCGCCGCCGGGGTGAGATCATCCGCCTTTCGACCAACCGTAATATGGGCGAACCGCTCAGGAATTTTCTGGTGCGCCAGCTGGCCGTCAAACCGGAGGCGGTTTTTTCCGAAGAAGACATCGTCGGGCTGGTCGATACCAAGGAACTGATTGTCTCCGAACGGCAGGATTTGTTGTTTGAGCGCTATGTCGCGCGTTTCCCGGAACGCATCCGTGATTATGGCGGGGATTGTTTCAAGGCGATCTATGCCAAGGATATCGTCGTTCACCACCCCTATGAGAGCTTTGACGTCGTGGTCGATTTTCTGCGCCAGGCGGCGCGCGATCCCGCCGTCGTCGCGATCAAGCAGACGCTGTATCGCACCAGCGAGGATTCGCCCGTCGTGCATGCCCTGGCGGAGGCGGCGGAAGCCGGAAAGTCCGTTACCGCGCTGGTTGAGCTCAAGGCCCGGTTCGACGAGGAATCGAACATCCGCTGGGCGCGCGATCTGGAACGCGCCGGGGTGCATGTGGTCTACGGATTTGTCGATCTCAAGACCCACGCCAAGGTATCGCTGGTGGTCAGACGTGAATCAGGCCAGCTCAGGACCTACTGCCATTTCGGCACCGGCAATTATCATCCGATCACGGCGAAGATTTACACCGATCTGTCCTATTTCACGACCGATCCGGTGCTGTGCCGCGACGCCGCCAGCCTGTTCAACTTCATGACCTGCACCGCGCGGCCAAGCAAGATGGAAAAGCTGGCCTATTCGCCGAATACGCTGCGCAGCCGGCTTGTCGAGCATATCGAAAAGGAAATCGAGCATGCCGAGGCAGGGCGTCCGGCGCATATCTGGGCCAAGCTTAACTCGCTGGTAGACGGTGAGATCATCGACCTGCTCTACAAGGCCTCGAATGCCGGGGTGAAAATCTGGCTGGTGATCCGCGGGATTTGTTGCCTGCGTCCGGGCGTGCCGGGGCTTTCCGAAAATATCTGGGTGAAGTCCATTGTTGGACGATTCTTGGAACACAGCCGTATAGTCTGTTTCGGAAGCGGGCATGGCCTGCCCCATGACGAGGCAAAGGTGTTTATCTCATCAGCCGACTGGATGCCCCGGAATCTGGACCGCCGCGTGGAGACGCTGGTGCCGATCGAGAATCAGACCGTCCATAACCAGGTGATGGATCAGATCATGATCGCCAGCTTCAAGGACAATATGCAAAGCTGGAACATGCAGCCTGACGCGCAATATGTACGCGTCGATGGCGGTAAGGATCCATTCAGCGCGCATGAGTATTTCATGACATATCCGAGCCTGTCCGGGCGGGGGTCGGCCTCGCGCCGCGGCAGGACGGAATTGCCCCGCCTGTCATTCGAGGGTTTAAAAAGGCCGATCAGTCCCGGTAATTTGGCATAGAGTATTCAGTTCAGTCTCTTGGATAGCGCATCAGGATACCCCGAAGACAGCTACGCCATCATTGATGTCGGTTCGAACACCGTCCGGCTGGTGATCTTTCTTGGCGCCATCCCGCATCAGCAATGCTGGGTCAATATCAAGACCCGATGCCGGCTGGCGGAGGGGATAGAAGAAACCGGCAAGCTGTCTCCCGAAGGCCGCCGCAAGGCGCTCAAAGCCGTCGGCGAATATCTGCAAAAAGCCGAAACCCTCACCAGGGGCGAAATCCAGGTGGTCGCGACCTCTGCCGTGCGGGACGCCGCGAACGGCCGGAAATTCGTCAGGAAAATCGAAAAGAGTTTTGGGCATCGCGTCGCCGTCCTGTCGGGTGAGCAGGAGGCATTGCTGTGCGCGACAGGGGTTCTGACCGGCTATCCCCGCGCCAGCGGGCTTATCGTCGATGTCGGCGGCGGCAGTCTGGAAATCGCCGAGGCGGCGGAAGGCGAACTGTTCCGCACCGCAAGCCTGCCGATCGGTCATGTACGGCTTCTGGAACGGTCGAGGAATGATCCCGACCGGTTCAAAAAGATCATCGATAAGGAGCTTGATTGCGTCGACTGGCTGGAGGCCGGGTACAAGGAAACGCTCTATCTGACCGGCGGCGCGTTCCGCAGCCTGGCGCGGGCCTATATGAAGGGGTTCGGAGAAACCGCGAAAATTCAGGGCTATACCGTGCCGTGCGCGGAGATGAAGAAATTCATCAAGGAGGTCTGCAAGGGCAAGTTTTCCAAAAAGGCCGACGATATCTCGCTGCTGATCGCGGCGAGGCTGGCCGCCGGATTGATCAAACGTGCCAGGCCGTCCTTCCTGACTTTTTCCACCCGGGGATTGCGCGACGGTTGTTATGCGACGCGCTTTACTGTGGAAAACCCGGAAACGCGGATGCAGCCGCCCCAGCCGGTAAAGGTCGCCTGAGCCGCCGCGATCTCACTCGTCCGGACCCAGATAATCGGCGATCATATGGGCATAGACCCTGGCCGTGTCGCGCGTGCGATCGACGGAGGCGCAATCCTGGTCGGTATGGGCGAAACGGTCCTCGCCGCAGCCGTAATTGGCGCATGGAATGCCGACATGGTTGAGATAGCCCTGATCGAAGGCGGTGGTGGTGTAAAATGTCTCCGGCTCTTGCCCCAGCATGGTTTCCGCTGACCCGGAAATCAGCCGCACGATCGGTGAATCCTCGGTTACCAGTGATGGATACATAAACGGGCCCTTTTTAAACTCGACGGACCATTTCCGGCCGCTCGCCGGGTCTTCCATCCCGTCGACCTGCATGACGATGCGTTCGATATCCGCCCAGGCTTCCTCCGGGTCGTCCCCCGGCAGGAGGCGGCGATCCAGCGTAATCTCGCATTCGCCCTGGATGGTGTGGGTCGAATCCGGAAAGCTGCGCATGTGATTGACGGCGAAGCTCGGTTTGCCGAGCGCCGGATGTTCGCCCCTCAACTCCAGCTGTTCCTCCAGCCGGCGGATTACCTCGATCGCGCCGGTAATGGCGTTGCACCCCTTGGCGGGCGCGCTGGAATGGCAGGGCGCGCCGCGCACGGTGATAAAGCTGTCGACCCGCCCCCGATTGCCCAGCGTAATCTTCAGGCTGGTCCCGCCGAGGATAGCCATATCGGCGCGGACGCCTTCGCCCTCAACCACGCTGGTAATGGCGTCGTGACGCCCGGTTTCGCCCGAAACACAGCAGAGAAAGACCAGCTTTCCGGAAACCGGAATACCCTTCGCGATAATGGTCTCCATGGCGTGCAGCATCGCCGCCAGATTGGCCTTTTGCTCGCTCGCCCCCTTGCCGAGGACAACCTCGCCCGGCAGATCAAAGTCGGCGCCATCCACGACATCGCCGTCATAGGCGTTCGTCATGGTCGATTGCGGCTGGTTCATGGCGTTGCCGATGAACATCAGCGATTTTCCCGTCCGGTCCTCGCCATAGGTGGCGATCAAATTATGCATCCCGTCATACCGTATGTCGGTGAAGCCCATGTCACGCAGACGGGGTTCAATGGCGGTGCGGATAAATTCGGCGAGAAGCGGTTCGGCTTCCAACAGATCTGTTTGCGGACTTGGTACCCTTACCAGCGCGACCAGCAGTTCCTTTACCCGTTCAAGCGATATGGCCTGTTCGATTGTATCTCTCGCCGGCATGGCGTTTCCCCTCCTGTTTTCCAGTATCGATCATAGCGCAAAGCCGGTTTCTTTACGATGGATTAACGGTGATTTGCGACACTCGCTCTCCAATGGGTTTCGCATCGCCGCGGGAGCGATCGAGTGGCACAAGCGCTGAAAAAACAGGATCCGGACGGGGTCGTCGCCGAGAAACACGGGTTGCGGAAAAAGCTGCATGCCTGGTGGCATGGCTATGAGCTCGCGCCTGTCATCGATTTCGATGCCGAAACCGGCGTGCGCTCACGCGATCAAAAGTCGAAAGCCGCCGAGGCCGACGGCAGCTGGACGCCCGCGCGTCTGATGCTGGCGCAGCAGGTCTGGGGCAACGGGGCGTTGAACCCGTTGGACGAGGATTATCTCTACACGATGATTGATGACTGGCCGCTGACCGCGTCCGACAGGGTGCTGGAAATCGCCGATAGCCTCGGGGCGGGCGGGCGCATCATCAATGGCCGCTTCGGTGTTGAAGTTGATCTCTGCCTGTCCGGCCCGGAATTGGCTGAAATCGCCTCAGGCCAGTTCGGGGAAGAGGGCGCATCCGGCAAAATCGATGTCTGTGATGGTGTTCTCGGTGTTTTTTGCCCTGAACCCGAAAGCTATAACGCCGTTCTGATCCGGGACTCTCTTTTCCGTCTGGAAAACGTCGATGACTTTCTGGAGCCGGTTGTACAGGCGCTCCCCGCGTCCGGCGGGACCATGGCACTCTCCGATTTCTTCGCCGGAGAAAATGCCGGGACGCAGGAATTCGCGCGCTGGATGGAACTGGAAAATGTTCCCGGCGATCCCGTCAGCGAGGATGATGTTTCGACCTTGTTGCAGGCCAACGGGCTGACCCTGAAAACCGTTGAAGATGACAGCGCCCTGTACCGCTCCATGATCCGGAATGGCTGGGCGGCGTATCTGGCGGGTCTTGATGCCGCCGCCCTGTCGCAGATGCAGCGCGCCGTGCTGGAGCGTGAGGCCGAGCTTTGGACTTGTTGTGAAAAGGCGCTGGAGACCGGCGCGATCCGCCATCTTCGCATCGCCGCTTCCGCCGGTTGAGACAGCATTATCTTAAGCGTCAGCTTGCTGTTGACAGGCCGCGCCCGCCCCACTACATTCCGCGCCCATTGCTACACGACCAGACCGCCAAAAGGCCAAGACGATGAAGGTTGCAAATTCGCTGAAGACGCTGAAAAAGCGCGACAAGAACTGCCGGGTAATCCGCCGCAAGGGCCGGGTTTACGTGATCAACAAGCGTAACCCGCGTTTCAAGGCGCGCCAGGGCTGATCGGTCCCCCATAGCAGGATTGAGGCCGCGCCCGTGAGCGCGGCTTTTTCTTTTGCGTGATCCACGGCCCTTGCGCCTGGTTTCCGGGGCGTGGTCAACTTCCCGTCTATTGAAGAAACAGCGAGAACCGGGCGCTCATGAAAATGCCGGAATCGGATGCGGCGGCGCTGGCCAACCGCCCCGCCCTGATACGGGGCTTGCGCGAAATTCTGCCTGATGACGACATCATTACCGCCGAAGCGGGGCTGCGCCCCTATGAATGCGACGGGCTGACCGCCTATCGCCAGCTGCCGATGGTGGTCGCGCTGCCCGAAACCACTGCGCACGTGGCGGAGATCGTCAAGCTCTGTGCCCGGCTGGGGGTAAAGATCGTGCCGCGCGGGGCGGGAACGTCTCTCTCGGGCGGGGCCTTGCCGCTGGCGGACGGGCTGACGCTCGGGCTCGGCAAGTTCAACCGGATATTGGAAGTCGATTACGACAATCGGTGCGCCGTTGTGCAGCCGGGGGTGACCAATCTCGCCATCAGTGAGGCGGCGGCCGAAAACGGTTTTTATTACGCGCCTGACCCGTCGAGCCAGATCGCCTGCACCATCGGCGGCAATGTCGCGGAAAATTCCGGCGGGGTGCATTGCCTGAAATACGGGTTGACCACGAATAATCTTCTTGGGGTCGAATGCGTCACGATCGATGGCGATATTATCCGGCTTGGCGGCAGGCATTTCGATTCCGGCGGGTACGATCTGATGGGGGTGCTGACCGGTTCCGAGGGGTTGCTGGCGGTTATTACCGAGGTCACCGTTCGCATCCTGCCGAAGCCCGAGAGCGCGCGGGCGCTTCTGATCGGGTTTCCGTCCAGTGAGGCGGCGGGGAATTGCGTCGCCGCCATTATCGGGGCCGGGATCATTCCCGCCGGGATGGAGATGATGGACCGTCCCGCGATCAACGCGGCGGAAGATTTCGTTTCCGCCGGTTATCCGCGCGATGCGGAGGCGCTGTTGATCGTCGAGCTGGACGGGCCGGAGGCGGAGGTCGATTTTCTGACCGGTGAAATCGGGCACATTGCGCAGCAGGCGGGGGCGGAATCGTCGCGCGCCAGCCGCGATGAGACGGAACGCGCCTTGTTCTGGGCGGGCCGGAAATCCGCTTTTCCGGCGGTCGGCCGCATCTCCCCCGATTATTACTGTATGGATGGGACCATCCCGCGCCGGGCATTGCCCGCCGTGCTGTCCCGTATGGCGGAATTGTCGCGGGAATTCGCCCTCGGGTTCGCCAATGTGTTTCACGCGGGAGACGGCAATCTGCATCCGCTGATCCTTTATGACGCCAATATCCCGGGTGAGCTGGAAAAGGCCGAACAATTCGGCGCGGAAATCCTGAAGCTCTGTGTCGAGGTCGGTGGGGTGCTGACCGGCGAACACGGGGTCGGGGTGGAAAAACGCGATCTGATGGGTGTGATGTTCACAGAGGCAGACCTGGCGCAGCAGCAACGTGTCAAATGCGCCTTCGATCCGGATCAGCTGCTCAATCCCGGCAAGGTCTTTCCGGTATTGCATCGCTGTGCCGAGCTGGGACGGGTGCATATCCATGGCGGGCAGACCCGTTTTCCGGATATTCCGCGGTTCTGATGGAAACGCTGCAACCCGGCACGACGGACATGTTGCGGGATGCGGTCGCGCACGCGCTCTCCGCCGAGAACACGCTGGAAATTGCCGGTGGCGGCAGCAAGGCGGGCTATGGCGGGCCGGTTGAGGCCGATTACCGTCTGTCGACGCATGCGCCGCGCGGCATCGTTTCTTATGAGCCCGAGGAGCTTGTCCTGACCGCGCGGGCGGGGACGACGCTGGCAGAGATTGCGGCTGCCCTTTCGGAAGCCAATCAACGACTCGCGTTTGAGCCCCCTGACTGGCGCGCGCTATTGGGCAACGAAGCGTCCGAGCCCACGCTGGGCGGCATTGTCGCCGCCAATATGTCAGGCCCGGCGCGGCCACGGGCGGGGGCGGCGCGGGATCATCTGCTCGGGCTGGAGATGGTTACCGGCCGGGCGGAACTTATCCGATCGGGCGGCAAGGTGGTCAAGAACGTCACCGGATATGATCTTTGCAAGCTGCTTGCGGGATCGTTTGGCACGCTCGGCGTGATGACCGAACTGACGGTGAAGACATTGCCCGCGCCGGAGAAGCTCCGCACCGTGCTGATTGCCGGGCTGTCGCCGGAAGACGCCGGCGCGGCGATGGCGTCGGCGCTCAATACGCCGCACGATATATCTGCGGCTTCCTATCTGCCGGCAGATATCGCGGCCTGTTCCGCGGTTGGTTATGTCAGCAAGGCGGCGGCGAGCGTAACGGCGCTCCGGGTCGAGGGGGTGGGACCTTCCGTGCTGGCCCGCTGCACCGCCTTGCGGGAGCGCATGGCGACATATGGCGAGATTGAAGAGCTGCATTTTCATAATTCCCGTACGCTCTGGGCGGAGATCGGCGATGCCGCCTTTTTTGCCGTCGGCGATGCGCCGGTCTGGCGTATCTCCGTGCCGCCCGCTTCCGGCGCCGCGGTGACGGCGGCGATCGGGCGGAAAATGGCGGTGGAGTATTATCTCGATTGGGGGGGCGGGCTGATCTGGCTGCGTCCGGCGCCTGCGCCGGAAGATGGCGGGGCGGGGATTATTCGCGCGGCGATAGCCGAATGCGGCGGGCATGCGACGCTGGTGCGGGGAAACACCGGTCTGCGCCGCCGCGTAGCTGTCTTTCAGCCGCCGGAACCCGCTGTGGCGGCGCTTTCCGGGCGTGTCAGGGCGGGGTTCGATCCCAACGGTATCTTTAATCCCGGCCGGATGTTTGGGGCGGGCGGCTGATGCAGACTAACTTTACCGCTGACCGGCTTGCCGATCCGGAGATCGCCCTCGCCGATAAAATCCTGCGCTCCTGCGTCCATTGCGGGTTCTGCAACGCGACCTGTCCGACCTATCTGCTGACCGGGGATGAGCGCGACGGGCCGCGCGGCCGGATTTATATGATCCGCGACATGCTGCAGGAAGACCGGCCCCCGGACCCGTCGGAAACCTATCATCTTGATCGTTGTCTCAGCTGCTTTTCCTGCATGACGACCTGTCCGGCGAGCGTCGATTACCGTCATCTGATTGACCCGGTGCGGGCGCGGCTGGAGGCCGGCGGGCGGAGGCGTGCCGGTGAGGTGTTTCTCCGCCGCCTGATCGGCTGGGTGCTGCCCCGGCCCGGTATTGCCGCGGCTCTACTCCACCTGGGGCGGGTTTTCCGCTCGGTTCTGACGGGACTGCCCGGCGCTATGGGAAGGCTGTTCCGCCTGATTCCGTCGGATAAGCCGGCGCCGCCCCTGAAATCGGGAGTTCATCCGGCGGAAGGCGCGCGGAAATACCGCGTGATCCTGTTGCCCGGCTGCATCCAGCAGCCCATCGCGCCGGAGATCAATCAGGCGACGATCCGGCTTCTCACACGGTTGGGGGCGGAGGTGATCATCGCCGAAGGTGGCGGCTGTTGCGGATCGCTTGATCATCATCTTGGGCGGGCCGATCCGGCGCGGCGTTTCGCAGGGGCCAATCTGCGTGCATGGATGCGGGTGGAAGAAACGCATGGACCCGCCGATGCGGTGATTTCCAACGCCACCGGTTGCGGCGCGATGTTGCGGGATTACGGGCATTTGTTTGCCGATGATCCGGAGTTTGCCGAGACGGCGGGCCGCATTTCAACGATAGCCGAGGATATCAGCACCTTTGTCCAAAGGGGCGGGATCGAAAAGCTTCTGTGCCGAGCCCCGGATTTGCGTATCGCCTGGCAGGCGCCCTGTTCGCTGAGCCACGGTCATAAACCCGGCGCGGCGGAGGCCCCGCCATCATTGCTCGCGGCGGCCGGGTTCGATGTGGTCCGTCCCGCCGATGAACATATCTGCTGCGGCTCCGCTGGGACCTATAACATCCTGCAGGGCGCGCTGTCCGACCGGCTGAAAGAACGGAAATCGGAGGCGCTCTCCGCGCACTCACCCGACGCCGTGGCGACGGCCAATATCGGATGTCTGAAACAGCTTTCCGAAACTGTTGCGTTGCCGGTGCTGCATGTGGTTGAGTTACTCGACTGGGCCACGGGTGGACCGCCGCCCGAGGGACTCAAATATCCTGTCTCCGGAGAAGATTGATGGAAAAGATTACGGCGTGGCTCAATAGCTCCGCGACGCTGGTTTTCCCGCATATCGGCTTGGAGGAAATCGACGTCGACCCGCGGCTCGATGCCTTGTTTGTCGCGCTCAGCCGGGCGGAGTCGGAACGCGTGGCGGCGCCGATCGAATCGATGATCTGGTCGATCTGGTCGCAATCCGGGGATAATCAGGTCGATAATCTGATGGAGCGGGGCACGTCGGCCCTGCGCAAGGAAAACCTGCTAGATGCGCTGAATTTTTTCGACTCGGTCGTTGAAGCATTGCCCGATTTCGCCGAGGGCTGGAACAAGCGCGCGACGGTGAATTACCTGCTGGGCGATTTCGACAGCTCGATCAGCGACGTCGAGCGGACACTGACGCTGGAGCCGCGCCATTTCGGCGCACTATCCGGGCTCGGCATGATCGCGCTGTCGCTGGGACAGGAAGAACAGGCGCTGGAGGCGTTTGAGGCCGCGCTCGATATCCACCCCTATCTGTCAGGGGCGGATACCCATATCCGCAAACTGCGCGAAAAGGTGCGCGGCGGCGCTTAAAGAGCTCAGGCCGCTTGTACCGCCATCCGGCGCCGGCGCAGCGCCAGCATTACCAACGTTCCCATCAGCATCATCAACCCCTGCGCGGGCGCGGAAACCGGGTTTACCGGACTGGCTTCCGTGACCTCGATATAGAGGCTGTTGCCGATGAAGAGCTGGTCGAAGCTCAACCCCGATATATTGACCGAAATGCTTTCAAACACCTGATCGAGGAAATCGACGCCGAGGAAGCTTCCGGTATCGAGCCGGATGACCTCGAACTGGTCGCCGATATTGAGTGTCGAGGCAAAGGCGAAATCAGTGACGATATCAAGCGCCCCGGCGAGATCGGCATCACCGTTTACGATGCTGAGAAGATCGTGCCCGACACCCGCGACTGTGCCGAAAAGTTCATATTCGAAAGTTCATATTCGAACGACGCCGTGGTTGCCTGGATGTAATCGCCGTCCGTGATGGTCAGAATGCCCGGTGAATTCCCCGCCGCCAGCGTGCCGCCCGTATTGTTGAGGGCGTGGGAACCGGTGCCGTTGAAATCGATCGTCCCGGTGCCTTCCAGCCGCCCGCCCTGCAGCTCAACATTCGAATTGCTGCTCGCGGTGGTCAGAATACCGTTCACGGTGGTGATACCGCCGGTCTGCACATAGTGGCTGAAGATGACGTCGAGACGGCTGCCGGATTGAATATCGGTGATCCCCGCCGCCTGGGTGAAGCGGTCGCCGTTCTGAACATCGATACCGCCCGCGCCGCTGGCCGTCAGGCTGCCCTGCTGGCTGAACCCTTCCGTCCCGGCATTGAGTTGAAGGCGGGTAACGCCATTGGCGTTGATCGTGCCCTGATTGATAAAGCCGCCCACACCGCTGAGAATCGCACCCGCCCCGCTGGCGGTTACCCCGGCCCCCAGCGTCACCGTTTCACCAGCTGTCGCGATAATGCGATTGTGAATCGTGTCCGTGAAATTGATATTGCCTGTCCCACCGATGGTCTGGGTGTTGAGCGCGTTGATATCGGTCGTGCTGGTCGCGCCATTGACGTTCCAGTCACCATTCAGCGTGATCCCGTTGCGGATACGGGTATCGGCGGTATTGCTCTGAACAATCGTCGATCCCGCCGTAATGGTAACGCTGTCCAGAATGGCCCCGGTCGTCAGACTCGAACGGATTTCACCGGTCAGATTGCCGCCGATCAGTTCAAGCGCGTTGCTGCCGAGATTGATGAACGACCCGGCATTGGCCTCAATCGTTGCGTTATTCTGAAGCGTGGCGCCAAGCAAATTGATGCCACCCGCGCCTTCGGCCCGCAATACCCCGTTATTGATGAAATTCGCTCCGCCGCCGGCATCCGCCGTGCCGGCATCGATGGTCATGGCGGCCGTGCCTTGCTGGATCAACTCGCCATTCAGTAGCATACCGCCCGCATTCTGCAGGATCCTCCCCGCGCCCTGAACCCGGATACGCGACCCGATCGTTACCACATCCGTTCCTCCTGTGACGATACGATTCTGGATGTTGTCGGTCAGGTTGATCAGGCCGGTTTCACCGACCGAAGCGTCAATCGTTTGGCTGCCCAAAAAGTTGATATCGGTCGAGGAAGACGCGCCATTGACGTTCCAGACGCCGTCCAGCGTCATGCCGTTCTGGATGCGCAAATCAGCGGTGTTGTTCTGGACGATGGTGGATCCGGCGGTCACCGTCACCGCATCCAGAATGGCCCCGGTTGCCGTGGTCGCGCGGATTTCGCCGCTGCCGATAGAGGTCAGGTTGCCGCCCCGGATTTCCACCGTGTTGTTGAACAAATCGATAAACGACCCGTCATTGGCCTGGATCGTGGTGTTGTTGTCGAAAATACCCGCCTGTAGCCTGATCCCGCCGGGCCCTTCCGCGCGCAACGTGCCGTTATTGACGAAATTCGCCCCGCCGCCGGCGTCACCGGTACCCGGGTCAATCGTCATGGTGGTGGCACCCTGCTGCAGAATGGTGGCGCTGAGTACATAGCCGCCGAAATTGGCGCCGATCGCGCCGCTGCCGCGGATTTCCTGACCGGAGCCGATTGTCAGGACGTCATTGATGAGGCCGGTGCGAATCGCGTTTTGCGCGTTGTCGGTCATGACGATTTCGCCGCTGCCGGAGAGCGACTGCGTGCCCAGGAATTGCAACAGGGTCTGGCTGGTGGCGCCATTCATGTTGATGGTGCCGTCATTGACGAAACCGTTCTCGATGCGCAAATCGGCGGTGTTATTCATTACCAGATTGGATCCGGTGGTGAGCGTAACAGCATCGAGTGTCGCGCCGGTTCCCACCGTCGCCCGGATTTCACCGCTGCCAGACGTGGTCCGGTTGCCGCCCTGGATTTCAATCGCGTTGGAGGCAAGATCGACAAAGGAACCGTCCGTGGCCTCTATCGCCGTGTTGTTGTCATAGATACCCGCCAGCATCTGGATGCCGCCGGACCCGGTCGCCCGGAACGCGCCGTTGATAATGAAATTCGTGCCGCCACCGGCATCGGCCACGCCGGGGTCGACGGTCAGACGTTGCGTTCCCTGCTGGATGATATCGCCATGGGCAACATAGCCGCCGGAATTGCCGCCCAGATTACCCGCGCCCCGGATTGTCTGGTCCGCGCCGATGGTCAGGACATTGCCGGTATCGACCTGAACTAAATTCTGCAGGCTGTCATTCATGACGATGTCGCCGGTGCCAGACAGTGTCTGCGTGCCCAGGAACTGGGCGACAGTGGAACCGGTCGCGCCGTCCAGATTCCATGTGCCGTTATTTTCAATCCCACCCTGAATGCGCAGATCGGCCGTGTTCTATTGCCGCAAGACCGTGCCGTTCGCCAGCGTCACTCTGTCAAGAGTCGCGCCGGTCCCGACGGTGGACCGGATTTCACCACATGTCGCGCTCGACAAGGTGCCGCCATTGATGGTCAACGCGTTGTTTTTA
>Ga0181582_10002751_pt1 | contig 14029 bp, 9 predicted proteins | sample 071ome_32_FD_132438 | JGI IMG/M metagenome (GOLD analysis project Ga0181582, IMG submission 132438) | Coastal salt marsh microbial communities from the Groves Creek Marsh, Skidaway Island, Georgia - 071405AT metaG (megahit assembly) | ecosystem: Environmental > Aquatic > Marine > Intertidal zone...
GGATAGGTAACCGCATGGATTTCATTAGCTTCCAGTCCCAGAAATAACTGACGGTTTAAATAGCATTTTAATTCATCCAGTATCCGGCATAACTGTTGCTGCGAGGGCTGACAATTATGGAGATCAATCCATAAGGTGTGATCAGTGCGTTGACGGCTGTCGATGGTGCCGCTACCAATGCCGGCGGGATGGAATTGACGGTCGGCAAATAATCTTTTGGATGTCTTTAATAACTCATCCGCCAGATCGATGCTGAGAAAATTATCCTGCATCGCCCAGCCGCACTGACATATGGATTCGCAGAGTTCATCAAAAATTAAGTTCGCTTCGGTGATCAGGGGAGCGGCGGGTAGCATGGCAGGTCCGTAGGGTAGGGCAGGACATCATCATCAGACTGCCCTCCGGCTGCAACGAAAGTTGTCAATGGTTTCGATCAAAGAATATGATGGTGCTATGAAAGGACGAAGATTGTTAGCAATGATTTATTATTTCAAACTGGTTTTTCTCATCGCTGTTGTTATGTGGTTAAGTGCCTGTGCAACCACACCCCCGTCATCGGTAGAAAATGCCTGCCATATTTTTGCAGAGAAGGCTGACTGGTTTGACGCATCACGGGATGTGGAAAAGAAATACGGACTTCCGATTCAGGTACAACTTGCCATTATGCGGCAGGAATCGAGTTTTAAACATGATGCCAAACCACCGAGAGAGACCTTTCTGGGTATTCCGATGTGGTGGCGTAAGTCCTCAGCCTATGGTTATGCTCAGGTCAAGGATTCAACCTGGGACTGGTATATGGATAAAACCGGCAACCATGGTGCTGACCGCGATGATTATGCGGATGCGGTTGATTTTATGGGCTGGTATGCCAATGTTTCACAGCGCACGCTGGGTATTTCAAAATATGATACCTATAATCAGTATCTTGCGTATCATGAAGGACACGGTGGCTGGAAAAGCAAAAGCTATAAAAAGAAACCGTGGCTAATAGAGGTCGCTAAAAAAGTTGACAGAAATGCCCGCAAATATGGCGGGCAACTGAAAAGCTGTCGTAAATCGCTGGAAGCTGATAGCAGCTGGTGGTTTTTTTAATGTTTGCAGCCGGCTATATGATGCTGTGTTAGACCGATGGCAACCGCTTCTTCGCGGGTCTTGGCGTTAAGGGCCTTTTTGATCGCATGTATATGCACATCAATCATGCGTCGGCTGACTTTCATCTGGCTGGCAATTTCACTGATGTTCATTCCCTCGGACAATAGTTTAAGAACCAATGTCTGCTTTTCCGAGAGTTGTATGTTCTTGTCAATTGTCATGTTTACTTCGCTATATTGTCTGAAATGTCACAATAAACCTTAATTATTATAAGTCTAAATAAATTCAAAAAAAATTACGTAAATATGCTAATTAATCGTTAATTTCATGAAATAGCCATGTCAATCATTGAGCTCAAGATAAAAAGGCGCAATTCCCCGGTCGTTGGTCGTTTTCAGCTTGTGTCCCTTGCCCTGAGCTAAAGCTGATCGCATGCGTATTTCAACCCGTGCAGCTTTAAAAAGCTGTTCATGAATAATCTCCGGATACAGGTTGACCTGGCCAATCATACGTTCAGCATGTCGACAGGCCTGCTGTTCGAGTTGACTGCGCTGCTCCCTGTTTTGCTTGAGTAATAACAAATAGGGAGAAAGCCATTCATGTAAACTGCTTAAAGCCTCGTTGTCGGTTAACAGGTCTGCGTTTAACAGGGCCGACGGCGTTTCATCGGCGTTTTGATCAAACCACCGGGCTTGTGGTTTTTTACCGGCCATTTGATTGATGAGTTGTTGTAAATGACTGATTTCAGAAGCGTACTCTCTGGCTTTGATGCCGGCATTCCAGATTAACGGCGGCAGGTCTTCGTCAATATCATGGTCGCAGCGAGATGCCAGTAGTGCCAGCGGTTTGCCGCTGTTTTCATCAATCAGCCATAATTCCTGACAGTCCTGAAACTCAAACGGCAATTGAGATAATTTGCTGATCAGCGTTTGTAACAGTGTCTGACCTTCCAATTCAATCTCGTCATAAAGTGTAGGCAGTCTGACCGGGGAGCGTTTCAAACCCTGCTGTTCTGACCAGGTGCCATATTTGATGTCCGGAACCGTGATCTGCATGGCGGCTGCCTGCTCTGGACTGTGTAAATCATCGTAGAAACGTTCGCCACGAATATACAATGTCCAGTTTATCCCGTCGGTTGTAACAGCCTCTGACCAGTAGAGTTTGACGATATGCATGACTCCGTGAAAGGGATTGAGCATGCGTTGTGCATAACATAGGGGGTAATCAATATTGATGTCTCTCATATTAATTGTTCCTGCAAAGATTTATGCTATGTCAGATAAACTTTTATCGTTTCTAACTCTGACAGATCAGATTTCTTTATGATTGCACGTTTTGCAAAAAATTACCCGAGCTCGGTGGCTGGCATAACCCTGATTCTAATAAGTGGATCAGCCACTGCTGAAGCGATATTGACATCCGGCCTGGCTTTGCCGTGAGGGTCACTTTTTATCAGGAAGTTCAGCAAACCGTAAAACTGGCGATTCCGGTTGTTTTATCGCAGCTATTAACGGCTATTGCCGGATTTGTTGATACCGTGATGAGCGGCCGCGCCGGTGTCGATGATCTGGCCGGCGTAGCGGTCGGCTCGGCATTCTGGCTGACCTTGATGATTATCCCGATGGGTTTGTTTATGGCGATCAACCCGATTGTCGGGCAATACGCCGGTGCGAAGAATTACACGGCGATCAGAATTTTCATGCACCAGAGCCTGCGGGTAGGCGCAGTCCTGTCGCTGATCATGTGGTTGATTTTTACCTTTAATGATTTTTATCTTGCTGGCATCCTCCAGGATGCCAATGTACTGGCGGTGACACAAGGCTATTTAAGAGGATTTGCCTGGGGGGCGCCGGCAATGATTCTGACCTTTATTCTCAGACCCTACAGTGAAGGTTTATCTTTTACCCGTCCTTACTTACTGGCGACGGTGGTCAGTTTAGTGGTGAATATTCCAGCCAATTATGTGTTGATATTCGGTTTTGCAGATTGGCCGGGTATGGGTGGCGCGGGCGCAGGTTGGGCGACCGCGATTGCCATGTGGGCCAGTTTTCTGGTGTTGTTTTATTTCACGCTTAAACACCGGCATTACCGGGTGGTTGATCTTTATCATACCTGGCTCGATTTTGATCCCGCTGAGTTAAAACACCTGCTTCATGTCGGCATGCCGATTGCTTTTGCGTTGTTTGTTGAGGTCAGTATTTTTTCACTGATTGCATTATTTATCGGTGGTCGGCCAAGTTCTGAAATTGCAGCGCATCAGGTTGCGATGAATGTGGCTTATCTGGCTTTTACCCTGCCATTGAGTTTATCGATTGTCGCGACTATCCGTGTTAGCAATCACCTCGGCGCAAAAGCCTTTGATGAAGCTAAACAGGCAGCAAAGGTGGCTTTTTTATTAGCTGTGCTGGCGGCACTGCTCAATATCGTCATGCTGGTGAGTTTTTCTCAACAGATTGCCTCGGTTTACAGTGCCGACCCGATCGTGCAGCAACTGGCGGCGGGATTGATGCTGTATGCGGCTATGTTTCAAATGGCAGATGCCTTTGTGGTGCCGACTCAGGGAGCACTGCGGGGATACAAGGATACCCGTTGGCCAATGCTGTTTGCGGTATTGGCGTACTGGCTGATTGCCTTGCCTCTGGGCTATTTATTGGGACTGACCGACAGTCTGGTGCCGATGATGGGTGTGGCTGGCTTCTGGGTCTCACTGGTTATCGGACTGGTAATCAGTGGCTTTATGATGAGCGGAAGACTCTTAATGATTTTTCAACGTAAAACACCGACAATATAATTTTACCAGGCAAAATCTCTATTGTATGAATCAACTGCTTCGATATGGCCAACGGCACCCGCTGCTGACACTGATATTTATCATGTTGGTGACACTGTTCTTTGGCTGGCAGTCAATCCATCTGAAAATTGAAATTACCGCAGAAGGCATGATGGTTCAGGATGATCCCGAGCGTGTCTTTTATGAAGAATCACTAAAAACCTTCGGCTCTGAAAACGTTACCATCATTTATTTTCGTGATGAGTCGCTATTTACCGGTGAGAAGTTGCAAAAAATTCGCCGGGCCGTCGATGAACTGACTTCTTCACCTCTGGTGCAGCGCATCGATAGTCTGTTTTCCGTGCGCTACATAAGAACTGTCGATGGTTATACCTACACATCCCCCTACTTGAAAGAGATTCCCGAAAAACCGGAAGCACTCAAAGCGATTATTGATGCCGCAGAAAAGAATCCGTTGATAGCTAAAAACCTGCTTTCCGTCGCTGATAACACCTTGGCGATTAATGTGTTTTTTAATACGTCCGAATATCATCGCGGTTTTGATCAGCAAGCCGATTTATTATTAAAACAAAAGGTAGACAGTCTTAAAGCGGATTTTGAGCAGGTTTTTTATATCGGTGACCCTTATGTGCGGGTTGGTTTGACAGAAAGAATCAAGGAAGACCAGAAAATATTCATTCCGCTTGCTGTGGCACTATTGATTGTGACTTTAGCGCTCACCCTGAGACAACCGCAGACAGCACTGATTCCCATGATAACCTCTGCTGTCAGTATCATCTGGACGTTGGGCCTGATGGCCTGGCTTGATATTCCGCTGAATATCATGACGTCGGTAGTGCCGGCACTTTTGATCATTATTGGTTCTACAGAAGACATTCACCTGATCAGTGAATTTAATAGTCACTACCAGAAAAACGGCGATGTTAAAAAAGCTTTGGGATTGATGGCAGATAACATGGGTATTGCCGTAATCCTGACTTTCATTTCTACCTATCTGGGTTTTTTATCGATTACCGCAGGTAGCCTGCAACTTTTGCAGGACTTTGGTCTGGTGGCATCTACCGGTCTGTTGTTTAACTTTATCGTCACCTTGCTGCTGGTGCCGCTGCTGTTACGGGTTGTCAAAGTTAAGCGTCGCGATCAACAGATCAGTAAACGACTCGGTATTTTTGAAAGCCTGGCCTGTCTGGGCGTCAAGTTTGCGACACGCTATCGCTTGCCGACAATGATTGTCATTATTGCTATTACGATGCTTGGCATCACGCAGGCGACACGCATTACCGTCAATAACAACGTGATGGATTACTTTAGTGAAAGTTCCGAGTTACGTCGAAATGCAGATATTCTGCATGAGCATCTTTCCGGTATTCAGACCTTATCCATTGTATTGAGCGGTGAAGAGGCGGATTTTCTGGAGATCGATAACTTGCAACTGATCTGGAACATGCAGGCATTTATGCGTGATTCAGGTTATTTCGATTCGACTTACTCGCTGTCGGATTTTATTGCCATGGTGCATTCAGGCTTGAATGACGAATGGAGTAATATGACTTATCTGCCCGAGGATTCGGACGTTGTAGAAGGCTATCTGTCTTTGATTGATGCCGATGCTACGCGCTCGTTTTTGAATGATGATTATAGTCAGACCCGTATCATGGTCAGGCATAACATGACCTCCAGTGAAGAGGTGAAAATCGCAGTAGAACAAATAAAGCAGTTCTTCGCTGCTAATGGTTCTGCAGATCTGCAGATTCATGTGACCGGTGAAAGTTACCTGAATGGTAAAGCCAGTGAATATATGGCGATGGGGCAGTTCTGGTCATTGATTCTGATACTTTCAGCCATCTTTCTGATTGTTTCTCTGTTATTTATGAATTTCAAGGCGGGTTTGATTGCTGCGACAACCAGCCTGTTTCCAATAGTCATACTGTTTGGTGTGATGGGCTTTTTTGATATTCCGATCAATACCAGTACGGCGATGGTGGCGGCAATATCTCTGGGGGTCAGCGTTGATTACATCATGCACTTTATGGTGCGTTATAACCGTTTAAGCCGGGTTGAGGGAAACAGTATTGTATATTCATTGACCGAAAGTGCGCGTGAAGAAGCACAACCGGTTATCTCCACTGCGATTGCGCTGGCTTTTGGATTTCTCAGTTTTGCGGTTTCGGATTTTCCGCCGGTAGCCCGATTTGGTCAGCTTTCTTCGTTAGTCATGCTTGCGGCGGTAGTCAGTACTTTTGTACTTGCCGTATTAATGTTACATCATGTCAAACTGATCACTGTCTGGGATGTGCTGTCAGTCAATCTTAAACGACAGGTGCTGGAAAGCAGCTGGTTGTTTAAAGGTCTTACGCGCTGGCAGGCACGCAAGGTTATGGCAATGACGAATATTCAGGAATATCAAAGAAATGATCTGATGATGATCGAAGGCCAACCGGTTAATCATTTTTACATCCTGCTTGAAGGCCGGATTCAGGCGAGTCGCTCACGTCATGATGGTTCTATTGTTTTACTGGGTTTTTCTCAGGCCGGTTCGGTATTCGGCAGTCTTTTCCCGGAAGACGGCAAGCGCTGTGCTTCTGATTTGATGGCGGTTGAACCTTCCAAAGTATTAAGACTGGATTGGCAGGATATCCATCATATCAGCCAATATTTTCCCCGCATATCGATCAAGCTTTATAAAAATCTGTCGGCGATTATTGCCAATATGATGCAGCTTGTAGAAGAAAAGCATCAGTCATTCCATGATGATCCTTATGGGCTGATTTCGCGTGAAGTCAGCACACATATGCTGAAAATCATGATTGATCGTGCGCGCCGTTATGATGAACCGCTAACTGTTATCACACTGAAAATTTTACCGATTTCCAAACAGGATAAACTGAACTTTTCCAATTTGATGTTAATGATGGCCAAGCTGATTTCGCCGGTTTTGCGCAAACCTGATATTTTCAGTCGTTGGGAAGAAGACATGTTCATGGTGGTCATGCCTAATACGGATCGCGGGAGTGCCATGGTTCTCGAAAATCGTTTATTTCAGGTCATTGACAGCTCGGAAGATTTTAACTTCTCAACCGCCGATATTGCCGTGCATATGGCGACCCTGCGGGATGATGAAAACCTGGTTGCCTTTATCAAGCGTTTTGAAAGCGAGGCGCTGGATTTTGACTGGGATGATATCGATTTACAGGAAAATGATTAAAGACGACTAAAACCAGCGTGTCAGTCTCAGAATAACCACCTGCAGCAAAACCAGAAACACAATCATGCTGCTGATAATGATAAATCCGGAGGGGTTTTCGGCTAATGGAATGCCGCCGACGTTGATGCCAAACAGTCCGGTTAAAAAGCCCAGTGGTAGAAAAACCGCAGTAACAATAGATAACAGATACATGCGTTTATTCATCGCTTCAGCGAGCAGGCTGGCAAGTTCTTCCTGAATCACGGCAGCACGGTCACGACAGGAATCCAGGTCTTCAAGATAACGCGCCAACTGATCCGCGGATTCCCTTAAGGCCAGCCGGTCACTGCTGTTTAACCAGCTGACTTCTTCATGCTGTAATTTAGCCAGAGCTTCGCGTTGCGGCGATAAAAAGCGGCGTAGCTGAATGATTTCCCGACGCCGATTGATCAGTTGCCCGCGCAATTTTTGCTGGCTGCTGTTGATAATCGATGCTTCCAGTTCATCGATGTCTTCATCGAGTTCATTGATCACAGAGCGCATGCGTTCAATCAGGCGCCTGGTTAATGCGGAGCAAAGTTCACCGATGTTTTTAGGTCCATGACCTTGTTTCAGGCTATTGGCGATATCCTGCACACTGAGCAGGCGCCGCCGGCGAGTCGAGATAATCCGGTTGTTTTGACAGACTAAACGAATGGATACCATATCTTCAGGATCGGCGCCGGGATTGGTATTGACACCGCGAAGATTCAGCAACAGCTTTTCCCGATTTGATACACAGCGCGGTCGACTCGCCTCGGCCAGTAGCGAATCGATTTCAATAGGTTGCAGGCCACTGTGATTTTGTAACCAGTCAATCGCATCGGGCTGTTCATAATCGAGATGAATCCAGAGTAATTCATCAGTTTTCAAGGGTTGTTGGATGTCATCCCATGTCAGGAGTTTGCCGCCTCCCAGACCATCAAGTGCTATGGCATGGATTAATCCCCGAGTGTCTATCATGGTTGAGCCTTTATATGATTTTCCATAAGAATAGCCTAGTGTTTGCAGGGCATTATGGATTTTTTTCAGGTCAGTCGGTTAAGCTATGAATTATGAAAACCCTGCGCCTGATTCTTGCTGATCAACTGTCTGAAAATATCGCTTCTTTGCGGGATCTGCAATCGTCTGATGTGGTCTTGATGGCTGAGGTGAAAGCCGAAGCCACCTATGTCAAACACCATAAAAAGAAAATCATCTTATTGTTTTCAGCCATGCGTCATTTTGCTGAGCAGCTTCGCCAGAAAGGCATTGAGGTCTGCTATTTTGCTTATGATGATGAGCATGCCGCAGACAGTCTGTTCAAAGCGGTTCAGTTAGCCTTGCAACGCTATACGGTGGCACGACTGGTCGTTACCGCCGCCGGCGAATATCGTCTGCTGGAGGAAATGCAACATTGGCATGCGTCTTTGAGTTTGCCGGTAGAGATCCTCGAAGATGACCGGTTTCTTTGCAGCCAGGCATTTTTCAGTCAATGGGCAGCCGGGCGAAAGCAGTTACGCATGGAATACTTTTACCGGGAGATGCGCAAACACAGCGGTTATCTGATGGAAGATGGCAAGCCGGTAGGTGGTAAATGGAATTATGACAGCGATAACCGTAAATCGCCGGATAGTGATTTACAGCCGCCGGCGCCGCAGCGTTTCTCAATTGATGCGATAACGGCTGAAGTCATTGAACTGGTTAAAAAACATTTTGCGGATCATTTCGGCAGTGCGGATGACTTTCACTATGCGGTGACCCGCGCGCAGGCTTTGCAGGTGCTTGCCTGTTTTATTCAGCAACGCCTGGCTTATTTCGGTGATTATCAGGATGCCATGCTGCAGCAACAGCCCTGGATGTATCACTCGCATATCAGTTTTTACCTGAATTGTGGATTACTCGAACCGCAGGAAGTGATTAAAGCGGCGGAAAATGCCTGGTTACAATCGCAGGCACCGTTAAATGCGGTAGAAGGTTTTATTCGGCAGATTCTGGGCTGGCGGGAATATGTGCGTGGTCTTTACTGGTTGAAAATGCCTTCTTATAAACAGATGAATTATCTGCAGGCTAAACGTCCGTTACCGGCTTTTTTCTGGGATGCGCAGACAGAAATGAACTGTCTGCATCAATGTATTACTGAAACCTATGAAAACGCTTATGCCCATCACATACAACGCCTGATGGTGCTGGGCAATTTTATGTTGCTGGCAGGAATAGATCCTGACCAGGTCAATGAATGGTATCTGCTGGTTTATGCCGATGCCTATGAGTGGGTGGAGTTGCCTAATGTGACGGGCATGATTTTGTTTGCAGATGGCGGTTTGATGGCGAGTAAGCCTTACGCGGCCAGTGGTGCCTACATTGACCGTATGTCGAATTACTGTAAAAACTGTCGTTACAACGTCAAGCTGAAACAGGGTAAAGATGCCTGTCCGTTGAATTATCTTTACTGGGATTTTTTGCATCGTAACCGGCATTTGTTGGGTGATAATCCGCGCCTTGCCATGCCGTATCGTAATCTGGCGCGTATGTCTGATCAAAAGTTGCAACAGATTCAATCGGATGCAGAGAAATTTTTGTTCAAACTCTAATCATATTTTTCATATAAACGAAGTTATTAATGAGGTGAAATTGACCCTTCGTAGAAATCTTTTAAACTTTTCTGGCATGCGCTGATGTCTTGCGAAATGATTAGTAAACAAAGTTTATTTAAAAACGCTATTTTTTCTGCTTTATTTATCTCTGGACAATCCAGATTCGGTCGATTAATAAATAACAAATTTTCTGTTTTATCGGGTGATCTATGTTTGAACTTGACGAAGTGTCTTTCAAAGAGTGGTTTAAGGAAGTATCCAACGAAAAAGCGGAGTTTCGCACAACGCGTCTGCGGGCATGGGAGTTTATGGAAGAGCTGGTGGCTAATGAGGAAGATCCATATTTCGAACTGGCTGCTGAATTTACCCGTTCCGGGGAAGTTGAGACATATAGTCAGTAATCTCTGCTGTTAGCCGGTTTCGATCAGAATCGCTTGATGCTATCCTTAAGATATTATCCGATACATGAAACTTTATAGCCGATGCTGAAGAAACCGACTTCACTAGCGTCTGTGACGCTGTTGAAAATGTCTGTGCGTATCACGCTCGTCGTGATACTGATGGCATCATTGAGTTATTTTCATATTGTCGGCCTGCTAGAGGATCAGACGCTGGATAAGTTATTAAACTACATCAGCGAACGATCTGAACGGGAATCTGAAATTTTTCTGCTCGCAGAAGATAATCATAAAATCTTTCGTGATGAGTTTTTATATCTTTGGCAAATCCGTAAAGATGTCGATGCCACGGCACGTTTTCAACAGCTGTTTTATCAGCCCGGCGATGGCACTACCCGCTTAAAACCGGAAATCTACGACGGTTACCAGCGACCTTTCAAAGATCCCGCCGCTAATATGCGTGAAGGTGATCATATCAGCGGTTTTGTCGGACGTGGGGCGCCGGTTGAATCAAATGAATACCGTAATCGTCTGTTGCTGGGATTCGATCTGGTTGATCAGTTCAGCGAGGCTTGGGAAAATCGTTTTGCAAACACCTATGTATCAACACCGGAAGGTTCCAACATCGTTCACTGGCCAGGGGTTAACTGGGGAAAGGGAGCGGAAGCTACGCTGGATATACCTGCCGAGGAATGGGTTTATATTGCCAACAAGAAAAACAACCCTCTTAGACAATCTGTGTGGACCGGGCTGTATTATGACCAGACCGCCAATGAATGGATGGTATCCTGCGAAACGCCTGTCGATGATGCCGATGGCCGTCATCTGATCAATATTGGTCATGATATTCTGCTAAACAGCCTTTTTGATCGTGTGTTCAATGACCGAATACAGGGCACTTATAATTTTATCTTTCGCGAAGATGGCAGATTGATTGCTCATCCGGATTTTATTCAACAGTTGCGTGACGCAAAAGGCCTGTTGAATATTTCAGAGCTCGGTTCGAAAAATATGGCGGATCATTACCGGGAAATTCTACAGATTCACCGCTCAACCGGAAAGAATGCTTTTATTCTCGATGATAATCAACCGGGCCATGATGATTTTCTGGCTGTCAGCCGCATTAAAGGACCAGGCTGGTTTTTTGTAACGGTTTACCCTAAAAGTCTGATGGCTACACCAGCCAAAAGTGCGGCCCTGTTTATTTTAATGCTGGGTATATGCAGTTTGCTGCTGGAATTGGCTTTGCTGTTCATGGTGTTACGCAAACAGATTATTCAGCCTTTGCAAGAGTTTGAAACAGCATCGGGTTTTATTATTGATGGGAATCTGGATTTGCAGAGTAATCCCCGGGTTGACCTGCCTGTTAGCAGAGCGGATGAAGTTGGCCGTCTCGCCAAGGCGATGCTGTTGATGAGTAGCAAAATCAATGCTTACAGTGCCGAGCTGGAAAATCGTGTCAAACAGCGCACGCAGGAGCTTGAAGAAAGTAATGAGCGTCTCAATCGTTTGTTTGAATCTTCTCCCGATCCTGTCTGGATTATCGGTGATAACTCTTTCATTAGTTGCAATCAGGCGGCAGTGAAGCAGTTAGGTTACGAATCGGTTGAGCAACTGATGAATACGCATCCGTCAATTCTTTCACCACCTAAGCAGCCGGACGGTGAAGATTCCTTCAGTAAAGCTGAACGTATGATGAGCATTGCCTATGCACGTGGCGTAAATCGTTTCGAGTGGGTGCATAGTCGTGCCGATGGTTCGGTCTTTGATGCAGAGGTCACATTGTCGAGACTGGATCTCGAAGGCAAGCCTCATCTATATTGTATATGGCGGGATATTACAGAGCGTAAACGCACCGAAGTGGAATTACAGAACTATCGGCAAAATCTGGAGACCCTGGTTGCCGCCCGCACCAAAGAACTCGAAAAAGCCAAGCTCGAAGCCGAGCATGCCAGTCAGGCAAAAAGTGAATTTCTTGCCAATATGTCGCATGAAATACGCACTCCGATGAATGCTGTCATCGGCATGACTTATCTGGCCATGCAAGCCGGCTTAAGCGAAAAACAGCATCACTTTGTTGAGACAGCTCATGATGCGGCGGAAAATCTATTAGGCATTATTAACGCTATTCTTGATTTTTCCAAAATTGAGGCAGGCAAGCTATCGCTGGAAAAAGCTCCATTCCAACTCGATAAGTTGTTAAACAGTGTGATCGAGATGCAGACGATCCTGCTTAAAGATCGACAAATCAGTCTGCATCTGCAGAAAGCGGATGATATTCCCGGTAAATTGATCGGTGATTCTCTGCGCCTCGGACAGGTCATTACCAATCTGCTGAATAATGCGATTAAATTCAGTCACCAACATGGCGTCATCAAATTACAGGTCAATAAACAGGAACAAATCGGTGACAACATCAGACTGTCTTTCGCTGTTGAGGATCAGGGTATCGGGATTTCAGCAGAGCAGCAAAAGCGTTTGTTTTCTGCCTTTACTCAGGCGGACAGCTCTAATACCCGCCAATATGGCGGCACTGGACTTGGTCTGGTTATCAGTGAATCACTGGTTGAATTAATGGACGGTGAAATCATTTTACACAGTGAGGAAGGTAAGGGATCACGTTTTGAATTTTCTGTGATGCTGCAGCAGGATCGGAGTGTTTTACCGGCTTTAGATGAAAATGCTCATCAGGATATGCAGGAGGTTATGCCGGTCTTGAAAGATGCGAGGGTGTTGCTGGTTGAAGATAATGAAATCAATCAGGAACTGGTTCTGGAATTACTCGCATCTGCCGGCTGTCTTGTGCAGACCGCTTTTGATGGTCAGCAAGCTTTGGATATTCTGGAGCGCGAATCCTTTGATCTGGTTTTGATGGATTGTCAGATGCCGGTGATGGATGGTTTTGAAACAACCCGTCGAATTCGCTTTAATCCGGCTTTAGTTGATTTGCCGATTCTGGCGTTGACCGCAAACGTGATGAAGGATGATGTCGAGAAAGTCATGCGTGCCGGCATGAATGATCACATTCCCAAACCTATAGATCCTGATCAGATGTTCCGGGTGATCGCCAAATGGCTAGTCTGAAAAAATTCGTTTACTGATAGCCGCATTCACGAAAAACACGTGCCGTACAATTTTCACAGGTAGGTTTATCCAGACGTTTATAAAGGCTGTTGATCGCGTGTGTTTTGCTGTCATAAAAAGAGTGACTGCCCATATCTCTGACAAAACCGGAACGTGCGGCAAATTCATACACTGAAGATTTCAGGCCGACAAAGTAAATGCCACCGCCGACCCGGCGCAGGCGATTGTTTTCGGCGACCAGAGCTTCAGAGCCGCTTAAGTCAATGAAGTTGATACCGGATGCGATGATCAGAATGTGTTTGATATTTTCCCGGTCAGTGATTTGAGCAATGCGTTTCTGGATGTGTGTGATGGAACCAAAATAAATCGACATGTCGATACGGATAACTTTGATTTGTGGACACTCAGTCAGCGGCTTGTTTTCCATGTTGTGGAATACGCGTCGGTTATTGCCATCAGTATCGAGTGCCATGGTCGGGATTTGCGGGGTTGACGTTTTTCCCAGAAAAATCACCAGAGAAACCAGTACACCCAGGTAAATAGCAAATTCGAGTTCCAGAAAAAGCGTGGCAAAAAAGGTTGTCAGCAGAATGGAAGATTCAGACTTACTGAATGACAGGATTTTGCCGATATGATGAAAGTCGATGAGATTCCAGGCCACCAGCAGAATCACGCCACCCATGGCGGCAATGGGTAAATAGGCAGTCAATGGCGCAATCAGTAGGACAATAATCATCAGCGCTACGGCAGCGATAATCGCGGATAGCGGTGTTTTAGCGCCGGCGGAATAGTTAATACCGGAGCGGGTAAAAGAACCAGAGCCGGCATAGCTGGAAAAGAAACTGCCAAACATATTGGAAAGGCC
>Ga0181582_10002752_pt1 | contig 14029 bp, 6 predicted proteins | sample 071ome_32_FD_132438 | JGI IMG/M metagenome (GOLD analysis project Ga0181582, IMG submission 132438) | Coastal salt marsh microbial communities from the Groves Creek Marsh, Skidaway Island, Georgia - 071405AT metaG (megahit assembly) | ecosystem: Environmental > Aquatic > Marine > Intertidal zone...
GAGAGGGCAGGAGCGGATCCTCTCCTGCCCGAGGCACCGAGACGGTGTCCTCCGGGCTCATCATGACCGCGACGCTCTCGAAAGGGCGCTCCTTGGGCGTTGCGATCTACAACACGTACTCACAGGGCATTGAAGTCCTGCAGGGCGTCGACTCAGCAGAAGGCCCTCGCCCCTTCCGCCTCCTGCGGCTTCTGCTCCTCCGGAGGGCTCCCCAGATCGTCTGCGTCCCGAAGGGTCGCCCATCGGAGGCATTCTACGCAGCGGTCACGGACGGTACAGTAGAGGGAGGCGGTGCCGTGCAGTACGAGGCAGCCTCTCTCTTCAAGCCCGAGAAGGCCGTGGCCCTGGTATCCGCCCTCGATGTCCCTGGGATCACCTCCCCGGGGCAATCGTCGAGGGACCGGTGGAGCAGGCTGAGCTCGGCCGCCCACCTGCAAGGCGAGGAGGAGAAGCTCGCCGCTCTCGGAGCCCTTGTTGCCATCCTCCAGCGCGAGGGCCTGCTGGAAAAGGGCACCGCCCGCGACCCAGCGAGCGTCAGCGCTCTCCGAGAGATGTCGCTTGACGACCACGTGGTCCTCGACGTCCCCACCCTCCACGCACTGTCGGTCATCCAGGTGGAGCAGCACCCATCCAAGATGGGGATTGGCTCCTCGAAGGAGGGGTTCAGCCTCTTCGGGTTCATGAACAACTGCCAAACGCCCATGGGCAAGGCCCTCCTGCGCCTCCTGCTCTGCCAGCCGAGTCGAGACCTCGCCGAGATCAACGCCCGACTGGACGCCGTCGAGTTCCTCGCGACGAGGCCGCACACACTAGCCGCCCTCCAGGGGACCCTCAAGACTGTCAAGGACCTCACCAAGCTCATTGACAAGTGTGGCTCCCTATCCCGCTCCCCGCCCCCTGAATGCGCCAGCACCCAAGACACCTCGTGGCCCGCGTCCGGTCATCTTCCCTCCCCAGCCCGTCGCCCCCGCAGGCTCCAGAGATCCACGGGCGCCTTCGACGTCCGCGACTTCGCTTCGACTCGCGCCACCCTGGGCTCTATGCTGCGGCTGCAGTCTACCTTCTCTACGCACCTGCATGACGAGGACCCCGGGCCAGGGACCTGCCCCCCGGTCTCCCCCCGCGGTCTCCAGCCCCAGTCGACTCAAGGCCTGCCATCGCGGACGGCGGATTCGGGTTCCACGCCTGGAGAGGGCGATGCCGCGCACTCCCTCCCCGCGCTGCTGTCCTCAGCCTGGCAGGCACTTGGCGCGCCCGAGGTAGCTGAGTGCCACGGGCTGCTTTCTCGCGTCCTGGAGAGCGACGAGAGTGCCGAGGGGCTGTGCCTGGCCACGGGCATCAGCGACGAGCTCGACGTGATGAAGCGGCTGTGGGAGCAAATGCCAGAGATCCTGACTCGGTCGGTGGACGAGGAGCTACTTCGGGTGCCCCAGGGGCTCCACCGGAGGCTCAGCGGGGTATGGCAGGTGGAATATATGCCAAGCGTCGGGTACAGTATGGTGGTGTACGGGTCAATCATGGCCCCCGAGGTCCTCGAGTGCCTGCAAGACTGGGAGCTGCTCTTCGACAGCGTGGACGACGTGGGCAACCCGGTCTGCTACTACCGCACGGCCAGCACTGAGGAGCTCAACGCCAGGTACGGTGACATACTCCACAAGATCCGGGACTTCGAGACGCAGCTGCTCGTTCAGGTCGTCCAGCACCTCTCGTCCCAGCGGCGCGCCCTCGGTGCCGCGACTGGGGCTGTCGCTGAGTGTGACGCCCTGTGCTCCCTCGCCAAGGCGGCCGGCGACTTTGGCCTGACCCGCCCTGTCATCACCGCGGAGAGCATCCTGAAGATCAAGGGCGGCTGGCACCTGCTCTCCAAGCTCGCCACGCGCGATGCCTTCATCTCCAACGACACCGATGTCGGACCTACAGACGGGCGGGTCAGCGTCATCAACGGCCCCAACGCCTCGGGCAAGAGCGTCTACATGAAGATGGTGGCCCTCATCTGTCTCATGGCGCACGCAGGAAGCTTCGTCCCCGCTGAGTCTGCCACCGTGGGGCTCCTAGACCGCATCCTGGCCAAGATGCCGCTGCCCGAGAGCGTGTCATCCCACCGCTCGTCATTCATGGCTGACCTGAGCCAGGTCTCAGCGATGATCCAGTCAGCCACGGCGCGGTCGCTGGCGATCATCGACGAGCTGGGCAAGGGCACCCTTGCAAGCGACGGGGCGGGCCTTCTCGCCGCCGTCGTGAATCACTTCGCACGCCGTGCCGAGTGCCCTGTCGTGTTTGTCTGCACCCACTTCGTCGAGGCGCTCCGTGAAGACTTCATCCCCCGGTCCCCCCAGGTGGCCTTCTTCTCCATGGCGGCAGTCGTCCACTTCCCCTCAGAGGGCGACGGCCAGGGGGACGTGGCCTTCCTCTACCGTCTCGAGGAGGGCGCACCGTCCCCCTCGTTCGGCCTCAAGGCTGCTCGCGCTTGCGGGGTCCCACGGGCCGTCACCGACAGGGCCGCGCAGGTGGTCGCCGCCCTGGGTACCGCGCGTATCCTTGGTCGCTTTGTGGACGGTCGGGCCAGCGCCCGGGACGGCTTCGCCCAGGCCACGTGCGCCCTGATCAGGGGCGCCGACACATCCTGCTGTGACATCGAAGCTCTCTGCGCTCGGGTCCTTGGCCTGTACGCGGCCACGCCCACTGGCCGTGCGCTGGCGGGGGGCTCGTCGGACCCCCCCGCGGCGAGTGGCCCGGGGGGCGATGGACATAGGGTCACGGGCGGCACCGTCGACAGCCGCCTGGAGGCCTTCGAGGGCGACGGCGCCCTCCCTGGGACGGAGACGTGCGCGGGGGGCGTCTGCGTCACCGGCGCGGACGTCGCGTCGGGCGGCCGGGCGCTAGCTGTTGGGGCCGCGACGGAGCGGGGTGGGCGGCCGGGCGCCCAGCTGAGCGGGGGCATCGCCAAGAGGCACCGCATGGCCGGGGGGTCGCCTAGCGGGGCGACAGGTGCCTGAGGCACTCGTTCGGCGAGGCAGAGGCGGGGGAGCCCCCCCGGCGCCACGATACCCCCGTATAAGATGTGGAAGGGGTTGAAACGCAAGTGAGCGGCCGGCATCGGTGACGAGGGGGTCGCATACCGGCCATCGACTCGATGAAAGGGTCGGTGCTTCTGGCACAGGGCCCGCTGGCAGGTTGAGGTGGGGTGGAGGCGCGGGGGGGCGTTCTTATGGCCGCCGGGCGCCGGTCATCGGCCAGACTGTTCCAAACCTTCAGACTCGACACCTCCGCAAAGATGATCGCCGCCCGCTCCTCCTTCGTCGGCAAGGCCGTGGTCTCCAAGGCCTCCGTCGCCAAGGTGAGCCCTCCCTTATCGACATGCGTCGCCCCTATGCGTTTATTTTTGTTCAAAAATCACATCGGTGGCAATAGAACCGACCAGCTCGCAGCCGGCGCCCCACCGGTGGCCCTCCCCAGAGGAGTAGTGGTTATCCCGACCCCCGTGGCGTGCGCGGCGCGCAAGCCTGTCGGGCTCGCACAAACGGGGCTTTTGTGACACCGTGCGTTGCTCGCGAGACGCATCGCCATGTCAACACAACTTCAGCGCGGGATAGGAGAGGCCATATGGTTGTAGGCATTGTTGCGCCCCCGCCCTGCCGCGTTTTACCCCTGGAGCGTGGGGTCGGTACTCCCGGCACGTGAGTTTTGCTGTTTCTCTCCGCGCGTGTCGTCTCGTTGCCCGCATGCCCCGTGCGGACTGGCTGTTGCTGCCTGTTGCTCGTGGCTGTCCTTTGTCCCCACCCAACGAAGCGGTCATCCTGCTGCGATTAGACTGTTCCGCCTGTGTGTCGCCTTTTCTTGAGGCTTATCGAGCGTTCCTATCACAGTTCCCCCGGGATCTCCCTCCGGCCGGTTGTTCTAGAGAAGAACCATCCGAGAGATCACGCCCCCCGCGCGGGTCTCCCCGTCTCCCCTCGCGGATGATGGGGAGGTTACGCTAACATTTTCGACATGTTTACGCGTTCACCATCCCGCGAGGCCACCCGGGCGCCCCTGGCCGGTCTCGGGGGGAGTCGAGTGGTGTGAGGATGGTGCCCCTCGTGGCGGGGTGCCGGCCGGGTCCCGACCGGCGCGATGTCTTCCCTTCTTCTTTACGCAGGCCTCCAGGTCCTCCGTGACCGTCCAGGCCTACAAGGTGACCCTCAAGACCCCCGAGGGCGAGAAGGTCATCGAGTGCCCCGAGGACACCTACATCCTGGACGCCGCTGAGGTGAGATACCTTACCCTGTCGTGAATGACCACGATTTTGCGCGATCTTCCTGCCGACGGGGTTTATTCCTACTTGGCCCCGTGTCGGGGACCCCGTCTTCGAACTCACTTTCCTCCGTCCGATGCCGCGGTCCAGTTGCCGGATCGATTGCGTTAGGCGCGCGATGCCGATGGATCCCGTTTTTTGTCGCGTCTAGCGCGTCCCCTCGCGCCCCGCCCCCTCTCGTGGCGGTGCCCGGACCTCGGACCTACTCGAGCCTTCCCGTATAGGATGCTGACCGTCGCCTCCGCCCTCTCCGCTCCTGCAGGAGGCCGGGATCGACCTCCCCTACTCCTGCCGCGCCGGTGCCTGCTCCTCCTGCGCCGGGAAGGTGGAGGCCGGCACCATCGACCAGTCCGACCAGTCCTTCCTCGACGACGACCAGATGGGCAAGGGCTTCACCCTCACCTGCGTGGCCTACCCCACCTCCGACTGCACCATCTCCACCCACCAGGAGGAGGCCCTCTACTAAGCTCGCTCGTACTTGTCTGACTTGTACTTGAGATGCTCTGGTAGCGCTGTCCCGTCTGAGGGATGATGCGGCCGTGACGAGGTGCCGTCCCCGGCAGCTTTGAACCGGAAGTGTCGACGTCTCAAAGGGCTCTCCGGCCCCCGCCAGCCGCGGCGCGCTGTTTTCAACACACCATTTCGAGCTCACGCGCCCTGCCCCCCGTCCACGTCCATGGCCTCCCCGGCTGCCCCCTCGGCCCCCGCTGTGGACGGTGCCACCTCCCCGGCCGGTGCCCCATCCACCTTGGCAGCCTCTTCCTGCGCGGTTGGCGCTGTGCCGGCCGCGGAGGGCGCATCGTCTGGCGCGGCTGCCCCCACGGCCGGCGCGGCGGCGGCGGCAGTGGAGGCGGCGGCGGCAGCGTCGGGCGCTTCCTCGGCCATGGGTGTGTCGGGCTCGTTGGGGGGGGCCGCGAGGTCGGCCGGCCGGGCCACCCCCTCGTAGGCCGGATCCTCGTGGGGGTTGTACTCGTGCCGGGCCCCGGCGTCGCCGCCGTCGCGCTCGTCGTCCTGGGCGATGCGGAGCTCGTTGGCGGCCTGCCCCCCCCCGCGCTGGTCGGGGTCACCCTCCTCGGCGCCCGGGTCAACCCCGCCCATGGCCGGGGGCACGCTCTGGAACCCGACGCTCGGGGCGGCAGGGAGCTTGGAGAGGTTCTGGAGGCACTGCTGCACGAGCTTATCCAGGTACTCGCGCGTGTTGGCGTTCTTCATGTTGGAAGTCTGGATCCGCAGGCGCCCCGTGTCCTGGTAATAGTTCATGTCTGCCAGGGCCTGCGACGGGAGCTCGTCTTCCATCTCGACGCCGAGCATCTTGCCCGTCTCGAATGCCCAGCACCGCGCCACGTTGCGCATCGTGTACCCGCCCCCGCCGAGCAGTAGCATGGGCACCCCGAAGGATTGCAGGTACTCGAGGTTCGCCGCGTGGCCCTCCATCGACAGGTTGAAGCACCCGAGGCGGTCCCCCGAGAGAGAGTCGGCGCCTCCGCACACCACGATCGCCCCCGGCTGGAAGGACTCCATCACCTGCACGCGGAGCGGGGGAGGAGGGCAGCGTTTCACGCTGGCTTCGGCGGTTTCAGTCGACACGCCCAGCGTGACGCACCCCCTGCCGGGCGGGCCGGGGGAAACGAAGCGGGGAGCCGGGTCCCAGCGCACCTTCTGCATGATGGGCTTGAACATGTAGGCGTAGCTTTCGTCGTCGATGCCCTCGAGGAGGGGCCCGTTGAGGGCGTAGTACTTGCCCCGACCGTGACCAATGTCGCCGAGGGCGCCCGTGCCGGGGAAGAAGTCCCCGTACTTGTGGAAGGAGACGGTCATGACGCGGTCAGTGAGGTAGAAGGCCTCCTCGACGCCGTCGCCGTGGTGGATGTCGATGTCGACGTAGAGGACGCGCTGGTGGGTCTTCAGGAGCTCGAGGATGGCGAGGACGATGTCGTTCATGTAGCAGAAGCCGCTCGCCTCGGCCTTCTTGGCGTGGTGCATCCCCCCGGACCAGTTGAAGGCCGTCTGCACCTCCCCCCGGTTGAGCAGCGCCGCCGCGTCCACAGACCCCCCGCAGTACGTCTGGCAGTACTCGTACATGCCGTCGAACACGGGGCAGTCGGCCTCCCCGGGGAGCCCCAGGTTGTACCGCCGCAGCTGCGTCAGGTACTCGTCCTGGTTCTCCGGGGTCACCATGCGCAGGAAGTCGACGTACTCGTCCGCGTGGAACTTGGTCAGCTCCTCGAACACACGCTTCCGCGGGCGGTGGATGAGCAGCCTGGGGAGGAGGTCGTAGTGCGTGACGAGCGAGTGCGTCAGGCGGACGCGGTGCGGGCGCATGGGGTTGCCCCCGCCGTACGTGTAGTTGCCGATGTGCTCGTCATAGAAATAGGCCGTGGACCTGCGGGGGGTGGGGGATGGGGGGAGGTGGGGGGGGGCGGGGTCGAGGGGTCGGGGCCCGTGCATCCCCCGGCGGGGGCGGCGCGGGGGGGGGCGGGGGCGGGGGATGCGTATGTCCCGCGCATCCCCTCCGGTCCGCGCCGGCTCCCCCTGTCGGGGAGGATCGCGGGGCCCGGGCGTGACCTAAACCGTCGCGGGGCGCCCCGCTCTCTGCCCGCGCGATGCCAGGCGTGGTGCCACCCAGAGGGGAGCAACGCGGGAGAAACCCGCGCTTAAATTCGATTGGTAACGGGTCTGAAGGGTAAAAACGGCGGGTGACGGTCCCTCCGGGCGCAGGCCGCTCCCTCCCCCCCACGAGACCCCATCCCCGGTCCCGTCGTAAGTACCCCCCGCTGCGCATCCCTCAGGATTCTGATGGGAGAGAGCGCGGGCCCCCAGGGACCCGAAGTCGAAAAGATCCGGGATCACCAGGAAAGTGGCGCGCTCAGGCGCGTGACGGGCGGCAGCGACACCCGCAAGAAGGATGGCTGGGGCGGGGGGTGTTGGCGCCGAAGGGCCGATGCGCCGCCCGGAGGGAAGATCACGGGTCGCGAGAAGGGCCACAGGGAGACCGCAGTCACGACCTCGTCGCCACGGGGAGGGCACGCCTGTCCCGCGCCGGCAGCCGCGGGGGGCCGCACCCTCGGGGCCTCACCGACCCAAAAAGTATTGGGCGGGGCGGGGAGGATGTGTGCGGATGGGGGTCCAGGGCAGGGGGCGCTGGCACATCGGCGCGTGAACATGCCGGGGGTCGTCCTACGGCGACGTCCAACGCGGCGGGCGAGGCACTCACTTCTCCTTGGGCATCCTTCGCCTCAGGGTTCTCTCTCTCGGCCACGACAGCGGTGGGGACTCCTTCCCGTCCGGGGTCGCTCAGGGCTCGTTCGTGTGTTCTGTCCCATGCCCGGTCCTCCCATCGCGCCTTCCCCTCCCCCTCGGCCTTCTTCCCCATCGCTTCCCGCCTGGGATGGGTCTGCCAGAGGGGTCGTGTATCGGGAGGACCACTCGCCCTCCCCTCTCGCCCCCCACCTCCATTCCCCCTCACCGGAGGACTCCTGAAGAGTTTCTTCGCCCTGCGACCCCCGCCCAAACCCACCCCACCCCACATCCACCTCAGCGTCGATCATGTTCAAGGTTCCTCCCACTGGTTGTTGAGAAGTCCGGGTCGATCCGTCTCGGCATCCGTCTCCGGATTTGATGTCCGTCACGACTCCTCTCCTCCGGGTGAGCCCCCCGGGCCTGCTTTCACCTCGGGGGGGCGGCAAGGTTGGCGCCCGCGGAGCCCACCTGCTTCACCCCCAAACGATCCGTCGTGCGCAGGCGGAGGGCTCGGAGTTTCGCCTCGGCCGTGATGAGGAGCTCCCGATCCGGTTCGTCGCATCCGTCACGGGCGACGCGACGGGGCGCTCTGGCGGCCTCAGCCCGCAGTCATCTGGCCTGCCGAACCCGGGAGACCTCGGGCTCCGCAACGCGCTGCCGCCCTTCTCGCTGAAGGAGCTCTGGCGGTATACAGGTGAGCGATCGGCTCGTGGGGGGCGTTCTCACTCCCCGCAGCGCGTGGGGGGGCGGGGATACCGCCGCACGGCCCCGCCCAAGGCACGCCCCGCCCGCTCGGCGACCGGGGGGCGAGGGCCCCCCCACCCCGTCCGTCCCTCCCCCGTGCCGGCTCGCAGGGCCCGGGCTGCTCATGTCAATCGCGTTCCTGGACCCCGGGAACCTCGAGGGGGACCTGCAGGCCGGGCACCTGTCCCGGTACCGCCTGCTGTGGGTGCTCCTGTGGGCCACCGGAGTCGGGCTGCTCCTCCAGCTGCAGGCGGCCCGGCTTGGGGTGGCGACGGGGCGGGACCTGGCGCAGCACTGCCGGGCCGTGTACCCCAGGATCCCCCGCCTGGCCCTCTGGCTCATGATGGAGGTCGCCGTCGTCGGGTGTGACATCCAGGAGGTCCTCGGCTGCGGAATCGCGGTCCGCTTCCTCTCGGGGCACCGCCTCCCGCTGTGGGCCGGGATGGCCGTCGGCGCGGTGGGGTCCTTCGTCATGCTGCTGGCGGACCAGCGCGGGAATCGCGCCGTGGAGGCCATGTTCGCCTCCCTGGTCGGCCTGATGGGCCTGTCCTTCTGCGTGATGGGCCGGATCGCGGCCGTCCCCCTGGGCGCCGTCGCCCGGGGCCTCCTGCAGCCGCGGATGAGGAGCAGCGAGGCGATGACCACCGCGGCGCTCCTGGGGGGCGTCCTCATGCCCCACAACATCTACCTCCACTCGGGGCTCGTCGTGTCCCGGGGCGCCCACGCCGAGCCTGTCCCCGTCCGGCGGCGCGCCCTCCAGTACCTTACGGTGGACTCGGGCGCCGCCCTGCTCGTCTCCCTCGCCATCAACGTCAGCGTGGTCGCCGTGTTCGCGTCGGACAAGGTCAGGGCCGCGTCCGACGCCCTGCTCGGGGGCGCAGACCTGGGGCTGGTCTCGGCCGGCGCCGTCCTCGTCCAGGCGTTCGGCCCGGCTCTGCGGCCCGTCTGGGGAGCCGGGCTCCTCGCGAGCGGCAACTCGAGCACCATGACGGGGACCCTGGCGGGGCAGTTCATCATGTCGGGCCTCGTGGAGATCAAGACGTCTCCCCTGACCCGGGCCGTCATCACGCGCGCCGTCAGCCTGGGCCCGTCCCTGCTGGTGGCCGGGCTGGCCGGCCACCCCGCGGCCCTGGACCGCTTCAACCAGGGCATCAACGTCCTCCAGGCCCTCATGCTCCCCTTCGCCCTCGTGCCCCTCCTCTCCCTCACCTCCAACGCCAGCGTCATGGGCCCCATGGTCACCGGCCCCCTCACCATGGCCGCCTGCGTCGCCGCCGCCGCCGCCGGCATGGTCGTCAACGCGGCCTTCCTGTTGGTCGACGCGGGGCCCGCCCTCGCGTCGCTCTCCCGGGCCGCCGCCGCCCTCGGGGGCCCGCTCCTCGCGGGGCTCCTCGTCCTCGCGGTCGCCGCTTCCGCCCTGGGCTACCTCCTCCTGCTCGTGTCCCTGGCCGCGACGGGGGTCACGCACCGGGGGCGGCCCGGGTGGCCGGACGCCGTGCCGGAGAGCTCCCGGCCCCTCCCCTGGGCGCACCTGCGGCCCAGCGGCCACGATGGGCAGCGGCCGCTGGGCCCCGCCGACGCGCCCCGGCCACCGCCCGGCGGCGCCGGCCCGCGCCTGTCCGGGCCCGGTGCGGCGGGGCCGCCCTGGCTCGCGGCCCCGGCGCGGGGCATCACGTTCTCGGAGCTGATGCGGTCGCGGCAGGGCTCCCGCGCCGGGCCGGTGGTCCCCACCGGGATGCCCCAGGGGCTCCTGCACCCGGCCCGGGGCCCGGGGCCGGCGTTCCAGAGCCTCGACGGCGGGAGCTCCCCGCGGGGGCAGGCTGCCTGGCAGCAGCTGCCGCTGGGGCCGGGGGGGCTGCCGGGCGTGACGGCGGGGGATCTGTTCGGGAGCACCCCCCTGGACGCGCGGGGCGCGCCGGGGGCCGGACGCGACGGCGGCGAGTTCGACGAGGGCCGCGTGTACCTCGGCCGCAGCGTCTCGCGGGCCGCGATCCACGGGGGCATCCTGGAGCGGCTGGACAGCGCGCGGAAGGAGAGCGACCTCGCGGAGGACCGCGGGGGGCGGTCGCACCGGGGGACCCCCAGCCCCCGCGTCTCGGGGAGGGGCGACCGCGGGGGGCGGTCGCACCGGGGGACCCCCAGCCCCCGCGTCTCGGGGAAGGGCGGCCCCAGCCGCCCCCCCACGCCCCCCGGGAGGGAGCCGGGGGGGCCGCCGCAGTGGCCCCTCCCCGCGGCGGGGCCCCCGCCGCCGCAGTGGCCCCTCCCCGCGGCGGGGCCCCCGCCGGCGGCGGCGGGCCTGACCGCGGGCGGCCTCCTCGTCCAGGGCGGCAACGGGCGCGCGGAGACGGGGCACCTCTTCACGGGCGCAGGGATGACGCTCGGGGAGCTCCTGGGGAGGCTCTCGGCGGAGCAGCAGGGGCAGGGGCCGGAGGGGCGCGGGGGCGGCGGGCCGGCCGCGCCCACGCAGGCCCCCCCCGCGCCGGCCGTCCCCGCCCCGGTGATGGGGGGGCTGGGCTCGACGCACCTCGGGGACTGGCGCGTGGGGTCGCAGGGGCAGTTACTCCTGACCACGCCCGAGGCGGGGGGCTGGGCGGCCCCGGGGCGAGAGGGCCCCAGCCGGCGCGGCGGCGCGGGGGACGGCGGGGCGTCCTCGCGGGGCATCCTGATTGTGGGCTCGGCCGGCGCCGACCGCGCTTCCCTGCAGCACCGGCCGCCGGGCCTGTCGGGGACGGAGGAGAGATCCACGGACCCCCGGGATATAGGCGGCGTCCGTCACGCCGCCCCCGCCTTTGGCGGCCCGCGGAGCGCCGTCGGCGGCGCGGACGTGGCGCGCAAGGGGTCGACCGGGTCCCTGTGGGGCCCGGCGCTGCCCCCCTCCCCCATGCGCCGGGGGCTGGCGGCCCCCCCCGGGGCCGCGTCACTGGGCCCCTCCCCGATGCGGCGGAGCAATTCGGTGCACCGCATCTCGTCCACGCGCCTCGTGTCAATCTCCGAGGACACGCTCCTCCCCGCGGACTTTGACAGGCCTGGCCCGGACCCCCCCGTCCTCGCCTCCTTACCCCAGGCGTCCACTCGAGTCGCCCCGTCGGGGGCCGTTGTGGTGGAGCCCATCCGGGCGCTGGGCGCGCTGCGGGAGGACTCGCGGGCGCCGTCGATCGGCGTGCAGAACTCGGGCGCCGATCACCTCTTCGACCGCCCCTCGGGCGCCCTCGGCTCCCTGGTGCGCGGCGGCAGCGCCGGCTCCTTCGGGCACTCGGGGTCTCTCCGGGGGCCGGCGCGGCCGGGCGCCCTGGGCGGGGCCGCGGACCGGGACCGGGTGGTGGGGTGGCACGCGAGGGTCGCGGCCATGATCCGCAGCGCCAGCCAGTCGGACTTCCAGGGCCCCAGCGGGGCGCCCGACCCGGGGTCTGCCCTCCTCGGCGCGGCCCCCGACCCCGCCCTGCGCCCGACCCGGGGGCAGGGGGGCAAGGGGAGCAGCCAGAGCCTGACCGAGGTGGAGGGGGAGGGGCGGTCCAACCGCGGGGAGGGGCGCTCCGGGAGGGGAGCCCGCCCCGGGGAGCTCGGGCGGCGCGCGTCCATGCGCAGCGTGCCGGAGAGCCTCGTCTTCCCCGGCCAGAGGGAGGGGGCGTCCCCGGGCACCAGCCCGGGCGGCGATGCGGGCGCGGGCGCGGGCGCGGGCGCGGGCGCGGGCGCGGGCGCGGGCGCGGGCGCGGGCGCGGGCGCGGGGGACGCGCTCTCTCCGGCGGACCGTTCCGCCGTCGTCGCCCCCACGCCTCCCCCGCAAGGACTCGCGGAGCCGTCCCTCCGGGGCGGCGCCAACTTTGCCGGCGGGGTGGGGTCCCCCCCCGGCACCCCGCTCGGGGAGGGCCCGCCGGGCCTGGTCAGCGACGTCGGCCTCGAGGGGCACCCGGGCCATGGGGACCGCAGCCCGCGGGTGCTGTCCCTGAGGAAGATCTCCGAGGTCTACGGCACCGACGAGGAGGCGGAGACGCCGGCCCTGGCAGCGCGGCGGCGGCCGCCGGTGCCAGAGTCGGCCGAGGGCTCCTCCCGCCAGAGCTCCCGGGCGCCCGGCTTCTCGCTATTCCCCGCCGTATCGACAGGCGACGTCCGGAGGACGTCGCTGTCCGCGTCCGCGGCCAGCGGGAGCATGCGGCCCGCCACGGCCGGCGCTGGCGCCGAGGGAGAACGCCGAGAAAGCGAGTCCGGGCACCCCCCGGCCGGCCGCCTGCCGTCCGCGTCGCCCGGTCCCCCCACGAGCGTCGGGAAGAAGACCCCGTCCTCTCAGGTCGTCAACACCCCCAGCAGCGTCGGTGGCCGCAGGAGCGAGCTCAGCGCCCGGCTGCGCGGGGAGAGCCCCCCGGGGGGGTCGCCGATCCTGTCGTCCAGCCACCAGGCGGCTTGGACCTTGGCTGGGGGGGCCAAGGCGGACCCGGCCCGGCAGACGTCGGTGCGGATCGTGAGCGTGCGCTCCTCGACCTCCGAGGCGTATAACGGGCGGGCGGGCGCCGCGGCTCAGAAGCCCAGCGCGAGCGGCGGTCAAGGGAACCCGGGGCCGGCGCCGGCAATGCGCGGCACGGCCAACGTGGCACAGGTCACGGCGCCCCGGCAGGTCCAAGCGGGCGCGGTGAAGGCGCGGAGCGCTCTTGGGCGCGGGGGGTCAGGCGTCGTGGTGGTCGCCGGCCCGGGCGTACAGGCCCGGGACGGGGAGGGGGACAGCCGGGGGAGCCAGGAAAACGTCTTCTCCCTATCTGTAGGGAACGTGGCCGGCCTGCTGAGCGCCGCGGGCGACAGCAGCGAGGGCCTCGCGACGTCGTTGCCGGCGAGGCGGTCCGGCCTGCCGGGGAAGGGCGCGGGGGACCTGAAGAAGAGCGCTTCTAAGGGGGAGGTGGCCACGGAGGGGGCGCCGCGGTCGGTCAGGAGGGAGCGGGGGGGCGGCGGGGGAGCGGAGGGAGGCAACCCCTAGAGAGCGGTTTGAAGGCTCGGCTGCCTGTCCAGGGGGCCGAGGTGCGATAATCCCCACGTGCGTGCGGCGCGGCGGCACGCCGGTCCGCACGCCTAGTCCCTCTTGCTGCGGGACTTGGGGCGGGAGCTCCGCCCCGCCGACTTGCTGCGCGGCGCGGCGGCCGTGCCGGCGAGCCACTCGTCCTTGTCCTCCTGGGTGCCCACCTTGGGGGTCTTGGCCTTGGCGACCACAACCTTCTGCTTGCCGCGGGCGTCGATCGCGCCGTTCACCAGGACGCCCACGCGGCCCGAGGGCGCGCACTGGGCCCACACGTAGGCGACGAGGAGAGCCCCCACCGCGGTCATGCCCCCAATGCCGAGGAGCTCGTAGTCGAGCACCGAGTGGCGCTCGCGCAGGGGGATCTGCTTCTTCCACGCGGCCGAGTAGCGGTCCTCGAAGGAGGCGTTCTCGTCGCCCTCGGGGCGCTTCGGCCCCGTGAACCACACGGCGATCTCGACCTCGTAGTCCTTGGGGGGAAGCACCGCCCCCGAGGGCAGGCGGGTCACGTAGTCCAGCTCCACCGTGTCGTGGGCCTTGACCTCCACGTCGCGGCGGTAGGGCTCGAGGGCGTACTCCTCCACCTGCTTGAGCTGGTCGCCCTTCTCGAAGAAGATGGCCCCCTGGAGCTTGGAGAGGGTGATGTCCTCCTCCGAGTCGTTCTGCGCCGGAGGGGGGGGGGGGGGGGGGAGCGGTCCTTGCGGGGCGCGCGGGGGCGGGGGGGGGGGGGCCCGGGGGGAGATCTCCCTCCA
>Ga0181582_10002756_pt1 | contig 14024 bp, 13 predicted proteins | sample 071ome_32_FD_132438 | JGI IMG/M metagenome (GOLD analysis project Ga0181582, IMG submission 132438) | Coastal salt marsh microbial communities from the Groves Creek Marsh, Skidaway Island, Georgia - 071405AT metaG (megahit assembly) | ecosystem: Environmental > Aquatic > Marine > Intertidal...
CCCTTTTGCCTGCGAGTTTTATCGTTCATCGCTTTAGCTAGGACCAATTTATAAGCTCTTTTGGCGTAGATTGTCAGCTAGATGAGTCCAGATAGAAAGGGCCTGTGACCATTCCTTATTGCTGGGAAAGGAATCGCAGCTCCAGTGAATCCTGCCGCTCGCCTCGACTAAAATCATACGGGCGGCCGTTCGATATTCAGGGCCAAGCACTGTGGACCGCGCTTTCATGAAATCCTCCTTCATAAGCTTAGAGGCGATTCGTCGCTTGACTTCGGAGGATTGTTCCCAGGCGAAATTTATTATCCAAAAAGCGTCTTGCTTGGCGCTGGCCAAGGTGGCGCATTGCAACGTCTCTTTGAGATCATTGTCAGAATGCGATGTAATTATGAATACGGGCTGCCGCTCTACAGCGACGGTCTCGCCCGCGAAGGAATCGAATCGAAATAGCTCTTCTTTGCCGTATCCCGTACTGAGGACCGAGCCCATCACGATCAGGGAGAACAGAGTTATTTTGCCTAACGAATTTTTGGGTCGCCTCATAGTCATACGCTGTTTTGCCGATTTAGAGTAAAGCCATTCAAAGTTAAGCCGGGAGATCCGAAACGTTGCTCGATCCATTTTTGGCGAAACCAGCGATGCAGTGAACTGGCCACCGGGAAACCAAGTAGCAAATAGGGTCCCATCCCTGCGATCAGAGCCCAGGTTTCGTTCAAATACTGCTGAATCAGGGCCATTGTTGCGTCCCGTTTTTGTCAAGGCGGCGAATCGATGTCGAGAGATCCCCGAACAGCTTCTTTGCGACCGGGCTCGAGACTATTTGTTCTTGGCGGCGTCGCGAATAGAGACCGGTAGCCGGACGCGGGCAATCAAACCGCTCGGCGACGCAGGCACTATATCCAAGTGTCCGCCTTTCAGAGCTAGTTGCGTGCGGATCTGGAAAAGACCGATTTTATTTAGAGGGGCGTTGACGCTTTTCAGCTTATCGTCGATGCCGACTCCATCATCTTCTACTTGCAGCACCCATTCGTCTTCGTCGCGAAAGAGGGAAACGATACAAAGCTGGGCCCGAGAGTGGCGTACCACATTCGTCAGCAATTCCTTGAGGATTTCGAAAAGCAGATCCCTCTTTTCCTCCATCTCGATAGCGTGTTCATCGTCGATGGAGATGGTTGCGTCGATCGCGTTCTCGCTGCGGGCCATTTCGACTAGTCTTATAGCCGCACCGATGAATCCTTCCTTGGCGGGGTTGGGTGGGCTGTAGTCAGCCACTGGTTCTTGAGCGAAATCGAAGGGGAGGGATTCTTGTTTAGGGATGGCGGCCTTCTTTTTGGCTACCGACTTGGCTACCTCTCTATAGGCTGTTTTCTTGTCGATGCTTAGAACTTCGTCGGGCTCGCTCCTCGGTTTGTTTTCCTCCTCTAGCGATTCATTGGCCGCTTCGCTAGATAGATTGGGAATCTCCACTTTTTGCTCGGCCTCGCGGGCATCGCCTTGATTCGAGGCGAATTCTTCGGCTAGGGCTTTCAGCTTTTGGTCCGCTTTACGGAAAGCCTCCTCTCTGGCTTCCAAGGCCTCTTGGATTGCCTGGTTCGCCTCGGCAATCCGATCGTACAACTCATTTGCCTTGGGAATCTCGCGAATGACGCCTATTATTGACGTTTCCTCGAAGGCGTTGCCTTTCCAAATTCGCCCCTTCAATTCCAAGGAACGCAGAGGCATTTGGTCGTCGTTCACGCGGATGCGGCATTCAACCAAATCGTTCTTGAGGGGAAATCGGTCCAGAGCCTCTGAGAGAGCAGTTTGATCTTCTGGGAAGACCTGCTCGACAAGTTCATCCAGAGGCAATTCGGCCGGGCTGCTGGGCAGTTTCAGCAATGCCAGAGCGATGGGGTCCAAGACAATCCGGTCTCTCCTTGGGTAGTATGTCCAGGAGCCCATTCGAGCCGCTTGCATGGACAGGTTCAGTCGCGATTCCAGAAGGGCCCTCTCGGATGCTAGGGTAGCCCGATGGAGCGTGGATCGAATGGACGATTCGATCAGCGAAGGTGACAAGTCATCGATGCAAATGACATCGTCAACCCCGCTGGGCCGAATGAATTCGGAACGATGCAATCGCCTCCGAGACATCAGCCCAAGGATGGGTTTCTCGAATCCAACCGCCCGAAATCGCTCGACTTCGGACTCAGGGTTCTCGAATTCGTCCAGTTGGAGAATGAGCAGGTCGAAAGCGCAAGCTCGAAGCATATTGCGAGCATCGTTCGTAGTGGCGCAGCGCTGAAGCTTGTATTCGGCCAGCCGGGACCGTTTTAAATCCGCCCGCAATGTTGCCGCATCATCCTCGTCGCTAACAACCGCCAGCATGAAGAGCGTCCCGCTTAGCTCTTCAATAGCGGGTCGCGAAGTCTTCTTCAGACTGCCTTTATCTGTTGGAGACTCCGGTTTCGACATTAGCGGATAGGTGCCCGAATCGTGTATTAATGATTCGGCAAAGGGATCTGGTGGACTGAAAGATGGCTCTCGAGGCTGGGTTTAGGAGGGAATTAGAGACTTAATAGAGATGCCCGATTTTGGCTTCGGACGGGCAAACCAGTATCGAATACAAGGCGTCTGGCAGGTTTGTAGATGAAGTTTGGACGTTCTTGCTCCAGTGTGGTTTCGCAATCTTCTGTAGGTTCCATTAAGGGCTCGGTCTCCGATTTCCAAATATAAGTAAAAACGCTAAAAGTTATTCACACGTTATTTACTGAGCAAGAACTGTCGCGTTTCTAAACCAATGGTTGTAGGAATTCCCTGATGCAGGAGTTTTTGGGGACCAGATTGTGCAGATAGCCGTATTTGGCGTTGATTTGGCCAGGTCGAGCCGCCCAGCCCCGGCATTCCCACAGTCGCGCTTGGCGTCAACTTAGTTGAAGGTCGTCGATTATTTTGTGCAGGAAGCTCGCTGGCGAGCGAATCAACGAGGGACGACTCCGGGGAAACAATCGCTCGCCAGCGAGCTTCCTGCACTTAGAGCGCCTCAAGCTAACGCCAATACGCGATTGCAGGAGCGAGCTAAGTTCGATGGAATAATTCTCGAAATCGTAACCAACGGATTGACTGCGCAATTTCCTCCCACTAAGGGTCTGGAATAAAATGTCTACAGAGGCTTCTGCATCCCCACCTCCATCGGAGGAACTCATCAAAGACGCGGTCATTAGGCTAGCGGGTAATTCCCAAGACGGGATTCAATCCATCGGCGGTTTTCTCGCTAGATTGGCTGGCCGTAGCGCGCAGGAAGTCATGACCTACATGACGATTCCGGCCACTATTTCGGGTGGTCCTTCGATATTCCAGGTTCGCATGGGAACCGGAGAAGTGCTCTCAGCTGGTGACGAGGCTGATTTTCTAGTGGCCTTTTATCAGCACAGTTACGACGACCACATATCGCACTTAAAGGACGGTGGCGTACTTTTGTACGACTCGGACCATGTCGATCCAGACGAAGACGATAATCGCTTTCTCAAGGTCGGAGTTCCCATAGCCGCTTTGACGGTGGAGGCGCTGGGCGGATCGACGAGAGAAAAGGGGAAAAACATTTTCACTTTGGGATTGCTTGCCCGGATCTTCAAGCTGGACGTCGATAAGCTCAGGGGAATTTTCAAGGAGCGTTTCGGCTCCAAGTCCGAGGACATCCTTCGGAATGCTAACCTAGCTTTCGATGCAGGTTATTCGTATCCGATCGATAATGTCATGGATCGGTACTATGCCTTTTCGGCCCCTGAAGAATCTGGCCCTCCGCAAGTGACGATGGACGGCAACACGGCTATCGTGTTGGGTCTCTTGACCGGGGGGGTCCGCCATGGAGCCGGCTATCCGATCACGCCTTGGTCCACTATCATGGAGATGCTTCGGTCGCAGCTGCCAAAGTACGGGGGGACGTTTGTGCAAGCGGAAGATGAAATAGCGGCTGCTTCGATCGCCATTGGGTTTTCCTACGCGGGCCGGTTAGCGGTAACCGGAAGTTCGGGCCCAGGAATTTCGCTGAAGCTAGAGTCATTGGGCTGGGCCTCGATGGCGGAGATCCCGCTTATTGTAATCAATATTCAACGAGGGGGTCCAAGCACGGGATTGCCGACAAATGTGGAGCAGAGCGACTTGATGCAGGCAATTTATGGCAGCCATGGCGATTGCCCGCGAATCGTGTTGGCTGCTCAGAATGTTGAGGACTGCTTTTACACGGCTTTGGAGGCCACCAAGATTGCCCGAGCCTACAGCGTCCCTGTATTTGTTCTTTCGGACATGTCCATGGCTTCCCGCATTGAGGCGTTTGACGAGCCGGATTTGGATAGTTTGATAGTCGAGCCGGAGCTTAACACCGAGGATCGTCCAGCGGACTTTAAGCCTTACGATCTGAATCGCATAACGCGCCACGCGCCTCCGGGAACTTGGATAGAAGGGGGCAAGTTCCCCCAAGTGACGGGGTTGGAACATGACGAGACCGGTCACCCATCCGCTAATCCGGAAATGCACGTCAAGATGATGGCTAAACGCCGGGACAAGATTAAGGCCTTTGCCGACTCGTTGGATGCGACCGAAGTTTTCGGCGATCAGGAAGGCGATACTTTGGTCGTTGGCTGGGGTAGTACTTGGGGCCCGATAAGGGAAACGGTCATACGTGAAAGAAGCGATGGCAAGAAGATGGGCCATTTGCATCTCCGCTATGTGAATCCTTTACCCAATGACGTGGACGAAATTTTCAGTCGCTATAAGGACATTATTGTGGTCGAGATGAACGATCAAGGCCTTTATGGATTTGGCCAGCTAGCGACCTTGCTGCGGGCTAAAACCTGCAATCCAGCTATCAGAAGCTTAGCGAAAACCGACGGTTTGACCTTCAAGATTCGCGAAATCAAAAAGGGAATCCAGTCCAGTTAGCCACATTCCCCGGAAATATAGTCTAAGAAACTTTAAACGAAAGCCTGTATACAATGAGTGCATCTCCCGCCCCTGAAACCGTCGAGCGCGGTAAGATAACGAAAAAAGGCATAGCCGCGGATCATCCGACCTGGTGCCCCGGTTGCGGTGACTTTGCCGTGCTGGCAGCGTTTTTCAAGACCCTGGAAAAGCTGCAGTTCCCGCAAGAAAACATAGTGACCATAGCTGGAATCGGCTGCTCATCGCGTTTTCCCTACTTTGTAAACACTCACGGCGGCCATTTCATTCACGGAAGAGCTTTGCCGTTCGCTACCGGCGTTAGCCTTGGTCGAGACGACTTGCATGTATTCGTTTTCGGCGGCGATGGCGACGGGTTTTCCATCGGAGGCAATCACCTGGACCATGCTGGAAGAAAAAACATCCGACTCACCTACGTGATAATGGACAATTTCGTCTACGGCCTCACCAAGAAGCAAACCTCGCCGACGTCACCACAAGGATTTCGTTCGAAGACGGATCCCACGGGAGCCATCGACCGGCCAACGAATCCGATGCGGAAGTTGCTCTCGAGCGGGGCCACGTTTGTGGCTCGCACGCATGCCACGCAGATCAAGCATATGATGGAAATGTATGAGCGGGCTATTCAGCACGACGGTTTTTCGGTTGTGGAATGTTTGAGCGAATGCGTGGAATTCTACAAAGGGGCCTTCGACGCAGCGGTGCCTCGAAAGGGCGGCGCTTTCGAAGTGATCGATGAAAACGAACACGACGTGACGAACATGGCGAGCGCCCTCGCTTTAGCGGAAGAGGATTGGCCAGGGAAATTTGGCGTCTACTACCAAAAGCCAGAGCCTACTAAGAACGAATTAGAGCAGAAACTCATCGAAACCGCTCGGGCCAAGACCAAGGGCGCCAGCGATCTAGATCTTCTCAAAAAGACGTTTGCCCACATGAAATAGGAGTCTCGTTTGGAACGCTCGACGCCGGCTAGCCGGTGAATGACTCCATTGATTTCAGACGAAGAAAGCCCGGTTCGAAAACCGGGCTTTCTTCGTTAGCCAACCAACTAAGAATGAAAGTTGATAGGGTGTGGCGAGTGAAGATGGCGAAGTCTTTAGATTCCTGGGTACCTTGCTCTTCTATTTTGCTTAAATCGGATGGCGTGGACGGCGCTTAATGGCTATTTATGTATAAATCAGTACGTTAGAGGAATTCCGGAATTCGCGAATAGGCGCAATTGCCCATCGGATACGCCTGGGAAAGGGGAATTGGCCTCATGGGTTCAGTCGTACCCGAAGGGGACGCGGCCGTTGCTTTGCCTGAATGGCAGCGATTTCTGAGCGTCCATAGCCTATTTTTAGGTAGAGGGCACTTTGAGATCGCCCACTATATTACTGCCTCAGGAATCTTTTGCAGCTCCAGCCGGGATCCTCGGGAATGCTTGCCATGTTTAAGGCATTGGACACGATTTTACGTTGTTCGAACTGGGAGTTTTTTGTGATTAAAAGGAGACATGCAATTTCAAGATCACTGCGAACGTGGGTAGTGGTGAGCATACTCGGCATGGGGCAAATCGGTTTCTTACAGCCAGTGTTGCATGCTCAAGTCTCTCGGACTGGAATAGATTCAACAGAGAGCGACAAGCAGCTAGAAAACTCTAATCAAACTGCGGAAATCGACGCGGTTGCCTTGGAGACGGACAAGCAGAAGTCGAAAACGAAACCGGCTCTACAGAAAGCGATTCGAATTCCCCTAGAGGGAGATGACCGGTTTACCAAGAATGGGGTGGAGTACCGCAAGCAGTGGGGGTTTAAGGCAGGGGTTGCAAGGCTCTATCCCCCATTATACATTGGTTGGGAAAACGGAATGGAAGTAAAAGGCCTTTATGAAGAGTATGCGGCGAAAGGAGAAGCTGGATACACGCTTTCCAGCATTTTCTACAACCAGCGGTACTTCAAGGATACCGGTTCCGAATTCGTGAATAATTTCGTTCTTCTCTGGGTCCCGGAACGCTACGCCTTCTCGGTGTTCGATAGAAGCGCTTTTGAGGCCTTCAAAAATTCCACCAAGGAAAATATAATCGAGGCTCGAAAACAGTACGCCGATCGGGATAAGTTCGAATCGTTCGATGACTATATCGCTTTCAAATTTGGCCGCGACGAGGAAATGGAAGACTTCGTGGATGGCTATTGGATTGTGGCAGATGAAAACGACTATCGCCTAACCTACTTCTATACTTCAGAATTTATCGGAACGGAAAAGAGGAGCAAACAAGCTTTCAAGCGTCCCCTAATAGCCACTACAAGCTACATGCTTGTTAGCAATAAGCTGCTTAAGATGGATATTGTCAAAGAATTTGATGGACGGGATGATATTCCCATTCTGCTTCAATTCACTGCCAATTTGCATAGGGATTTGGAATTGGTTAACCGATACGAAGCTCCCCGCTCCCGCAGGTAAGTAGACCAAAGCGTCGGCATTGCCCCACAACAGTTACCTACGCCCGAGCCCTTCTCGATTCCAGCCATTTTACCAAACTTTTTTGCGTGCGTTAAAAGTAGCGCAGAGCTTCAGCTCGCGTGAGTTTGCGCTTTTATTGCAAAGTGCAGTTTAAGGCGCGGCGCTACCATAAATGCTCTGAGGATCTTTACTTTCCCGATTCGATCTATAGGGGTCTATCCGATGAGCTTGAACCGGTATGAACGCATCTTGATGGACTATTTGGAAAACCATGCGGAAGAGAAGCATTACTGGGAGGCTCGGGTTTCGGAAATCGATAGGCGGGGAGGGCGCCGCGAATCGAAGGTGCTGGATCTCAATAGCTCACTTTGGGAGTATTTTGAGGAGCGATCGCGCTTCGAGTCTCCTTTTAGGGAGCTCGTAATCCATGAAGGCAGCAAGAAGACCAGCATGCTCAATCTCTCCGAATACTTGCTTCGAATGTGGACGTCCCCGGTGCCGAAGAAACGTTCCCGCTGATAGAAAACTGTTATTAACCGCTGCGTGATTGGCGGCGGGATATGATGTAGCCATGACACTGAAAATGGTAACGTTACCATTTTCAGTGTCATGTAGTTAGTCTCGAGTCGAGGGGTAATCCAATCATTGGCTACTGCGAGTTATTAGAAACCTCTTTGCGGCGACGCTTTTCCAGTTTCTCTTCTCTCCAGGCGGATCGTTCCTCTGCGGTCATGCCGATGTGCTTTCGGTGGAGCTTTTGGCTGATTTCCATTTGCTTTTGCCGTTGAGCAGCTCGTTTGCGTTGCTCGGAGCTGAGCGTCTCAAAGCAGTGCGGGCAGCTTATGCCCTCTTCGTATTTCGGAGATAGTTTGTCTTCTTCGGATACGGCGTGCCGACAAGCATGGCACATGTCGAAATCACCGGGCTCGAGCTGGTGGTTTACTGTTACTCGATTGTCGAAAACAAAGCAATCGCCTCGCCAGAGGCTATCGGCGGGATTTATCTTTTCCAGGTAATTCAAGATGCCTCCATTTAAATGATACACTTTCTTGAAACCCTGTTTCAGGAGAAGCGAGGTCGACTTTTCGCAGCGAATGCCGCCTGTGCAGAACATGGCGATCGGTTGATCCTTTTTGTCGGCGAGCTCTGCGTCGACATAGTGAGGGAAATCGCGAAAGTTCTTGGTATGCGGATTAGCGGCTCCCTGGAAGGTGCCCAAATCGTATTCATAGTCGTTGCGGGTATCGATGAGGGTGACCTTGGGATCGGAAATGAGATCATTCCATTTCTCGGGATCGACATACTCGCCGACTTGGTCATTGGGATTAACATCCGGTCGCCCCAGACGGACGATTTCCTTTTTCAGCCGGACCTTCATTCGATAAAAAGGGATTTCTGAAGCCTTGGAATATTTGATAGACAATCTTCCGATGGCGGGATCCGACTGAATATATTCCAAGACTTTCTCGAGCCCGTCGCTTGGCCCAGCGATGGTGGAATTGATTCCTTCTTCAGCCAAGAGTATGGTTCCTCTTACGCTCAGGGCTTCGCAAAATGCCCGCAGCGGCTCCCGGCGCTCCTGGTAGTCGGGCAAGGAAACGAATTTATAGAAAGCGGCGATTTTGTAGGTCTCACGACTCATGGAACCAAGGTTTTTGCAGCGACTGAGCATTGAAATCAACTTTTTTGGAGCCGTGGATCGATTGGCGGCAAGCGGGCTTCAGTTGACTGAGCTATCAGAATCGCTCAATGAGAAAGGCGATGATTGAATTGTCGAGCAAGGAAAAGGCCGAATTGAGAAGCGCTGCCCAGCGTTTGAAGCCGGCGATACATATGGGAAAGAATGGGCTAACGCCTCACTTGCTAGAAGAGCTCAACAAGGTTCTCGATTCCGATAAGCTGGTCAAAATCGCCTTTAAAGAGGGTCGGGATGCTATGGAAGCTTTGGTCGGGAAGATTGAGGCGGCAACGGCGTCGGTGTGCGTGGGTGGCGTTGGGAAACGGCGCAGCTTTTACCGGGAGAAATCCGATGCGTAGTGGCAATCTCAGCTTTCGCATCGCTAGCAAGCGAGCTTCCGACACTAGAAATTCTGGGCACTAAAGCACTTCCAGAGCCAGTAGGGTTTTGTCATCCTGGGAGGCGCCTCCTTGGGCGTGAGTGGCAACGACAGCGAAGGCGTTTTCAGGCACGTCTTCGAAGCTTCCTCGCCAAATTTGGGGAAATTGTTGGGCGAAACCACTGAGCCCCAGCATCTCTCCGGCCTGGTTTTCCGCTTCATAGATCCCGTCGGTTATAAATACGAGACGTTCGCCCTGCGAGAGTTTGAAAAGGCGTTCCTCGTAAATGTAGTCGGCCTGAATTCCTAAGGGAAGCCCCTCGGCGTTTAGTTGTTCCGGGAGGTGCTCGGTCGCTCGGCTAAGAAAGGCGGGACAATGCCCGGCGCTAGCGAGTTTGAGGCTCTTATCTCGATAGCAGAAGTAGGCCGCTTGAGCGGTGATAAACATGTTAAGGTGGCCGAGTTCGGAATGGAATTGCTCGTTGATTTGAGATAGAAGCCATCCGGGGGTTTCAGCCAAGTTGAGGCGAGATCGTATTGCTGTCCTAAATATAGTTGCTAGCAGGGCTGCTGGCACTCCTTTGCCCATGACGTCCGCTATGATGAGCAACAGGCCATGGCCTTTGATTTCGATGCTGTCTATGTAGTCGCCTCCTACCGCTTGGGCGGCTATGCATCGGCCTGTAATGCGGCAGTGATGGCTCTGCGGAAACTCGGACGGCAATAGAGATCGTTGGATCTCCGATGCGATCTCGAGCTGGGCTTTCGAGCGCTCGATCTCTTTGCGATGCCTTTCAGAGTCGGTTTTGGCGATGGACAGGGCTAGCAATTGATTGAAAATGCGAATCGATCGGGCGATAGTCGTTTCGATTTCGCCTATGCGGTCTACAGGTAATTGAATCGCCGTCGCTCCCAAGTGGTCTCCTTGGCAGGAAATGGGAGCGATAAGAGCGCATCGGTTTGGAGAAAATAGTGGATCTTTTGGGTCAAGCGCCTGGCAATCGACAACGATTTGCTCCCGTTGATCGCGGTAGGCGCGGGTAATGGGAAGGCTAGCGTGCTCCACCAGAGAGATCGAATCGGTTTCTTCGCTGAAAGCCTTTACCAGCCGGTTTCCGCGTAGCAGCCAGATATCGGCTCGCGGCAGCTCAAAGGTGGACCGCAAACGCTCCAGGCTTCGGCTGAGAGCTCCGTCTAGCGTGGAAGTCGAACAGATGTCGTCGGCAAACCCTTGCAGAGCGGATAGCTCGGCGTAGCTTTGGTTCAGTTCGCTAGAAAGGTTTTGCAGCGACTCGTAGAGCTCTTGCATCTTGGTAAGGGCGTTGCGCGGAGGGGAAAGCGATTTGCTCAGACAAATCTTGTGTCCATGTTCTGATGACGCGTGTTCCACTCGATCGAAAACGGTATCGATTAAGTAAAGACCCCTGCCGGATTCGTTCAACTGGTTTTCGGGCAGGCGGGCTCGATGGTTCCCAGGGTTAAAGCAGCCCGGATCTTCGATTTCAATGGCTAGATTTTCGTCGCTCCATGTCCACTCTACGAATACAGTTTTGGTTGGGTCGTTTTGGCAACCGTGCTTAATGGCGTTATTGAGGGCCTCGCAGAAACCGAGTTCCAGTGAAGCCCATTCGATAGGATCCAGCAATCTGAGCTGGCAATACTCTTTCAGGAGTTTGGCAACCGCGGAAACGTTTGCCAAGTCTGCCGGGACTTTGCACTGGGACCTGTTTGAGCACTGGAGCCGATCCATGGATTCAGGCGAATCGTTTGAAGGCCAGTTTCCAGAAGTTGCGGCGAATCATTCTGGAAATATTCTTTTCCACTTCCAGAGCTTGGTAGGAAGCGTGTATCCATTCGTTTGTATCAGACGCCTCATGGCATCCGTGGAGATCTGCTAGGGATAACAGGCCCGGAGACGACTCCTTGAGGCGCTGTCCCAGTTCGGGATCGTTTTCGATCTCCCATTCGATGGGGCGAGGCAATATGCCGATTAGCCGCATTCGACCTTTGAAGACCTCCTTTAACCAGTGCCAGCGACGGCATAGGAGACGCCCATTGGCTCCTGTTTTCAACCGCAGTTTACCTCCGCGACCATCGTGGGCTTCGATGGTGATCCAATCGATTCTAGAAAGAGCGATTAGAGGAGAAATGAAAGCGAAAAGGAGAATCGCTATAATCCGCTCCTTGATAGGCGCCTTCTTCGTTCGGCCAGCCAGGTCGCTCAATATAAAACTATCCGATATGTTTACGCGGCAGCCGCGTTCGATGTCCATCAACAACCGGCCATCGACTGCGACTTGACGAAGGTTCGTGTTTCTACCGACCAGGGTTCCAGGGAGAACGACGGAATCTCTGACAATAGCGTTGCTGTCGATAATCGTGTTTTCGGCGATACAGGCGTTGGGGCCGATTTGGGCGCCATCGGCAATGTCGCACTTTCCTTGAATCCAGTAAGGCGCCTTGAGGATGGCTTTGGGGCTAATGCGTGACTGCGGCCCCACCCAGCCTTGCGGGCATTGCTGATTCTCAATATGAAACTCGTGCTCGTCGATACGTTCGAGCCAGGCCATATTCAATGAAAGCCAATGCTTCTGCAAGTCGGCAGGGGATTCTAGTGATCCCCAAATCTTGTTATCCTGGGGCAAGCCAATTGCGGGAATCGCATCCTCCGGAGCCATATCATCCGAGGCGATGGATGTGATAGAAAGGCTGCGCGACCAATAAGATCCGTCCTTTAGAAAGCGCCTTACTTCAGTTGGCCGATCGGATACGAACAATTCAACCCGCTCGACACTGCTCGATACGGCGTGATCCATCCAATGGGCAATAAAAGGCTGATTCCCGATTGGCCAGAGGCAGAACGGTTCCGCGTTGTGCCAAATTACGTCGAGATGGCTCCAATTAGGAACCAGAAGCGTCCATCCTCTTTTCATGGGATTAGTAGGCCCCTTTGCCCAATAGAACGGCGGGCACGGTTAGGAAAAGGAGTTTGATATCAACCCAGAGATTCCGCGATTTGATGTATTCAATATCCAACCTCACTTGGTTTTCGAAAGCGAGGTCGGTTCGTCCGCCCACTTGCCAGAAGCAGGTAAGGCCTGGTTTAGCCAGAAGCCGGCGCCGCTCTTCTACCGTGTAGTCGGCGACCTCTGCGGGCACGACAGGGCGGGGGCCGACAATAGACATGTCGCCCAGAAACACATTCCAAAACTGTGGCAACTCATCAACTGAGTACTTGCGAATGACGCGCCCTATTTTCGTGATGCGAGGATCGCCGCTCAGCTTCATCTCGATGGTGTCTTTAGCCTTGTTTTCCTCGATCGTTTTCTGGGCTACCGCTTCCGCGTCAATCACCATAGAGCGGAATTTCCAAATGAGGAATGGGTCGCCTTTCAGCCCGATCCGCTTTTGCTTGAAAAAGATGGGCCCTCGATCCTCCAGCTTTATGAGGATGGCAGTGGCGGCGAAAACAGGGGTAAGGCAGATCAATGCAAGTCCGGACCCGATCATGTCGAATAGGCGTTTTAGGGTGGAAGCTCCGCCAACGACTGCCACCCAAGTGAATCGCTTGAGGCGAATCCTCAGCGTATTGCGGAGCTTGCCAGACGGGGTTGCCGCGTCTGTCCAATAGGCCGCGATTTCCGAATCCGATTCATGGGAATTGTTGTTCATACTGACCGTTCTTCTTTCGTAGATCGGCTGAAAATGAGTATTCAAAAGCTATATTTCTCGTTCAAGAGAGTCTGCGATTCCGCCGTTGTAGGAATACGAGACCTCATCTCGAGAGAGAACATTCCAGCTAAACTGATTCCTAAACCTGTTTTAAATGAGTCCAATAATTGAAGGCAAAATAGAAGATGGCGTTCTACACGCTGCCCTAAGCATCAATCGTCTGGACGCGTCGTCATCGCAAGATTTCAAAAAGCAAGTTGAAGCGATTTGGTCGCCGGAAGTGAGCCGAGTCGAACTCGACTTCGAAAAGGTGGATTTCATTGATAGCTCCGGCGTGGGGGCCCTACTGGGTGTCTACAAGCGTTTGCCGGGCGACGAGCCGAATGTGCGACTCAAGCGTGTGCAGGCTCCAGTCCAGTCGGTCATTGAGCTCTTGCGCCTCCACCGAATCTTCGATATCTCAAACTAGTGGGCAGCCTCAGGCCCGTGGGATCCCCCGTTCGGGCGTTCTCTGCCGCGGATGCGGCGAGCCCAAACTGGCCAGTAGACGGTATTGAGTTAGAATCTCTAAGGTCGTTGATGTTTTTGTCGAAAATAAGGGGAGTCTTTCGACGGACCGAAGAGAGCGTTCCACAGGCGTCATATTCGGGTCCGCTGGGGAAAAAATAAAAAACAGCGACGTCAACAACTATCGCAGCGCCTCATGGAATCCACAGGCCCACAATTTAAAGAGATCTTCCTAAAGTCTCCTTCGGCTCAGATTGTCACCAAAGCCGGAAGGATTCAATTAGCCAATCGGGCAGCCAGCGAATTATTGGCCAGTTCATCAGACCCGGATTCCTTGGTAGACACTCCCTTGGAAGCCTATTTCAAGCGTTGGGAAAACTCAATTGAGGCCTTCGGAGGGTTGGCGACTATACC
>Ga0181582_10002757_pt1 | contig 14023 bp, 12 predicted proteins | sample 071ome_32_FD_132438 | JGI IMG/M metagenome (GOLD analysis project Ga0181582, IMG submission 132438) | Coastal salt marsh microbial communities from the Groves Creek Marsh, Skidaway Island, Georgia - 071405AT metaG (megahit assembly) | ecosystem: Environmental > Aquatic > Marine > Intertidal...
GGGCGCGGGGCGCGGGGGCGGGGGCCGCGTCGGCGGGGGCGGGGACGCGCGGGGGGGCGGGGACGCGCGGGGGGGCGGGGCGCCGGCCGCGGCGGCGGGGCGTCTCACATCTCGTCCAGGGGCCGCTCCTCCCGCTGCAGGGCGGCCGGGAGGGCGTGCCCCCCCCGGGCCTCGATGACCCGGGCCAGCGCCTGCTTGAAGTCGCGCACGTCGTACGGCGTCAGGAACCCCAGGGTCCCCATGGCGAAGGAGACAAAGGGGGGCATGGGCGCCTCTGGGGGGAAGAGCGTGCCCGCGAACAGGACGGTGCCGTCCCCGCCCAGCGTCACGCACATCCCCACCTCCCCCGCCCTGTCCCCCAGCGGCTCCGCCGCGGCCCTCGCCCCCTCGCTCAGCTCCTCGGCGTGCACCGCGTCCTGCACGAGCACGCGGATGCCCTGGGCGCGGAGCCACAGGGCGATCCGCTCCAGGAACTTGGTGGCGGCCTTGCTGCCCGGCTTCTTCACGATGAGCACGGACTGCGGGCGGGGGCGCGCGCGGGGGGGCGGGGGTTCCCGGGGGCGCCGGGGCGTCGAGGGGCGGGGGCGGGGCGGGCCGGGGGGCCGGGTGCCTGCCCCGCAGGGTCTCGCCGGCCTCCCCCTTCCCCCCGGGGCTCACCTGGAGGTCGTCGACGAAGCTCATGCGGCCCCGGCGGTGGGTGCGGACAGAGTCGATCTCGTGAAAGTGCACGGAGGCGCCCCGGACCAGGTTCATCGAGAACCCGGCGTCCTGCCAGGCGGCCTGCAACGACTCGGAAAAGGTAGTTGGTGGCAGCCGGCCCTTGCCGGGGCGGGGGGGTCACGCGTCGGGGCACGGGGCCGCTCGCCGCGGGCGTCCCGACACGGTGAAACGTCTGCGTTGACCCGCGGATCGATCCGTCCGCCCGACTCACCTTGATCACGGCGTCAGCGAACCGATGGGTCCTCCGCCCCCCCCCCGCGCCCTTGGGGGCGCCCACCATCTTCCCGGGGGGCACTTTCCCATGGTTGGCGGGCGAACCCCTCGCCAAAACCAGCGGCGAGGTGCCGAGCCCCCTCGCCCCCGACGGCGACGCGTGGGCGGCGTTCCGCGCGGCGGAGCAGACCGCCCCGTTCCGGGAGCCCGGCCGGGCCCCGCGCGCCGCGGCAGGGACGGGCGCTTCCCGCGAGGTTTCGGCCCGGCGCGACGGCAGGGACGCGAGAGGCGCCGCCAGGGAGGCCAGCATCGGCGGGCGTGAACGGAGCGCCCCGCCGGGGGGAGAGAAGAGTCCAGTGGCCAGCCGACGCAGGACCTGGGGGAGCATCAAGGAGCGGCGCCGCGCGAGCCGGGGGCCGTGCTCGAGCGTCCCGAGGCGAGGTGCCCAGACGTATGCCCCCCGGGGGGCGGGGCGCGCGGCGGGAGAGCGGGGGGGGGAGCCGGCCACCCCCCCCCAGGGGGGGCAGTCGGCGACACGCCAGGCAGCGGCGGCTTCAACCGAGTCGCGACCCTGACCCCGCCCGCCTACCACTGGGACTGGTCGGCCCCCGCGGGGTTGGCCTCGAGGTACGCGCGCATCTTCTGCACCTGCTCGAGGACGCTCCGCTTCGAGGTCCCCCCCTCGGTGTCGCGCATCTCGGCGGAGCGGTCGAAGTCAAAGACGGCCGTCACGTCCTCGCCGAAGCGGGCGTCGATGGCCTGGAGGTCGGCGAGGGTGAGCTCGGCGAGGGAGCAGCCCTTGTCCTCCGCGGCCTTGACGCACGCCCCGGAGATGTGGTGCGTCTCCCGGAACGGCACCCCCTGCCGGACCAGGTACTCTGCCAGGTCGGTCGCCAGCATGTCGGCCGAGAGCACGCGCTCCATGGCGGCGGGGTCGATCTTGAGGGTCGAGAGGACCCCCGTGGCGATGCGGAGGACGTCGAAGGTCGTGTCGATCGAGTCGTACATCATGTCCCAGCACTCCTGCAAGTCCTTGTTGTACGTGGTGGGGGTGTTCTTCACCGTGGCCAGGATGCCGGCGAGGTTGCCCTGGATGCGCCCGGCCTTGCCGCGGACGAGCTCGAGGGCGTCGGGGTTCTTCTTCTGGGGCATGAGGGAAGAGCCCGTGGCGTAGGCGTCCGAGCACTGGACCATCCCGAAGGGCCCCGACGAGTAGATGATGAGGTCCTCGGCCCACCGGCTGAGGTGCGTCAGGGTGAGGGCGCACCAGAAGACCGTCTCGATGGCGTAGTCGCGGTCCGAGACGGCGTCCATCGAGTTGGGGCACACGCCCCCGGTGAAGCCGAGCTCCTCGGCCAGGAACCGCCGGTCCACCCCGAACGGGTTCCCCGCCAGGGCCCCCGACCCCAGCGGCAGCGTCAGCGTCCGCGGCACGATCTCCGCCACCCGCATGTCGTCCCGCTGCCACGCCGACGCGTGGCTCATGAGCCAGTGGGACCACCGCACCGTCATCGCGCTCTGCAGGTGCGTGAACCCGGGCATCAGCACGTCCGCCTCCGCCTCGGCCCGCGACACGGCCACGGAGATGAGCTCCTGGAGGCACGCGCGGAGGATCTGGAGCCGCTTGGCGAGGTACAGGCGCGTGTCGGTGGCGACCTGGTCGTTGCGGGAGCGGCCAGTGTGGAGCTTGCCGCCCACGGAGCCCACGATCTCGGACAGCCGGCGCTCGTTGGCCGTGTGGATGTCCTCGTCCCCGCTCTTGACCTCGAACCTCCCCGACGCCCACTCCTCGGCAATCTGGGCCAGGCCCCCGACCAGCTCCTCGGCCTCCGCGTCCGTCACGATGCCCGCCTGCGCGCGCGGGGGGGCCGGGGGGACACCGTCCGGCACGGGCCCCGTGCGGCCGGTCGCGGGGGTGGGGTGGGGGGGTGGGGGGCGCCGCGCACCTTGGCCAGCGCCTTGGCGTACGCCTGCGACCCGGCAATGTCCTCGGCGGCCATGCGCATGTCCATGGAGAGCGACTCGTTGAACTTCTCCATCAGGGGGTCCACGGCCCCCGTGAAGCGGCCGCCCCAGAGCTTCTTCTGCTCCGCGGCCATCGCGACTCGGGCCCGCTGCGAAGGGGAGGGGTCGGGGGGGGTCGGGGGCGGAGGGGCGGGGGGCCGTCGCTCCCGGGGGCGCTCCCGGGGCTCCGGTCGCGTAACGCCGGGTCCCCCTCGGTCCACCGACGAATCGTGACCGTATCCCCGCAACCGTCGTCGAATCACGTGTATTAGACCCGTGACGACGCGCATCGGCGCCGATGATGGCGGGGACCGCGCCGCGGTCGTTTCCTCCCGGCGGCGCGGTTCCCGGGGTCTCCGGGCGGGTATACCACGGGGGAACGGTTTGCGTGAGACGCGCGGGTAGGACGAATGCGGGGAGCTACTCACCCTCACGCCCGACGGGCGAGCAACGCGGACACTGGGGGTGCTGAGGGCGGGGAGAAGAGACGCCATTGCTGGAGCGAAACGGAACCGTCTCAGTGCGCGCGGCCGATCCCTTCGCGATACTCTTGTGTCTCTCGGCCCGCCGGGCGGCCCGGGGGACAGTCAACGCGCCGGGGGGCGGGCGGGAGGGGGGGCGGGCTGTCACGCCCGCGCGCGGGGCTCCCAGACGGGCTCGGGGGTCCCGTCCCCTCCTCCCTTAGGGGACGTTTCCCCGCACGTCCCACACATTCTCGACCCGAAAGTGTTCGATAGCGGCACTGACTGAGGAGAGGCGCGATACCAGAAGGCACTGGCGCCCCCTTGCATGCGCCCTTGCACCTGCTTCGACACGTTTCGGGGCGAGAAGAGCGCGCTTCCGTGACTGCGCGGCGCCATGGTGAAGTCAGCGGTCAAGGTCGTCCTTCGGACGCGGCCATCACCGAAGTTCGCCCATGAAGCGATCAAGGTGACCCGGATATCCGCGACGAAACCGCCCTTCGCAACACCCGGTACAAAAAATGCGCATTTTGGGGCCGAGCGGCGACAGCCAAGCGGACTAGACGACGTCACGGCGCGACAGCCGGGTCTATCGAGCGCGTATTTACCCCGAGACAGGGTCTATCGGGGCGCGCTCTTCTCGCGTCTCCCCCAGCGAGCCCGCGACCCCCCACCATCCGCGGGGTTCCGCGAGGCCAGGGCTCCAAGGCGACCCCGCCCCCCTGCCGCAGATCAACCCGGACTCGGACGACGTCGAGCTGACGGTGACCAAGGGCGGGCACGGGCAGACGGAGGGGAGGGAGACGAAGGAGAGGTACAAGTTCCACTTCGACGGGACCCTGCACGACGCCACTCAGGAGGAGGTCTTCGAGACGTGCGCCACGGACCTCATGGACTCGTTCCTCCAGGGCATCAACGGCACCATCATGTGCTACGGGTGAGCGGGGTCCCCGAGGCGGGGCCTGCCCGCCGCCCTCCCGGCGCCCCCCGCCGGTCCCTGGCCGGCCTCCCCACGTGCCCCGCCCCCCCGCCCCCACCCCCGCAGGCAGACGGGTGCGGGGAAGACGTACACCATGTCGGGCCCGGCCGACAGCTACCAGGACCGCGGGATGGTCCCCCGGGCGATCACCAGGCTGTTCGAGGAGCTGCAGTCGAACCCGGACCTGATCCGGACGGTGCGGATGACGTACCTCGAGATCTACAACGAGAGGATCTTCGACCTGCTCAACCCGGGGGGCGACCCGTCCGGGGTGGCCGTGGTGGACGGGCCCAAGGGGACCGTGGTGGCCAAGGGCGTCGCGTCGCCGGTGGTGCTGACGGAGCAGGACGCCCTGCAGCTCTTCTTCGAGGGGGACGCGAACCGGGCGTACGCCGAGCACCAGCTCAACGCCGCGTCGTCGCGGTCGCACGCGGTGATCACGCTGCACCTCGAGACCAAGCGCTCGGCGCTGGACTCGCACGCGGTGGTGTCCAAGCTGCACCTGGTGGACCTGGCGGGGTCGGAGCGCCTGCGCAAGACGGGGTCGGAGGGGACCGTGGCCAGGGAGGCGACCTTCATCAACAAGTCGCTGTCCTTCCTGGAGCAGGTGGTCGTGGCGCTCGGGGAGAAGAACCGCGACCACGTCCCCTACCGCTCCTCCAAGCTCACCTACCTCCTCAAGGACAGCCTCGGGGGCAACTCCCGCACCCTCATGGTGGCCAACGTGTGGGGCGAGGCCCAGCACCTCGACGAGACGCTGTCCACGTGCCGCTTCGCCCAGCGCATGATGCGCGTCGCCTGCGACTACACGCAAAACGTGCAGGAAAACATGACGGACCTCGCCCGGAACCTCGACGGCATGGTCAAGCAGCTCAAGGAGGAGCTCGCCATGTACGACGCCATGAGCAGCCGCGGGAGCGTGCAGTACGACCCCTACACCCCCACGCAGCGCCGGGAGCTGCGTCAGCAGGTGTCTGACTTCTTCGCGCAGCGCGAGGCCGCGCCCGAGAGCATCGAGCCGCTGGAGATCCTGTCGGTGCGGCACGTCACCGAGATCCTGCTGCAGTGCCGCGAGCTCTACTGGAGCGCCCAGCTGCGGGCGCTGCCGCTGGACGCCGGGCCGCCGCCGCGGGCCGCGGCCCCCAGGGCGAAGGCTGGGGTCGGGGCCGGGGGCGCGGGGGCCGGCGGGGCGGACGGCGCCGGGGGGGGTCAGGACGGCGGGCGGAAGAGCGGGCCCGAGGGAGACGCGCCCAAGCCCGAGGGGGTCGGGGAGGGGGGCGACCCCGGGGACGACTCCATGGTCGCGCCGGAGGACGCCGCGCCGCCGGGGGCCGTGGACGGCGCGGGGGCCGCGGGGGACGGCGCGGCCGCGCCGAGGCGGGCGGGCCCGAGGCCGGCGCGCACGGACGCCCTGGACGAGTACAAGCGCGTGGCCGGCGCCGAGGGGGCCCTCCTGGTGCAGGAAAACAAGCAGGCCCTCAAGGAGGCCAAGGCCAAGGCCCGCGAGGCCGGGCAGGCCGTCAACGAGTCCAAGCGGAAGATCGACGAGATCAGGGCGCGGCTGGAGCCGTTCGAGGCGGAGCGCGAGGCCAAGGGCGCCGCTGGTGAGCCGCACCCCCCCCGCACAGCCACCCCCCTCCCCACACGACCCCGCCAGCCCGCCACCCCCCTGACCCCGCCCCCGGCCCCGCCCACCCGCAGAGGGCGAGGAGGGGCAGGTGGAGGTCGGGGAGGAGGAGTACGCGCTGATTATGGAGATGAAGCAGCTCAAGGCGGACTACAAGGGGCACTTCGCGTCGCTCAAGGAGGCCAAGTCGGAGGTCGACTACGTCTCGAAGCTCGTGGACCAGGCCACCAAGGAGTTTGCGCTCGCCTTTGACAACTGGTTCCTGGACACGTACGGGCCGGAGCCGGTGCCGGGGGCGGGGGGCGGGGAGGACGACAGCGACGGCGAGGGGGACGGCGGGCTGCCCGAGGGGGTGGTGATGGGCGCGAGCGGGCCGGTGGGTCCCGGGGCCGGGGCGGCGGCGCCGTCGCCCGCGCCGGCGGCGCCCCGGCCGGCGGGCGGGCGGCGGGCGGCGGCGCGCGCCGGCGGGGAGCCCCCGCGGCGGTCCCCCATGAAGGCCCCCGTGAGGGAGACGGTGGTCCCGGAGGAGGACCTGGAGGACCCGGAGGCGATGAAGTTCTGGAACGCCAGGAAACAGATGGAGAGCAAGATGAGTCAGGGGGCGCCGGCGGCGTTCAAGGGCAAGGCCCACTGGGGCTGAGCGCGCGGGGCGGGGGGGTCGGGGCACCGGCGCTTGCGGAGGGGGAGCGGCTCGGCGTTGAAAGCGCGCCGTCGGGGAGCGGGCGGGGCGCGTCCCCCGCCACCCAGCGGCGGCGCCCGACCGGTGGCCGGGTCAACCGCCGGCGGCTCCCACCCCCCACCCCGCCCGCACGACGGCCCGCGCGGCGGCCTGCGCGTCCGCCCCGGCGGGGAGGCAGCACAGCACGGTGACCGCGTCTATCTCCGCGGGGCGCGCCGACGCCCACCGGGACCCCGCGTACTCGGCGTCCGCGCCGCCGGACCGCCCCTCCCTCCCCTCGGCCGAGACGCCGGCGACGGACGCCGCGGCGCCCCCCAGCCCCGCCAGCAGCCGCGCGAGGGCGCCGCGCCCGCCGGCAGGGTCGTCCCCCTCGCCCGTGCCCCAGCGGGTCTCGAAGGCGAGCGTCCGGTGCATCGACGGGACCTCCATCAGCCGCACCCGCAGCGCCGCGGGGGCGCCGGGCCCGGGGTCCAGGTCCGTCGTCGGCACCACCTCGTCCTTCCGCCCCGGCGCCGGCTCCCCGTTCTTCTTCCGTGACGCGGGGCCCACCGAGACCCGCGTCTCCGACGCCGGGACGGCGACGCGCCACCCGGCCGCGCCCTCGAGCGCCGCCGCGAGCATCCCCGCCAGGTCCCCCCCCGCCCCCTCGGCGTCCGCGCCCTCCCCCGCCCCGCACGTGACCTGCAGGCCGCAGGGGGCCCCGCACCCCGGGAGCCCCCACACCTCCCCCCTCACGGTCACCCTCCTCGCCGCCGCCCCCGGCCCCGGCCCCGGCCCCCGCCCCGCCGCGCCCGCGCCGCCCCCGGCGCCCGCGCGGCCCCGCGCCCGCAGGTACACCCGCAGCAGCCGGTGCGAGTGGCGGAGGTGGAAGCCCGTCACCCGGGGCGCCGCGGGGGGGGGCGTCCCGGCCGCCCCGCCGAACGCGGCCGCCGACCACGCCCACGGGCGGACGGGGCCGGGGCCCGCGGCCTCCCGGCGCCACCCCTCGGGCGCCGGGGAGGCCCCCGCCAGGCGCCAGAACGTGTGCCACGGCACGGTGCAGCACAGGTTGTGGGGCCACGCCAGCGGGCACATCGGGGTGGCCACGGTGGCGAGCCCGCCCCCGAGGGGCACCTGGAGGGGGCCGTACTCGAGCGTCTGCCGCGCCCAGGCGCGCGGGGCCCCGGGCTCGCCCGCGGGGCGCTCGGCGGGGAACGGGGCCGCGGGCGGGGGGAGGGCCCCGGCGCCCGGCGCGCCCCCGCGGACCAGGCACAGGAAGTACTTGCGCGTGGGCGTCTTGTGCGGCATGTCGAGCAGCAGCGCCCCGGCGAGCCCGTGCCGGGACGCGGCGCGCCGGAGCCACCCGAGGTGCGCCGGCTCGTCCACGTACACCTGGCAGACGGCCGGGGCGCCGGGGCGGAGGGCGCGGGCGAGGGACCGGAAGAGGCGGTCCAGGGGCCCGCTGTCCCCGGCCTTCTCGCACTCGTAGCACGCCCACTGGAGCGCGGACGCGCTCACCACGGCGTCCAGGCATCCGTCCCGGACGGGCACCCCGTCCCCCATGTCGGACACGGCCGTCCGCCCCGCGGCGTGCCCGCCGCGGGCGCTCCCGAGCATGTCGCTGCTGACGTCCGTCCCCAACCACTGCCACCCCCTCCCCCCCAGGACCTCCCCGCTCAGGCACGACCCGCACCCGAGGTCCAGCACCACGGCGCCCCCGCTCCCCAGGCGCGCGTCCGCCACGACGGCCAGGTCGCACGCGCACTCCGTGATCTCGTGCTGGATCCTGATTGTGGGCGCCGACGCCGTGTACCGGGTCGCCTCCTCCGCCCCGTAGAACTCCTCGCCCCGGGCCTGGAGCTCCGGGCGCACGGAGCGGTCGCCCGGGAAGGGGCGCTTCTGGCCCCTGCCCTTGCCCATCACTGGGCCGCCTCCCGGGCTCCGCCCCCTCTGCGTTTGCGGCGCGGGTCCCTGCGTTCGCCCGGTACCTCGCCACTGGGCGCCTCCTTCACACACGACAGAACCCATGGACGGGGTCTCGTGCGGCGCATGCGGACGGCGGTCTCCGCGCGCGGGCCGGGGAGACGCCAGCCGCGTCCGGGTCGGGTTGCGGTTCACCTCTCCCGCTTGGCGGCTCTCCCGTACGACGGCGCGGTTCGGGTGGACGGAAAGCAGCGCCGCGGGTGTGTCGATCGCACGCGACCAGGAGTGGGGCGGGGGGGGCTGGCGCCCGCCGCGACGAGGGGCGTTTCGGCGCGGGGCAGGGGGGCCCGGCCGCGGCAGGATCCTGACGGGAAGTCGGAAGTCTGACGGGAACCGTGTCCGGTTCAACCCGGCGGCCTACACCTGGACCCCCACGAGCACCTCGTTCACCCGCGTCTTGAGCGAGTACACGGGCCCGTACTGGAGGACCTGGAAGGCCCCCCGCTCGGCGTCCGCGGTCAGGGCCACCCCGGCCTCCCTGAGCGCGGCCACGAGCCGGCGCCGCGCGGCCTCCGCGGCGTCCGGGGTCACGTTCCCCTCGAGCGTCGCCGCCGCCACAAGCGAGCCCCCCGCCACCTCCAGCCGCACCGCCGCGTCCTCCGGCGCCGGCGCCCGCCCCAGGTCCTGGAAGCCGCCCCCCGCCGCCGGCGCCACGCTCGGAACATAGACCGCCATCGTCTTGGTCCCCGCGTCCGGGTCCACGGTCACGAACACCGGCTGCGTGAACACCAGCCTCGCCCCCCTCTCGTTCGCCCCCCCCAGGTACTCCCCTAGCAGCAGGAACCCCTCGTCCCGCTTCTCGTACTCGACCGCCGCCGCCACGAAGGGGGCGTACAGCCGCAGCTGGAACGCGTCCGTCTCCTGGACCACCTCGCACTTGGGCTGGACGTTCTCGGGGTTCTTGTCCGAGCCCGGGTACGCGGGCCGCTTCTTGCCGAACAGGCCCCCGAACGCCCGGCAGGGGGCGCCCCGGGGGGGGGCCCGGGGCGCGGGGCCCCCGCTCGTCCCTCCGCGCGCCGGGCGCCGCGCAGCGCCCTCGACGCGGGCCGCTCGTGCGGGCGCGTGCGCGGGCTTTACACCGAGCGCGAGCATCCCGTGCGCGTCCGCGCGGCCGGGGTGCGGGGCAGCGACGGCCCGGGGGGATGAGGCGTCGGGAGGGTCGAGGGGTGGTGAGCGAGGCGACGCGCGCGGCGATGGCTGCTGTGCCGGCCTTCTCTGGCACCGATGGAAGCCTCTCGAGGGTTTCGACGCGCAGATTGCCGCCGGACGCTCGCTGGACCGCTCTTGGGACCCCGCGCGGGCCACGAAGGCCCGGCCTGAGGCCGAGTCGGCCATGGCCTCCTCCCCCTGACGTCGCCCCGACATGCTGGGGCGGGACGCGGCCTTCCCGGGGACACCCGCGGGCACGACGGCGGCCGCCTGTCCCCGGGTCGCTCAGATCTGGATAGAGGTACCGGAAACGCCCCCCGCACGACCCCGAGACGACCCCACCGCGCAGCTCCCGCGCGCTTCCCGTTTGGTTTTGGCGGACTCAATTTGGCAGAAGATGGTCGAGGAGAAAGGGCGCGTCACGCAGGTCAGCGCCCTTTATCGGCACTTATCGCCCAAATCTCGCGTCTCCGACCGCCCGCTCCCCCCGTGGTGCCCCCGGCGCCCCCCCAGCGGCGCGCAGCTCGCTTGAACTCGCGCCTGCCCCCCCCTGGCGCCCACGTCCCCGCCCCCCCCGGACCCCGCAGGGCCAGTTCGATGACGCCGTGCGCGACTTCATCGAGTCCCTCGAGCTGGACGTGGAGGAGGCCGTGAGCACGGCCGTGGAGGAGTTCGAGATGCAAGGGCTCAGCATGGACGGCGTCGACCGTGCCTGGCCGCCCGAGAGCCGGCAGGTGCACCCGGTGGCCGCGGCCTTCGGCGTGGTGCGGGAGCAGCTCGGCCAGTGCGGCGACGCCGTGCCGGGGGAGCTCGTGTCGGCGCTCGCCGACGTCGAGAAGATCGTGTCGGGTGAGCCCCCGCGCCCCCCCCGGCCCCCCGCCGGCCCGCGCGCCCCCCCTGCCGGCCCGCCCCGACGCCCCGCCACCCCCCCGCCCGGCCCGCCCCCGCAGACAAGGAGCAGCAGAAGGCCGCCGTGGTCATCTGCGGGAACGAGTTCGCCATGACCCACGTGATGAACGCCGCCGACAAGGCCGCCGCGGCCGGCGACGCCCCCGCCCTGTGCCAGGCGCTCCGGGCAGCCCGCGCCCTCATGGTGGCCGCGCGCGAGATGCAGAACGAGTTCTTCCGCGAGTCCGGGGCGAAGCGGTGCGTGGAGCTGCTCGGGTCCATGGGCTCCCGGGCCGGCGTCACGGCCGCCCTGTGCCGCGCCGCCGACGCCGCCACGCACAAGTTCGAGAACAACAAGTGCGCCTTCTACGACCAGGGCTTCGTCCTGGCGGCGGTGGACGTCCTGCGCCGGGGGGAGTACGACGACGAGACGTGCAAGGCGATCGCCAACCTGCTCGGGAACACGTGCCAGAACGACGACGTCAAGGCCCCCGGGTCCCGGGCGTTCGCCATCGGCGTGGAGCTCGGCTCCAACACGGACATGGGGGAGGTGATCCTGGGGGCGCTGCGGCGGGAGACGGCGGGGGCCGGCGACGAGGCGGTGGTGTGCTCGCTGCTGCGGTGCGTGCAGCGGACCTCGGTGAACAGCGACATCTCGGGCAAGTTCGCCGAGATGGGGGGCCTCGACGACGCCCTGAGGGGGGCCTCGGCCAACGGCGCCACCGCCCGGGTCCTCACGGCGACCTTCAAGATGCTGGGGCAGGTCACGGGGAACGACGACATCCGCCTCCAGCTCGTCTCCAAGGGGCTCCTGGAGCTCGTCCCCGCCGTGTGCGCCGCCTTCCCCTCGGACCCCAAGGTCCTCGAGCCCGCCCTCCGCGTCACGGGCATGGTCCTCCTCCGCAACCCCGACGCGGCCGCGCGGGCGCACGGGGCCGGGGTGCTGGACGCCGCGGTGCGGGCGATCCTCGAGTGCCCCGGGGAGGCCGGGGTGTGCCGGCAGGTGTGCCAGGTGGTCCGCAACGCCGTGGTCCGCACCCCGTCCCTCCGGGACGTGCTCCTGGCCGCGGAGGACGGGGGCCTCGAGGCGGCCCTGCGCAAGGCGCGGATCCAGCACGCCGACTGCAAGGACGTCGGCGGGGCGGCGCTGCGGGACCTGGGGCTCGAGTACCACGGGGACACGGAGAAGAACGACGGGTCCCTCGACTACTACTACTCGGCGCTCTGAGCGCGAGGGCCGGGGCGCAGCAGCGCGGCCGGCGGGTGGGGCCGCCGGGGCGCCCGGTTCAACCGACCGCCGTCGCGCGCCCCCCCTCACGCCTCCCACCAGAGGGGCGGGGAGTCCGGGAGGCGGGCGGAGAGGACCTCGCAGCCGGTCTCGGTGACGACGAGCTGGTGCTCGAACTGCGCCGAGAGCTTCCCGTCGGCCGTGGTGGAGGTCCAGTCGTCGGGCCAGGTGACGTCCCGCCAGCTCCCCTCGTTGATCATGGGCTCGATCGTGAAGACCTGCCCCACCTTCATGAGCCCCACGGCCTTGTTGTTGGCGTAGTGCGGGACGTTCGGGGCGCAGTGGAACAGGTCCCCGATCCCGTGCCCGCAGTAGCTCTTGACGACGCTGAACCCCTCGCTCTTGGCGTGGCGCGTGATCACCTCCCCGACGTCCCGGAACCGCGTCCCGGGCTTGACCTCGGCGATCGCCTTGGCCAGACAGTCGTGCGCGCACTTGACCAGCTTCTTGGCCCGGTCGCTCGCCTTGTTCCCCACCACGAACGTCTCGTTCAGGTCCCCGTGCATGCCCTCCCGGAACACCGTCACGTCGACGTTGACGATGTCCCCGTCCTCGAGCTCCCGCTTGTCGGGGATGCCGTGGCAGATGACCTCGTTGACGCTCGTGCACACGCTCTTGGGGAAGTTGAAGTAGTTGAGCGGGGACGGGTACGACCCGCGCTCCACGGCCGCGTCGTGCACGACGCGGTCGATCTCGTCCGTCGTGACGCCCGGGCGGATGGCGCGGTGCGCCTCGTCGAGGACCTCGCGCGCGGCCCGGCACGTGCGGCGGATCTTCTCGAGGTCCTCCCCCTCCCACACCTTGATCACCTTCTGCTGCTTGGACTCCTGCTCCTCCTTGGGGAAGCCGTCGGGGCGGGACGCGTAGTCCGGGCGCGCGATCTCCTCCGGGACCGTGCGGTACGGGGAGATGGGCTGCGGGCGCAGCGGGCCCGTGTAGTCGAACGCCGGCATCGCCTTGGCCCTCGCGCCCCCGCGCTGCAGGCAGTACAGCCACGCGTGCTTGGGGTCCGAGTGGAGATCCTTGTGGTCCCCCCACCCGCCCTTGAAGCACTCCTGGCTGCAGAAGCAGCTCTTCTCCACGGCGATGTTGAACTGCGTTGGGGGGGGGGTTGGGGCGGGGTCCGGCTCGCCGGCGGGGGAGATGAAGGGCGATCCCGCCGGGGGCGCCGCCGGTCACGGGCCGGCGCGGCGCGAGCGCGCGCGCAGGGGGCGCGGCTGGGCGGGGGCGCTGGGGTCGCACCTCGATGCACTTGGGACAGCGCAGGGTGGCATCCTTGCCGCACCGAACGCAGCTGTGCCCGGTCGTGTCAGCCATGGTGCCGGCGGCTGCCTTTGCGGGTGGCGCGGGCGCGCTGGGCTGCTCCCCCGGTCGATTCCGCTTGCCGCCGAGTAGCCGGTGTTGTCGTGCGATTCCAGCGCGGAGCGGGCGCTGCTGCAGTTGATAGTTCGTCGGATGGACCGGTAGTATCGTGCCGAACGGCGCGCGCATCGACAAGAAGCGCCGGTGCGGCGTCGATGCGGAGGGGAGGCGCTGACTACACAAACCCGGGAAGACCCTACCGCCTCCGGGGTGAGGGAGGCCTCCCCGGCTCCACGCCGAGAACCCCGGGGAATGGGTCAAGCCGGCTATTTCTCATTCTCTAGGAGGGGTCATCGAGAGCATGACGGTCGACTGGCGAGCAGCCATGGAGGAGCTCTTCCGGGTGCGGCCCCCCCCTCCCCTCCCCCCCCCCCGCGGCCCAACCCGGGGGTCTCACGGGGCCGATTCACCCCCACGTCGCACGATATCGATCGATTCAGCGCGCGTGGCCACAATACCCGACTTCCGTGGGCACATCGCCGCAGTGGGCGGAGGCGCAGGGGGCGGACCTGAGCCGGGCAAGGATCAGCGACACGGACCCGAGGACGCTCGTGGCGGCCGTGGACATCGCGGAGAACGAGTGTGAGTCCCGACGCCTCGCTGCGCCCCGGCGCCGCGGTGCCCCAGCCCCCCCCGGGCCCCCCCCCGCCCCGCCCCCCCCCGGGACCGTTGAGAGGGTAACCACCCCCCC
>Ga0181582_10002758_pt1 | contig 14020 bp, 7 predicted proteins | sample 071ome_32_FD_132438 | JGI IMG/M metagenome (GOLD analysis project Ga0181582, IMG submission 132438) | Coastal salt marsh microbial communities from the Groves Creek Marsh, Skidaway Island, Georgia - 071405AT metaG (megahit assembly) | ecosystem: Environmental > Aquatic > Marine > Intertidal zone...
CACGGCCCCTCCTCACGGCCCCTCCTCACGGCCCCTCCTCACGCCCGACATGACAGGTTCTCGCAACGGAGCGAGCGTATCAAGGGGATCGATCTCCATCCGACGGAGCCGTGGGTAGCTGCGTCGTTGTACTCCGGGCACGTGTGCATCTGGAACTATGAGACGTCGACGCTCGTGAACTCGTTCGAGGCGACCGAGCTCCCGGTCCGGACGGTCAAGTTCATCCCGAGGAAGCAGTGGTTGGTGTGTGGGGCGGACGATATGACGATCCGGGTGTACAACTATAACACCATGGAGAAGGTGGTGCAGTTCGAGGCGCACCAGGACTACATTCGCCACGTGGCGGTCCACCCGACGCTGCCGCTGGTCATCTCGTGCTCGGACGACATGACGATCAAGCTGTGGGACTGGGACAAGGATTGGATGTGCACGCAGCTGTTCGAGGGGCATGGACACTACGTGATGCACGTGGCTTTCAACCCTAAGGACACCAACACGTTCGCGTCGGCGAGCTTGGACAGGACCGTCAAGGTGTGGAGCCTGGGGTCGCCGGTGCCCAACTTCACGCTCGAGGGCCACGAGCGCGGCGTGAACTGTGTCGATTACTACGTGGGCGGGGACAAGCCCTACCTGGTGAGTGGGGCGGACGACAGCCTGGTGAAGATCTGGGACTACCAGACCAAGGCGTGCATCCAGACGCTCGACGGGCACTCGCACAACGTCTCTTGCGTCAAGTTCCACACAGAGCTGCCGCTGATTCTGACTGGATCCGAGGACGGAACGCTGAAGATGTGGCACTCGACGACGTACAGGCTCGAGAGCAGCCTGAACTACGGGATGGAGCGCACGTGGGCCATCGCCACCGCGAGGGGGTCCAACGCGGTGGCCATCGGGTACGACGAGGGGTGCGTGATGATCACCATGGGGAGGGAGGACCCGCTCGTGTCCATGGACGCCTCGGGCAAAGTGATATGGGCCAGGCATAACGAGATCCAGACGGTCAACATCAAGGCGCTCGGGGACGACGTCGGCGCGACCGAGGACGGTGAGCGGCTGCCGCTGGCCATCAAGGACCTCGGAAACTCGGACGTCTACCCGCAGAGCTTGCAGCACTCGCCCAATGGGCGTTTCGTGGCCGTCTGCGGAGACGGCGAGTACGTGGTCTACACGGCGCTGGCATGGAGGAACAAGGCCTACGGGTCGGCGCTCGAGTTCGCGTGGGGGCCCGACTCCAACTGCTACGCCACCAGGGAGAGCTCCAGCACGCTGAAGATATACAAGAACTTCAAAGAGGCCTTCCCGATCAAGGTTCCGTTCAACATCACGGGCATCCACGGGGGTGCGCTGCTCGGCGTGCGGACCAAGGACTTCATCATGTTCCTGGACTGGCAGACGGGCGAGACCATCCGCCGCATCGACGTGACCGTCAAGACTGTCTATTGGTCCGAGTCGGGATCGTCCGTGGCCATCGTCTCGGACGAGGCGGTCTACCTGCTGTCCTTCCAGCAGGACGTGGTCGACGCGGTGTTCGAGAGCGGCGAGGAGATCGACGAGGAGGAGGGCATCGAGGCCGCCTTCGAGCTCCAGGCCGAGATCCCCGAGGTGATCAAGTCGGCCATCTGGGTGGGCGACTGCTTCATCTACAACAACGCGTCGTGGAGGCTCAACTACTGCATCGGCGGCGAGACGACCACCCTGCAGCATCTCGACCGGCCGATGTACCTGCTCGGATACATGGCGGCCCAGTCTCGTGTGTTCCTCGTGGACCGTGACTTTGGCGTGACGTCGTTCAGCCTCCTGTTGTCCATCGTCGAGTACAAGACGCTCATCTTGCGGGGCGACTTTGAGACCGCCGACATGGTCCTCGAGTCGGTGCCGGACCAGTACCACAACGACCTGGCCAAGTTCCTCGAGGTCAAGGGCGAGATCGAGCGTGCCTTGCAGCTCGCGACGGACGACGACTACAAGTTCGATCTGACCATCGCCATGGGCGACCTGCAGCAGGCGTCGGAGCTCGCCTCCAAGACGGACAGCGAGGCCAAGTGGAGGCAACTGGGCGAGCTGGCGTTCTCCGCCGGCGATATGGCCCTGTCTGAGTCGTGCTTCAACAAGAGCGCAGACTGGAGCGGCCTCCTCATGCTCTACTCCGCCCAGGGCAACGCCGAGGGAATCAAGGGCCTGTCGCAGTCTGCGCACGAGCACGGCAAGGAGAACATCGCCTTCACGTGCAAGTTCATGATGGGAGACGTGCAAGGGTGCGTCGATCTGCTCATCGAGTGCGGCAGGCTGCCCGAGGCGGCCTTCTTTGCCAGGACCTACTGCCCGTCCCGAGTGACGGACATCGTGGGCATGTGGCAGTCGGACCTGATGAAGGTCAACCCCAAGGCAGCCGAGTCGCTCGCCAACCCTGACGAATACCCGAACCTGTTCCCCGGATGGCAAGAGGCCCTCGAGAAGGAGCGGAGTCTGGCGGGCGGCGCAGGTGCTGGCTCGCCAGACACCGTCTTTGCCAGCATGTCGCTGGAGGACAAGGCCGGCGATGTCGCGCCTCCGCCAGTTGCATTTGGTGCCTCGTATGGCAGCAGGGACAACGAGGCCTATGTCGAGGAGGAGGAGGCGCTGGAGGGGGAGCTCGAGGAGGAGTTGGAGGCAGAGGTCGAGGCATTCGCAGAGGAGGGAGAGGAGGAGGACGCGGTTGCGGACGCCCAGGAGCCGGAGGAGGACATCTTTGGGGGCGCGGAGCCGTCGGTGGCGGTCGAGGAGGAGGAGTTCCCGCCCCCGCCGGTCGTCCCCGTCCGCGGGTTCATCCCCGACGAAGACATGGCCTTGCCGGAGCCTGCGCCCTTCCTGGAGCCTGCGCCTGCGCCGACGCCTGCCGTCTCGGCTCCCGAGCCCTCCCCAGAGCCTGATGAGGCCGTCGACGACGTGGACGACGTGGACGACGTGGACGACGACGACGACGACTTGGAGCTCACGAAAGAAGAAGAGGCGCTCCTAGAGGCCGAGCTGGACGGCGAAGATATCGACCTGGACGACGACTGGGGCGACGAATTCTAGTCCTATTCCGCTTTGACAACTAACAACAAACATCAACTACAAAAATCACGTGCTCGCCGCCTCGCACGCGTGGAGCGACCCGGTGACGAGGATGACCGAGGGAGCCGCCTCGCTGGCGGCCTCGCCGCTCAGCTCGTGCCTTGCTTTCGCCAACGCGCTCTGCACGTTTGCCTGAATCAGTTCGCGACACCGCCACGTCCTGTCGATGTCCCGATTCTTCATCTTGGCCACTTGCCAAGCCCCGACGAGCGCCCCGGGCCCCGCTGTCCTCGACCGGCCCCCGGCGATGGGCGTCTCTGTGAACACCACCACGTTCGGCCGCGCCTTTTGAATCTCGGAGCAGAACCCTTCATGGTCTTTGTCCGACGCCATGGCAATCACCACGGCCAGCTTGGAGTCCGGGAAGAGCTGCCGGACGGTCTCTGCCGCGCACCGGGCAGAGTCTCTGGTGTGCGCACCATCCACCACAGTCAGCACCCGCTTCGACTCGGGCCCATCGCCACCCTCACCGTCACCCTCACCGTCACCCTCACCGCCACCCTCACTGCCACCGAGCCGCACGTCATCAATCACCTGGAATCGCCCGGGCAACGTCGCCCGTCCCATCCCCGCCACGATCGACGCCTTGGAGATCCGATCGTATCCCGAATCGTTCTTGAGCGCCATCGCCGACGCGATCGCCGTCGCCGCGTTCGACGCCTGGTGCTTGCCCACCAACGAGAGCTGCACGTCAAACTCCCACGGCTCGCCCGCCTCCGGATCTCCGTTTCCGGTCGCTCCGTCTCCGAAGGTCGCGCCCGCCAGCTCGGCCGGCACCCTGAACGTCACCCCGTTTTGTACCCTCGTCTGGCACCCCTCATTGCCTTCCCTCCCCTCCCCGACCGACACCACCGCGCCCTCCTCCACGTGAAAATCCACCACCGCCTCCACCCGGTACGTCTTCACCCGCTTTTCACTCGCCTCCAACAGCAGCACCGCCTCCGCCGCCGCCACCCCCTGCCGCCCCACCACCCCCACCTTCCCCTCCTTGAACACCCCGGACTTTGCCCTCGCAATCTCTTCTATACTCCCACCCAATGCCCCCACATGCTCCATACCCACCCCCGTCACCACGCCCAGATCCAACGCGCCCGCATCCAGCACATTTGTCGCATCCCGCGCCGCCCCCAAACCCGCCTCCAGAATCGCCACATCCACCCCCGCATCGCGAAAAAACTTGAACGCGCCCGCCGTCACCACTTCAAAGTAACTCGGCCGCAACCCACCCGCCTCCATCCCCGCCTTCACCGCCGCCAGCACCCCCTCCACTTCCGCCTCTGTCGCCTCCTGCCCCCCAACCCGAAACATCTCCCCCAAAGAACGCACACTCGGACTCGTGTACGCACCCACCCGATACCCACTCTCCATCAAAATACGCTCCAAAAACGCCACCGTCGACCCCTTCCCTTTCGTTCCAGCCACGTGAACCGTGCGCAGACCCTTGTGCGGCGACCCTGCGTGAGTGGCAGTCGGTGGCAGTCGGTGGCAGTCGGTGGCGTGAGTGGCAGTCGTGTAGTATTCGACTCGTGTATACGACAGACGTACCGATCGCATCCAGCAATTGGTGCATCACATCCTGCCAGATGGGGTGAACGAACGAACGAACGAGCGAGCGAGCGAGAGCGTGAGCGTCGAGACCCCACCCAAATAGTAGGGAGCGACCGACGACCAGACGCCACCGTCTCCTCCTTCTTGTTGTCTCGTCCCTGTCTGTGACCGAAACATCGTGTCACACAGACACACACAGACACACAGACAACGCCACGTACCAGGTCCCACCCGTTGTTCGAATCCACTGCAGCATTTCCGTCCGGCACGCCTTCCTTCTCGTAATTCGTAAGCTCATTCAGCCAGCCCGCGTGTCTGTGACGAGTACAGACAAGGTTCCACGCAGATGTGTACGTCTGTGCCCGTAATCGTGTACGAATAGACCGCATTTTCTGGTGTCCGAATTTCGAACTTCGAAACCGATTTCGAACCGAAACGAAGCGATGATTCCGAAGCGGACGACGCAACTCACGCTTGGTCAGACCATGCAGCGGTTTCGACTGAGTGGACACGCGATACTTGTCGCAGGGGAGGAACGGGGCACGGAATCAACGCGGGGACCCTTGGTGGCACGGAATCAAGATCAAGGGGATGATTTCCATCGAAAGCAGGCGACACCAGCAACACCATTCCAGAAGCAGCTCTTCTCTATTCAGCAGGCGCATCCTGACTTGGTGTTGTTCGTACGGTGGGTTATTGACCTCCGACCGCAGCGCGCGCGCTGACTCTCACCCTCACCCTCACTCACTCACTCACTCTCACTCACTCACTCACTCACTCGCGCTACGCGCTTCGTTTGTTGGTCAGGGTCGGGTCGTTCTATGAGCTGTATGGTGCCGATGCGGACGTCGGTGTGCAGGCGGGTATTGACCTCGACCGACTCTTCACTGTCACTCTTCACTCTGCACTCTCACTCGCGCGTCGTCCGTTCGCCAGGTTGGGCTGCGGCTGATGGGTCGGGGGGATCTGAACAAGGTTCACCGGGCGGGCTGTCGGGCGCAGTCGTTTCTTTTCTGGGCTGGCAAGGTGATTTCGCTCGGACGCAGCGTGGGGCGGGTGGAGGAACTGGTGGGCGGGACGGGGACGACGAAAGGGAAGCAGCGTGCGCTGTTGCAGGTGTACACCCCCGGCACGTTTGGACTGTATAGTGAGGAGTTTGACGTGTTGGAGGACGGTGGCGTGCGTGCTTCGACGGCGTTTATGGCGCTGTGCGAGGATGGGACGACGACCGGGCTGCTGGCTGGGGTCTGCGTAGATCTCATGACCGGCGGCTTGCATGTCGCGGCGTGGCAGGAGACTGAGCCGGAACGGAGTGTATTGCAAGGGGTGGTGGAGGGGTGGGGGGTGCAGGAGATCGTAGTGGAGGGCGATGGGAGCGGCCTGTCGGTGGACACACGCCGCGCCGTCGGGCGCCTTTGGCGAGGGCTGGACGGCGGGCGCGAGGCGAGGTGCGGCGTGCGGTACGTGCGCGGGAAGAAGGCAATAGAAGATCCGGACGACGGTATGGAGGCACTGGCCCGGAAGATGGTCGCGGAGAGCTCGATCGTGTTCGGGGCTGGTGGTCGCGGCGTGCTCGATTCGAACGATACGAACGATCCGTACAGGGAGCTCGGCGTGGCAGCGGTGGTCGTGGCGCTGCGGTTCATGAGGGACACGAGGGTGATCGTGGGGATGGCCGGGAGAATGCGCGTGCTGGGGATGGACGTGTCGTCGCCGTCGTCGCCCGTCGCGTCGTGCATGGCGCTCAGTGGTTCGACGCTTCGCCACCTGGAGATCTTCGAGGGGGCATCGTTACATGGGTTTCTGTGTTCCTACGTATCGACAGCGATGGGTCGACGCACTTTGACGCGTTGGCTGCGCAGGCCGCTGCTCGACGTGGACGAGATCGAGCGGCGGCTCGATGTCGTGGACGCGCTCAGGTCGAGGCCGGCTCGGGTACTGGAGGAGGCGCTGGTGCGGCTCCATGATATCGAGAAGAAAATGCCGGTGGTGGCCCAGCAGCTTTCGACGCTCAATTTGGAGGATGCGAACGAGTGCCTGATGACGCTGGCCGCGGGAGCTGCCGACGTGGCCGCCGGCGTGGCCGTGGCAGACGCCGACCACAGCCGGGAGCGGATCGTCACGTGGGGACAGGTGAAAAACTTCGCCTGCGTCGTTCACGATGTCCTCTTCTTTGCGAAGGAGTACATCGCGTGGTTCACCACGTCGTTTGCGGCCTCCGAGGACCTCTCCCCGGTGCTGCACAGGATCCACGACAATGCCGTGGCGGCCCACGACGTCTGCCTGCCGATCGCAGGGAGCATTCCCTTGGCATCAGCGTCGTCTAACGACGCCAACCCGCTGGTGCTCCCGACCGGCGTGTGGGCGTCGATCGACCAGCGCCGCGCGGCCGTCGAGGCGTGCGAGGCGGAGCTGGCGTCGCACGGAGAGCGCTTGGTTCGCATGGTGGTCGATACCTGCCGCGGCAATATTGCGGGCAAGACCGCCAACGCCACGCTCCGGAAGATCCACGTCGCGGGCTCGGACGAGGCAGTTGGCATCCGCTGCCCGCCGGCCGTCGAGGGGGCCATGGCCCAGGGGTGCCCGCAGTGGGCCCCGACCGAGCGCTCCAGGAGTGCCCTTGTGTACAAAGAAGTGAGACTGACCGAGCTCGGCGCGGAGCTGGCGGCGGCGCAGCGCGTCTACAACCTGGAGGTCAACGCGGCGATGAGCGTGCTCTTCAATCTGTACCTGGACGAGTACGGCACGATGCTCCGATTCTGCCAGAGTATCGGCGAGGTGGACGCACTGATGGCGTTCGCCAAGCTCGGGGACGATGCCGGATCGTTTCCGGGGGGTGGGTTGACTCGGCCGCGGTTCGACCGGCTCCCGACGGACCCCTCGACCCACTCGTCTTTCTCGTCTCAGCGCGGCCCTCGCCTCTATTTGCACGAAGCGTGGAACCCGCAGCTGCTGACTCACGCCAAGCCGGCCGACATCGTCCTCAACACGATCAGCGTCGGCGGCAGCTCGCCCAACTCGGCCATCATCTCGGGCGCGAACAGCGGGGGCAAGACGAGCGTGCTGAAGACAGCAGCCATCGCGACCATCATGGCTCAGATCGGCTGCTTCGTGCCGTGCAACGAGGGTCGGATCACCCCGGTGAACAGGTAGGTTGTTGTCCGGCTCGGTTGCTGTCCGGCTCGACCGCAGAGCCCGCGCAGACGCTCGTCCGACGACCTGCTCACTTGCGTCCAACACCGCCCTCGCCCTCGCCCTCGAACGAGGCGCACAGGATCCTGACGCGCCTCGGCGCGCGAGACCGGCTCTCGGCCGGAGAGAGCACGTTCGCCATCGAGATGAAGGAAACATCGGCGATCCTCGCGCAGGTGGACGCCAACTCGCTCGCCGTCATCGACGAGCTGGGACGCGGGACGTCGCCCAAGGAGGGTGGGTAGGTTGAACTCGACCAACGTGCGCTCACACGCCCCGACTCTCTCACTCGCGCTACTACTACCAGGTTTGGCCATCGCGTGGGCGACGCTCAACGCGCTCGCGTCCAGGTGCAGGACCCTGCTGGCGACCCACTACCACGAGCTGAACGAGGACTTCGAGTTCGATCCTCGCGTGGCCCGGTTTCACATGCCGATCGGCCTCGGCGCCCACAGGTTCAAGCTCCGTGCCGGCCCAGAGCCCTCCATGTCGTCCGGCGGCGTGGACTGCGCTGGCTATGCCGGTGTCCCCGATGGCGTGCTCCACCGCGCGACCTCGCTGTCGAACACGATCAAGCGGCATCTGCGCGCGACGCGTCTGAGCCCCGAGCGCCGCCTCGCCAGGGCGTGCCTCGAGATGCTGCGGCCAAAGAACGCCACGTCGCTGGTCGCCCTCAAGTCGCTCCAGCAAAAGGTGGCGTTTCTCATCGGCGACGATGACGACGACGACGACGACGCCGTTTGATCAGCAGATCAACAACGACGGCGGCGGCGGGTCGGCGGGTTTTAGGCCGTCATCTCAGCAGGGACCGCCGTCCAGCCCCGGACCGTCCCATCCTCCGAAACAGATATCAGCTTGTAATCCGATATCCAAACGACCTTGCGGATTGGCGCCCGGTGACCGTACAACTGGCAGACGCACTCGCCTTCGTCGACGTCCCAGACGACCACGCTGTTGGTCTCGGAGCGCGTCGCCGCCAGGTACGTCCCGGAGGGGGAGAAGGCCACCAGGTTGAGTTTGTTGGACGCGTGCCGCAGATGCGCGATGCTCCACGCCGGGAGTTCGTCGGGCAGCGATCGCCCGGGCTCCTCGAGCGAAAACGTCGCGAGCTTGACGGGGCACTCGTCGATATCCCACACGTGCACCTTGCCGTCGCTGCACGAGCATGTCAGCAGCTCGGTCCCGGCGAACTCCCCGCCCTCGACCCGGACCGTGTCCATTCCCGTCGGACAGCCCCGGAGGTCGTCGATCGCGTAGCAGGGCGCCCGGAGCCGCCCGTCGACCCAGCCCGTCTCCTTATCAAACACGTCCCACAACAGGATCCTGGCTTGCTGCTGCACGAGCTGCGCGTGAGCCGTCAGCAGATACTCTCCGTGCAACGCATAGTCCACGAACTCGCACAGCACCACGGGCCCCGACTCCCACGCAATGTCCTCCACGAGCCTGACGGGGGCGTCTTCTTTATCTTTGTCGTCCTCTTTGTCGTCCCGCCGACTGGGAATGGCCCAGAGCTTGCAGACCGCGTCTCCAGAGGCCGACGCGCACACCGTCCCATCCTTCGAAAGATCTATCGAGCTCACCAAGGACCCGTGGCCGGTCATCTCGCCGATGCACGTGGCGCCGGCGACGTCCCACAGCCGCAGCGAGCAGTCCGTCGACGACGAGATCGCCCTCGTCCCGCACGGCGTCCACCGCAACCGGTTTATCCGGTTTGCGTGCCCCTCGAGCGTCGCAACGGGCTCGAGACGGATCGGTTCGTCGCGGTCGTCGTCGCGGTCGTCGTCGCGGTCGTCGTCGCGGTCGTCGTCGCGGGCGTCGTCGCGGTCGTCGTCGCGGTCGTCGTCGCGGTCGTCGTCGTCGTCGACCAGCGTAGTCACGTCCCAGACGCGAACAGTCTTGTCGAGCGACCCGGACAGGAGCATGCGTCCGTCCGGCGACAGGGCCAGCGTCGTGACCATATCACCATGTCCCTCCAAGACAGCACGCGGTGCTCCGCTGGATGCGGCGGCGGTGCTGAACGCGTAGATGGATGCGTCGGCCGTGGCGCAGATCACGAGGGCGCCCCCCCGGCACACCACCGCGTCGTACACCGCCGCGTCTCCCGGCACACGCGACGTCATGAAGCACGATCTGTTGCTCAGGCGCTCGCGCAGGGCGCTGTACTCGGCCTCGATCGCGGGAAAGTGGGACGGATCGAGCTTGACGGCGGCCTCGAACACCTCGAGGGCGCTCTCGTCGTCTCCCTCCCGCTCCAGGATGGCCCGCGCGCGTCGAATATAGTTCATCGCGTTCGAAGGATGGGTGGGGCGGGCCACAATCGACGCATCGAGCCCTTCGAGGGCCGTGGCTGTCATTTGACGTTGTCGATTTGACTTTGACCGCGTTCGACCGATTCGTTACATCATATCAGGCCCTCGGCCACAAAATCCCAGACCCCTTGACGTCCTCGGCAACATACCTGCACGCCGAATAGTCCTCCCACAGCGCCCGGAAGATGAACCGCTCGTCCTTCTTGTAGTACGAGCCGAGGATCGGCTTGACCGCCTCGGTCGCTACCTCCGCATGATAGTGGGGCATCGCGCTGAACAGATGATGCACCACGTGCGTGTCAGCAATATGATGATGCAACGTGTTCAGCAGCCACCCGTAGTTCCGATCGACGGTGGCGAGCGCGCCGCGGAGCCAGTCCCATTCAGCGTCGGTGTAGTGCGGCAAATCCGGATGCGTGTGCTGCAGCAACGTGATCATCACCAGCCAAAAGTTGACGATCAGATACGGAACGAAGTACGTCCGGGCCAACCACGCATACCCCATCCGCTCGCCGACCGCAAACAGCCCGTAGAAGACAAGCGCCAGCGCCGCGTCGCCCACCGCGACCTCCAGCCGCTGCCTCTTGGAGAATATCGGGCTCCAAGGGTCAAAGTGGTTCACCCATCCCTTCTCGTACGGCCGGCTCTTCACGTTGAACAAGAGATACGCGGGCCAACCGAGCGTCAACGACCCGACCAGCTTCACCAGCCTGTACGGCCCAAACTGCGACCACGACCAAAGCGCATCATCAAGCGCATCGCCATCCTTGACAGTCGGCACAAACACCTCATCCTTGGCCACCGACCCCGTGTTCGCATGATGCCTCGCGTGCGAAAACTTCCACGAGTAGTACGGCACCAAGAGCAACGAATGAAAGACGAGGCCAACGCCGTCGTTCACCGTCTGATACTTCGAAAACGCCTGGTGCCCGCACTCGTGCGCGATCACCCACACCCCTGTCGCCACGGCGCCCTGGAAAAACCAATACGCCACCCACATGGCCGCCCGCACCACCGACGCCGACTGGAGCGACGACGGCAGCGAGGCACTCACGGCCGGCGCGAGCGTCCCGTCAATCTTGGTGCTGAACAGGAACAGCAGCGCAATCATGGACAGGTCCACGATCAGGTACCCGAGACTGCGGACGAGGCTCCTCTCCTGGCGAAGAATCGAAGTGAGGCGGGCGAGCGGCGATGAGTCGCGATCGAACACTACGTACAAAGCACTCCTTGGGAATCGCCTTGCGCAGCGTCCCGATCGTAAACTCAGGCGTATCAGTGGGCTGCCGCGACCCCTTCACCTCCTCCTCCGCGAAGAAATCCGCATTATTCTCGACCGCCATTCGAACAGCCTCTGTCAACTCGTGCTCACTCACTGCAGCGCCCTGGGCCGCGATCCTCCTCGACCTCCTCCGTTGTGATGACGATGATGACATGATGGCTTCAGTGAGTCGCCAAAGAAAGAATGAGAAAGAATGAATTATGAGTCGCGACCTCAGTTTCAGTTGAGTCCGAGCCGTGCAGTCCGGGGCGACGACGAGGTACTTCATCTCTCTCTCTCAAGTCACCGGCTTGACACGCGGAGTCTCTTTCCCACACACGTGCCGACCACCACCTTGCGCGTGTCTTCGTCTCCTCCAATCCTATCGGGATGATGATTCAGGGGAAAGTCGGTGGGTCGGCAGCGAAGCGGAAGCGGTTTCTGGTGCTGTTGTGTGCGTTGGGATTCTTCCTTGGGATATGTATTGCACTCATGCGGACGGGGGACCCTCTGCGGGGGGTGGGATCGGCGGAAATTCGGGTGACGGGAACGGGCAACCGAGCCTCCGGTAAGGACGAGTCGAAAGACAGGCAGCAGCTGCTGGAGACGATTCGGGGACTGGAACGGGACGTGCGGGCGCTGAAGAAAGACTTGGCGGCAGAGAAGCGCAAGGGTGTGACGTCTTCTACTTCTTCTACATCGTCGTCATCGTCGGCGTCGTGGGACCGGCACTCTGTGTGGGAGCCGAGCGCGGAGCGGGACAAGGAGGACGCCGAGTTTGCCAAGTTCTTGCGGGGGGTGGCGATTGATAACGAGGTGCTGGTGGCCGTGAGTAATGCGAACTATGCGCAAAAGGGCGGGATGTTGGATGTGTGGATGGACGGCGTGAAGCGGAGCGGGGTGAGGAATGCCATGGTGGTGGCGCTGGACGAGGAGACGAAACGGAACGTGGAGGAGCGGGGGATGAAGGCGTTTCTGTTCGAGATGGAGGTGCCGGACAGCCAGAAGAATAACGGGGGGAACCACGCGACGTCGTCGATGAAGTTTGCCATCTTGAAGCGGTTCATGAAGCTCGGGTATAGCGTGCTGCTGAGTGACGTGGATATCGTCACACTGCGGAATCCATTCGATGATCTGGTGCGGGATAGCGACGTCGAGTGCATGTCCGATGGGTACGATGACCAGACGGCGTACGGCTGGGACGACGTGTTTGACGATGCGGCCATGGGGTGGAGCCGGTACGCGCACACGATCCGCATCTTCGTGTTCAACAGCGGGCTGTTTTACATGCGGCCCACGGAGGCGACCATGGCGTTGCTCGATAAGGTGATCATGAAGGTGGAGACGACGGGGGGTTGGGACCAGGCGCTGTTCAACGAGTGCATTTTCTTCCCCAATTCGCCCATCAACTCGGACCCCGGGGTCACCCGGCGGGCCATGGATCGACACACGTACATGAACAGCAAGACGCTGTTCAAGTTCGTGCGGCACAACCAGTACTTGTTGGAGCAGGTCAAGCCGGCGATGATCCACGTCAACTATCACCCGAATAAGTTCGAGCGGATGGAGGCCATCGTGGAATACTTCGTGAAGGGAGACAAGAAGCGTCTCATGGCATTCCCCGACGGGTCAGAGTAGGGAAACTGTAACTGCTTCTTAGCCGCCTGTCGATCTCCCGGCGGCCCGCTCCTGGAGCTTTCGCCGGTACAGTTCCTTGTCTCTGAGGACGCCCTGGTGCAACGCATCGCGCTCAGTGACCTGCTGGTCGTGGACGACGGCCACGAGGATGCCGCACGCGACGGTCGTCGCCGCCAGGACGACCGTGCCCTTGCCGCGCATGAACAGGTTGGGAAAGATAAGTCCGCGAGAGGACGACGATTGCTATCGCGGTACGTTCGTCTGCATGGTCCGCGATGTCGATATCAATATCTGATCGATGACGTTATAAGGAGGGTTAGGAATTTATTTACCTCCGACGAGGCTAGACAGCCTCGTTTTGAGCGACTCGAGCAGTGCGTCCTCCCCCAACAGCGACTTCACGTGCGAGCCGCTGGCGACGTCGGCACCCAGATCCGTGCCCATGCTCCCCTGGAGCTGCACGAAGCGCTGCTCGACGTCGAACGCCATGAGCGACACGTTGCCGAAGTGCGAGACAAAGCCGCCAGCGTGCGGCTCGAACCACTTGATCGCGTCCTGGGGCCCGGACAGCTTGATCGCCAGAACCCATGGATGGGCGTGCCCGTCGACCTCCTCGACGTGATCGATGGCAAACACCCATTGGCGGTAGTAGCAGCTGTCCTCCAGGAGCACGGGGCTGGTCAACGCCACGACGGCATCCACGTCAAACAAGTTGGGGATCATGGATCCTCGGTCCCTGGCACGGATCAGGGCTTCCGTTGTCATGAAGCGGCTGCCCCCATCGCCGTCCGGCTTGGGCGACCGGGCCGACCGGACGATCCGCTCGGGCGGGACGCAATCGGCAGGCAGCACCTCGATCTCCGACATCTTGGTCGTCTTCAGGTGCTTCAAGGCGCCCAAGAAGGGACCTTGGTGCGCCTGACTGGCGTCTCGGTGTCTGCGATCGAAGGACTCGACCGCAGACACCGAGATGACG
>Ga0181582_10002761_pt1 | contig 14016 bp, 10 predicted proteins | sample 071ome_32_FD_132438 | JGI IMG/M metagenome (GOLD analysis project Ga0181582, IMG submission 132438) | Coastal salt marsh microbial communities from the Groves Creek Marsh, Skidaway Island, Georgia - 071405AT metaG (megahit assembly) | ecosystem: Environmental > Aquatic > Marine > Intertidal...
AAGGGGTCGGCCGACGAACCGCAGGGCACGCGCATGTCTCTGTCCCAGATCCGCGAGTGGGTCGTCGAGCTGGGACCGGACATGGTGTTCATCTCGCTGAGGACCGACATTGGCTGGTACAGCCTGTCCAGGCCCTCTCTTAGGTACAAGCCGTGGAACGACGTCATCCTGAAGTGCGCACACGTGGCTGCGTCTACGCTTCAGATGATCTGCGAGGAGTCGAGGGCGTCGAAGCTGTCGTTCAACGACATCGTCAAGAAGATTTGCGCCGAGCCGGCAGACTCGAAGACGTTCATCTCCTCCAAGCCGGCCAACGTCCAGAGGTTCCTGTCGGTGCACGCTCAGATTTTCCTGAGCTGCTACCAGCACTTCCCGATGGAGTCGGTGAGGAAGTGCGCCTACGTGCTGGCCCTGCGCGAGAAGCTCAACTCGGTCAAGCACTCGAAGCTCTATGTGTCGGTGCCCAAGGGCCGGGGCAGGACCAACAGGAACCCGATGAAGGACAGGGCCGCGGGATCCAGGAGCAAGCCGATGACGGCCACGGCCACCGCCATGGTCAAGGCGGTCTGGCAGTCGTACTTTGTCAACGCGGCGACCCTCCTGGCGGCGCAAAAGGTCGTTGGGGACGCCGCAGCGGAGGCCGCAGTGGAGGCCGCAGTGGAGGCCGCAGTGGAGGCCGCAGTGGACGGTGCGGACGGCGCGACGGCCAAAGAGGGGCCGACCGCGGTCGCTGCCCCGCCGGCCTCGCCGATCGCCAAACCAGTCGAGGAGGACGAGAACGAGGAGGTCGACGAGGCCGCCGACGCCACCGAGACGGCCCTGGACGAGCAGAAGGACGAGAGGATCCCCGACGTCCTTCTCCTGGCCCAGCCCGTCCCTAAGAACGCCAACAAGAACACCTCGTGGGAGATCAGCGAGAAGAAGGACGCCGCCACCGTCGGCAAGGCCTTCTCCGTCGCCCTCGGCGACTGCGTCATGGCATGCTCCCCCAACACGGACGCGAGCGTCATCGGAATCGCCCAGTGCTTCTTCGAGAAGAAGAACAGGAAGATGATCCAGGTCCGCGTGCTCAAGCAGGGATGCGACACGGTACTGGGAGACGCCGCCTCTGACGAGGAGCTCTTCCTGACCATGGACGTCGAGTCGTTCGAGCTGTCCCAGGTCAAGGGCAAGATCGACGCCAAGCAGCGCCAGAGGGCCTGGGATCTGTCCAAGAGGATGGAGTACTTTGCCGAGGACACGGCCCTGCGCCAGAAGAACGCGCTGGTCAAGACGTCGCACGAGGGGGCGCTCCAGATGTTCTGGTCGAAGGAGTACGTCCCCGAGGAGGGCATGTTCAGGGACATCCCGTCGGACGTCTCGGACCCCGCCAAGCTGGGCAAGTTGCTCAAGGAGGTTTCTGGTGGCGCCGCCGTCAAGGCGGCCGTCAGCGACTCGGACGACGAGGAGCCGCTCGCCACCGCCACCGAGGACGGCGTCATCATCGACGGCACCGAGTACAAGGTCGGACAGTTTGTCTTTGTCGGACCGGACGTGTTCGATCAGATGCCGGAGGCCGTCCGCGACCTGGAGGTCCCGAGCTACCTGAAGAACTCCCGCCACCACAAGGGCTCGCACGAGGGCCTCAGGGCCTGGGGAATCGGCCGCATCGCCAAGGTCGGCGGCCCCAAGACCAAGATGGTCATCGCCTCGGGAGAGGAGGTGCAGAGCATCACGGTGCAGCGCTTCTGGAGGCCTGAGGACATCTCGGTCGATCTCGCCGACCAGGCCAGCTCGTACTACGCCCTGTACGCCAGCGCCGGGAAGGACGAGGTCAAGGTCGACGTCGACGACGTCGTCGGCCCGGTGACCGTGGGCTCAATCTCCCACGACGACGCCGAGGACGCCTTCTTCTGTGTCGGAACATTTGACAGGAAGACCAAGAAGGTGGCCAGCATCGAGGAGGCGTCCGGGGACGCGGCCGATCTCCCAGACCTGGCAGAGGCGGCCGTCTCCCCCGACGACAAGGCCGCGGCCGCTACGGCCGCGGCGTCCGGCGAGCACCCCAAGCCTGACGGCGTCAGCCTGGCGACGATGGATATCTTCGCCGGATGCGGAGGCCTCTCCGAGGGCATGCACCAGGCCAGGGCCGCCGAGACCAAGTGGGCCATCGAGTACGAGCACCCCGCCGCCGAGGCCTTCAAGCTCAACAACCCGGACGCCGCTGTGTTCTGCAACAACTGCAATGTGTTGCTGCATGCGGCCATGGTGAAGTCCGGCCACGAGGACTACTGCGAGGCATCCCCGGAGGCCATCGAGGCGTCCAACGCCCTGCCGGCCGCCGACAGGGAGAGGCTGCCGGTCCCGGGTGAGGTCGACTTCATCTGCGGAGGGCCCCCGTGCCAGGGATACTCTGGGATGAACAGGTTCAACAAGGGCAACTGGTCCATGGTCCAGAACTCGATGGTCATGTCCTACCTGTCGTACTGCGACTTTTACAGGCCGAGGTACTTCTTGCTCGAGAACGTGAGGAACTTCGTGTCGCACAACAAGTCGTTCACGTTCCGCCTGACCCTGAGGTCTCTCCTGGATATGGGATACCAGGTTCGCTTTGGCGTCCTGAACGCCGGCAACTTTGGCGTGGCCCAGTCCCGCAAGAGGACCTTCATCTGGGCCGCTGCCCCGGCCGAGGGCCTCCCGTCCTGGCCGAGGCTGTTGCACCGGTTCAGGACCCCGCAGCTGACCATCAACCTGCCAGGAGGCGTTCAGTACAGGGCCGTCCCGCAGACTGAGGGCGCCCCGCTCCGCCCGGTCACCGTCATGGACTCGATCGGCGACCTGCCGCCCATCGAGAACGGCCACTGTGGCGAGGTCTCCAAGTACACCAAGCCGCCCGCGTCCGCCTTCCAGAAGGCCATGAGGGGCAACTGCGAGGTGCTCTACGACCACGAGTGCAAGGAGATGAACGACATCAACCTGCAGCGCTGTCGCTGCATCCCTGTGGGCGTGCCGGGGGCCGACTGGAGGACCCTCGAGGAGGTCGTCGCCAAGGACCCCTCCAAGAAGATCTTCCACGGCCAGACGCTCGTCCCATGGTGCCTGCCGAACACCGCAGACAGGCACAACGGCTGGAGAGGCCTGTACGGTCGCCTCGACCCCATGGGCAGCTTTGGCACGGCGACGACCGATCCCCAGCCCATGGGCAAGGTCGGCACCGTTCTCCACCCGTCGCAGGACCGTATCATCTCGGTGCGCGAGTGCGCTCGCTCCCAGGGTTTCCCGGACAGGTTCAGGTTCTACGGCAACCCCGTCCAGAAGCACAGGCAGGTCGGAAACGCCGTCCCGCCCGTGCTGGCCGCCAAGCTCGGCGAGCAGCTGCGGCTCGTCCTCGAGCAGACGGACAAGAAGAAGAACCAGAACATTTTGGATGCGATGCTGTTGTAGCATCGGTAGTTTAAATTGAAAATGGTAGTAGTGCTAGTCAGTAAGTTAACGCCCAACCTGGTTTCCAACAACACCTGGTCTGCTAGCAAAACGCATTCAAAACACATTCCCGGAGTCTTTGCGCTTCCTTCCTTCTTCACTCAGATCGAGGCTGTCGAGGTACCCCTGAAGGAAGGCCTGCGCGTCCTGAGGAACGCAGGCTCCCTCCGACGCCAGAAACGCCTGCACCTCCTGGTCCGTCAGCACGATGCCACGGTCCTCGGCGGCGTCGAGGAGCTCGGCCTCGGTGATGCATCCGTCGGCGATGACGTCATCGGCAGTCGGGGCGGCGGCGGCGTTGGCCACGGCTGCGAGAAGAGGCGAGGGAGGGGTGAGGAGAAGGTGGCGAGATTCGTCGATACCGAGGTCGGATGGCGTTCGCGTTCGCGCACGCGCACGACGCAACCACGCCATTCCGTCTTAATAGGCAGTAAACCACGCGAGCATTGCAGGGTTGCGGGAATCCAGACGGGCGAGACTCGAATTCGAGTTTCGAAACGCGAAAATCACGCACTGAGGGCACGCCTCTGGGGGTATGGGAGCGGATCCTGCGCAGCGACCAAGCTGAACTGCTGTAAACTGAAGAGCATGGCCGCCACAACGGCATGGGTGCGAGAGAGATCATCGTCTTCTTCATTCAGGTTGGAACGAAAGATAGTGACCCACGAGTCTCACCAACGTTGGGTTAACCCAACGGGAAATCATTCATTCTAGCGCAAAGAGAGAAGCGTGGACACAGCCCATAGCGTTGTTCGTCTTCCTTCATACGTACCCTGGACACGCCCGTCGATGCCGGTCAACTGCTCGTCCAGGCTCACGCCGCCGTCCCCGGCGTCGGCTTCCCCATCGGACGCCAGAAACGCCTGCTCGTCCGTCAGCACGAGGCCGCGCTCCTCGGCGGCGTCACAGACCTCGGCCTCGGTGACCTTCTCGTCGCCGTTACCATCGAGAGACGCATAGACTCCCCGGCAAACGGATCTTATTACCGGCGTCCCATGCCCACTTCCACTTCCAATTGGTGGTGGTTTTTTCCACCTCAGCACCCTCCACACCTCTACTCTTCGTTCGTGTCTGTCCTGCATACCCAACTTCTTCCCACACATTAGAACTATTCCATCATCATCATTATACCACGCGTCTCTCTACGACCCTGGCGAACGAAGCGCGTCGCACGAGTCAGAGAGTCTGCGTCAGGGCCTTGCGCACATTCGAGTCCACGTACCAACACAGCCTGCGCATCGCTCATCGCCATAGTCTACACAACGGACGTATCTCTGAAGGTCAATGGGCATCGGGAAGCTGCTTTGGGGCTGCTTTGCTCCCCGGGGGGTAGACGTTGACGATTCCAACAATCAAAGGACGTCTTCCCTCCGGGTCGAGGCGAAGGGAGACGCCCGCGGCGAAAGCGCGAGCGGCGTTCGCATCACATGCAACACAATCCACCCAATTGACCCAGCCAAGCCGGCGGAAACAACAGACGGCGAATTGGACAAGGCGTTGTCGTCGCTTCCCCCCCTGCCGAGCGGCAAGACAAAGCTGTCCAAGCGGAAGCTGGCCAAACTGCGGGCGGCCGAGGAATTGGCCGCCGAGCAGGCCCGGGCGGAGGACGAAGAGACGATGAGTCAGTACCTCGGCAAGTCGGCGTCCTGCTCGAGTCTAAACTCGTTTCCGTCGCTCCCACGGGTGCTCTCCAACTCTTCGCTGAGCCGGTGTGCGACGCCAGAGCGTCGGGCGAAGGACGCAATGTTACAGTTTGACGACGAGGGCCACGTTCTGGTGGCACTCGGGACGCACAATAGGATGGCCAGCTTTGGGTCTGAGACGTCGTGGCCGGTATCGACGCCGAGCTCACTGATGGGGACGCCAGACCGGTCGGACTGTCGGTTGATGGGACTGCAGATGGAGGGGCAGCTGGAGATGTCGGACTTGACGTCTATGACGCAGTCGGCGTCGGCGACAGACTTTGGTGGCGTGTCGATCGACGCAGACGGGACCGAGACGATGGAGTACATTCCCAAGGCGGTCCGGAGCGTGTCTAACCCCAAGTTTGCAGCGGTGATGGCTGAGTCGGTGTTCAAGCCGTATGCCGACAAGTGGGTGGGTGCGGGCACGGTGCTGGTGGGCGGCGAGGAGCGAGACGGAAAGAAGAGAGAGCTGATGCTGCGGCGGAACGTGTCGTGGTCGCACTTCAACGAGATCAGTGTGGGTATGCGGCGGGCATCGAGTGAGGCTGACCTTCACCGGAGACACACCGTGCTCGTGCTGACCAACGACATTGACGAGGAGGGGGACGACGGGGAGGCTGGGGCAGCGGGGGCGGCGGGCAAGCCAATCTCGAAAAAGGTGAGCCAGGTCTTTGAGAGTCACCACGTGCACCTGAGCAAGCTCCAAGAGCAGATGGGTGACGCGAGCAGGGCGCCAGAGGACCTCCTTCAGCTCATGAGCAGGAAGCTTTTCGACTCGAGGTCTGATCTTGCCTCCATGAGCAGCGCGAATCACGACGATGATGACAACGAGAACGAGAACGAGAACGACCGGGAGGGGCTCTTGAGCGACGGCACCTCGACCCTGTCGAGTCACGACCTGAGCGATTGCTCCGACAGACTCCCGAAGATCCGCACGCGGTGGTGATGATGAGCAGCAGCAGGAGGAGCAAGAATAAATCACTATATATGGTCACGTATGATTTTTCAAACAATTCTACAAGCCAAAGCCGAAGGAAAACCCGCCGCCGTTGGCCTGACGCTTGCCGCCGCCAAAGCAGCCCGCGAGGACGGACGAGGACTTCCGCTTCTCGGCCAGTTGATGCCGCACCGCCTCCTCCTCGCGCTCGATATTCCGGAGCAACTCCCCGTGGCCCTCGCGCTCGAGCGCCTCGACGAACCGAGGGCCGAGGGTCACGCATTCTTCGTCCGGCACCCCCGAGACGAGCACGTCAGCGTGTGGGCTCTTCAGGAAGTTCAGCACGTGCCGCAGATTGGCTCGACTCACGTAGTTCTGCGTGATGGCCAGCGTGTCCTCGAGGTTCAACGCGCAGTGCCACCAGCCCCGGGGCACAAAGAGGATCTCGCCCCGGCGGACTACGGCTTCCCGAGGCGCCGTCCCTTCGCAGTCCCGCAGATCGTAGAACGCGAGCATCCACTCCATGAGAGACACGGGACAGAACACGTCGGCACCGTCGTCGCTCTGTCGCACGCCGGGTGGCATGACGTGGGGCGGGTACATGATCCACTTTTTCGAGCCAAACACGACCGCATTCCACGCTGACGTCGCGTTCGGGTCCTTATGGAAGGTGGAACCGCTTTTGGTCGGGCCGTAGATGAGCCACCGGTAGTCTGGCCGCCTTTCTTTCAGGGCGGAGAACAGGTCCTCCCCGAAGTACGCCGGGACGTCGTACTCGGCTGCCATCGCGGGGGCTTTGTCGCAAAACTCCTTGTCAAACAGGTAGAGCGGCGCTTCGTCGTGCTGCTGTTCGCAGTAGGTCATGTATGCGTCGAACGACATCGGCGCGTCGCCCACGATCACCGGAGACGAGCCAAAGGCCCGACGCAGGTAGTCGGTGTCCCACGTGCGGTACGCCTGCCAGTTTTCGACGACGTCCGTGATGATGACGGGAACGTTCGGAACCTCGTACGCGCTCCGGAACTCTTCCAGCGTCAGGTTGGACCGCCGATCGATGTTTTCCGTCTCTAGCCACGCCTCGTCCACGTCCAGCGCCGAGCACAGGAACGGCTGATACAGCACGTCTGAGAAGAGATCGTCGACGACGATCTCTATCGGGGATGCTGCATCTGCTGAAGCCTGTGTTGCTGCTTCTGCTGAAGCCTGTGTTGCTGCTTCTGCTGAAGCCCCTGTCGACGGAACGCCCGCCCGGTCGACACGCAACCCCTCGTCCCCGCTCGCTTTTCCTATCAATGCAACGTACGTATGCTTCCACGTGCCGTCAAACACCCACGAACCCGATGCGGCGTCCGCACCGCTCGTGCTCGAACTCGTGCTCGACAGGACGGCGGCACGCCACAAATCTCCGTGATTCGAGTAGCAGTACAGCGCCTTGCTCACGCACGAGAGCTTCGCCAGCGTGGTGGGGTCAAGGTCGTGGAGAACCTGCAGCAAGAGCTCGTCGGAAAGCGCGCCGAGGGTGCCGAGCCCTCGCGCTCGACGGTCGTTGTTGGCCTCCTCAGCATGGCGCCCCGCAATGTGCAAGTGGCTGAGCGGCTGCACGCCCTGCGGATGCCGACGCATGCGGTCGTGGTGCCGGTCGTGGTTGTTATTATACTCGTCCGACGACGGAAGTCATCGAGTAGTGTACATGATTCAGAAATTTCGAAAGTTCTACTGTCGTCTGGCAGCGAGCGATTTGCTCAGCCGCCTCCAGGTGAGCCCGCCCCCTGCCCCGAACCCGTCGAAGATCCCGTCGGCGGCGGTGTACCCGCCGCGCCCCTGGAGGCTCGGCGGCACGCCACACGTGAACAACCCGGCAGACTTGGCGCTCGACATGAGCGAGTTGCTCACGGCCACGAGCACACTCGACGCCCCCGACCCGCCATTCGTCGCACACACGGCCGAGAAATACGATGGGCTCACGTTTGAAACGCCGGCCGCCAGCACGCTCGCGTCGACCCGCACCCCCATCCCCCGGCTCTGCAGGTTGACGGCCCGCACGAACGAGGCCGCCGACTTGGCCTTCCCTTTGCCTTGCACCTGTGCGACCATCTGCTCGAACGACAGCTCCTCGTCGTCGTCTTCCCCGCCATTCGAGACGTCCCCCGCGTTCAATACCTGGATGCTGTCGCGCAGCGCGTCTCCGAGGAGGTCCAGCACAGCGTCCACGACGTGGTCTTTCGGGTCGGACACCGTCCCGGACAGGACGACGAGGCGGGCTCCCGCCTTGTCTGCCTCTTCGATAAACTCTTTCACACCCTCCCGCAGCGGAAAGTCCCTTGTGTCGACGATGTCGGCAAACTTCTGTTTCTTGATGGAGTATATCTTCTCGACAAATGCGGGCCGGTCCGACGTGGACAGCATGATGGGCCAGCCGACCTGTCGGACGACGACCGATGAGCGCGAAAGCGCCGGAGATTGTGAGAGCGGAAGGGCGGAAGAGGGCGAGTGCGAGGGCGAGTGCGAGGGCGACAGACGCACCATGTCGTAGTACGCCCGCACGAGACCCTCTCCCGTGCCATCGCCGAAGCGCAAAAGGTCGTAGTAAATATGAGGACTCCATTGCGAACAGGAATACCCCATCTCGTCGAACGCCAGGTTGAACGCTTTCCGATGCCCGTGTGTGTGCAGGTCAACCAGCACGCCATCGTTCTCGATGATCACGACAGTCTCGGTGCCCTGCGCCGAGCTTCCCACACACAGCACCGCTCTTGAACCGAGCTCCCGCAGTCTTGAAGACGCCGTTCCGTGCCATGGGGACGCCGACACGGGTAGATTCCGCGAGAGAGAGCGACGTGCCAGTTTTGGATTCGCGATTTGAAATTCCGTCCTCCTCGTCGGGTTTACTCCACACGGACGCACGGGGCGGGCACATGGCGCCATCGACGACACGCGGGTCGGCATTGGACTGTGTTACTGTTTAACTGTTACTGTTTGACATTCGTTCTCCCTTCAATCGAACTGCCAGAGCCTGACCGTCCGATCCCAGCCGGTCGTCATCAATAAATCGCCGCAATCCCCCTTGTCGTAGAGGTGCGCCCGGCACACTTTGTCGCCGTGCCGTCCGACGCTGTACAGCCGCCGCATCATCCTGGTGTCCAAGACGTAGACGTTACTGTCGAAGCTTCCCACGGCCATGTGGTAGCCGTTGCCACGCAAGGCCACGCCGGTGACCGCCTGGACGTTCCCGGGGTGAGCACAGACGTTGATGCTGCCCGCGCACGTCCGCTGCCTGAGGTCCCAGCGTCTGGCAAAGCCGTCGGTGCTGGTGCTGACGGCATTGTTGAGGTCGGCATCCAGGCCTTTGACGTTCCAGATGAAGCCCTCGTGGCCCTCGAAGCGGTGGACGATTTTCTCGCGCTCCATGTCCCACAGCTTGACAAGGGTGTCGTTGCTGCCGGTGAACATCCGCTTGCAGTCATCCGACATCGTGAGGGCGGTGACCGGTGCGCGGGTTCCCGTCGTGTTGGTGCCGTCTTCGCCGCGGATCTCGAACTTGGCGTCATCGTAGAGCGTCGACGATGGGTGGATCTTCGGCTTGCTGTTGTCGTTCTTCGGCGCCTTCCCGGCCCCGTCCTCGCGCTCCTCCTCTGCGATCTCGCCGCAGTCGGTGATCCACCTGGGCAGCAGGTAGAGTCTGACAGCGCCGTCGTAACTCGGCAACGCCAGGATCCTCGACTTTTTGTCCGCAAACGTCTTTGAGCACGGGGCCTCCTGCCCCATCACTTCGAGCACGGCGTCGAAACTGTACCCCTTGCTGTTCCTCTGGTTCTGGTCGGCGGTGTCGCGCTTCATCCTCTTCCGTCCCGCATTTCCTCCCTTCCCTTCCCCGTTCCCGTCCCCGTTCCCGTACCGCTGCTCGACCTCTTCTGCCACCGCACGGCACCGGAGGATGTGCACGCCCGACTTCCATGTCGTGCACGCAATCTGCGCCGTTCCAGGCAGCTGATAGAGGCTCAGGACCCCCGCTCGGGCAATCTCCTGCTTCGTGAAGGTCTCGACGTCCATACCCTCCGGGATGGCCTGCACGCCGCCGACGGACGGGTTGCTCTCCTCGTCGCCCGAACCGCCGTATTCACGCACAACCTGCTCGATCGTCGTCCCCCGGTTCGGCAGCCACATCTTTATCTCCCCTCCAGACGACGACGACGACGACGACGACGATGCCGCGGGCACCGAGGTCCTGTCCAAGTGCGCGCCGGTGCAAATGGTTCCGGGCGTGAACGGCGCGCCCAGAAAGCAGGCCCCAAACACGCAGCCCAGATGCCCGCCGAGAGTCAAGGGCGCCTTGCGAGACAGGTTGCCAGTCTGCCAACATCGCTCCCGGTGGTGCCGCTTCTTGTACTCTGTGAACCACGGGACATGGACCCCGCTGTCGTTCGGGTCATCGTACGATACGAATCGCCGATCGCGCCGACGACGCGCGACGAGGTTGCCGTAAAAGTACGGAAAGTCTCGCTCGTAGAGACGGTCCCAGACGTGCTCGCTATGCGCCACCTCGTGAAACGACTTGTTCACAGCCGCCAGGCTGAGGAGATCCTCCTTCGACGACGACGCCCGGCAGATTGCCGCGAGGGCCGACTTGGTGGCCACGAGCTCCTCCGTCAGCTGCCGGAAGGTAGGTGCGTCGTCGTCATCGCCGTGGTGGTCCATTTCCCCGCCGAGCCCCCACCCGTCAGCTGCTCCGGGTACGAGGAGGTACGAGAAGGTCGGTGCGTCGCCGTGGTGGCCAATTCTCCTACTCCTCCCAGGAACGCGTTTTGCTGTCGCTCGCTCCGGGATTGAGCCAATTCGTCGCCTCCAATGGGTAGATACATGTGTGTTATAGCCACGGTCGAGGCGCGAAAGCCCCGAGTGCGATATTCAGATAGTTGTGACTGCCGAAATGGCTCCGGAAGGGCTCGGATCCGGAAGGGACCGACGCCCTTACTCAGGATACTCACCATTTTTTCCTTGCGTTCGTCTTCGTTTATTATAGTGTGTGTACACACGCATCAAGACAGTTCCAATCGTCCTTCATCGCGCATCGGCGAGATCCCGCGATGCCGTCCGAGGAAATTACACTCAAGGTGGCCATGGCGTGCTCGGGTTGCAGCGGGGCCGTGGAGCGGGTGCTCAACAAAACCAAGGGCGTCGAGTCCGTGGAGTGCGACCTCGATACCCAGCTAGTAGTCGTCGTCACCGACGGTAGCATCGGCAAGGAGAAGGTACGATGAGTGGTCTGGGCCAGGTCGTCGTCTCCGCGACACCAGCGACGCAGACAACCCTGCTCACCCTCTGCCCTTCTACGCACTCGTCAGGTTTTGGAGATTGTGAACAAGACGGGCAAAGCGGCCGAGCTGGTGTGAGGAAACTCAGTGTAAACACATACGGCTTCCCTTCCACCCTATATCTATCCGTCTTTTTCCTCCTTCTCGCGTCGCTTGAACTTGACGTTGCCTTTGACGTTGGCTTTCGCTTTGACCTTCTCCAAGTGTCGTTCCGACAGCTCGACGTCCCGATGCCCCGCACCGTGCACCCGCCGCTTCACGTCGACCGCCTCTTCGTAACACCGCTGCGCCTCCCCCCAGTCCTCCATCCGCACGTACACGCCCGCCATGTTGTGCAAGAGCGCGCCGACGCGAGCGTCTGCGTATCCGTACGCGGAAACGAGTGTGCCCAACGCCTCCTTGTACAGCCCCAGTGCCTCTTCCAGCCGAGGATCGCTCGCGTTTGTCGCACTGATGCGCAAAAGCTCGGCCAGGTTCTGCTTGGCCGCTGCCACGTGCGGATCGTCGGGACCGAACCCGGCGATGGCATGCGTCAGCGCAGTGCGGAGGAGGTGCGTGGCGGACGGGTGGTCCGGTGGGGTCGCCGACGCGGCGCGAAAGGCCCTGTCCGTGTAGATGCGCCATTTGGCCGTGCCGTAGGCCGAGGGGGCCGAGGAGGCCGAGGATGGCTCGGTGGGATCTTTTGGGTCGTTCCGGTTGCTGGGGTCGTCCGAGGCCGCGTCGCAGGCCGCCGCAGAGGGGAGGGCGAGCAGCGAGGCGAGGCCCGTGGCGACCACCGCTGGACACGGCATATCGCACTCACGGGAGGTCGTACATTGGGATTTCCATTGTCTGTATGCTTCAGAGAGCGCCGCGGCGACGCGTGACACCTCCTTGAGGCGCCGCGGGGCGACGACGGACATTTTCGGGCAAATTCGAAAAGCGTGTCGCGCATTTCGTTCGTACGCGTCGTGCGCACCGTTCCGCTGGCATGCGGGAAGTCGACTGGAAGCTTGCGGCTGTCGTCGCCGGTGCCGCGCTTGTTGGGTGGGTGGCTTCCGGCGTCGTGAACAGACGTACGGACGACGACGACGCAACGGCAAGCCCGACGGCGATACTGCCCGACCCGACCGTGGCCTCGCTCGTCGGGAACACGCCGTTGGTCCATCTCAAGGCGCTGTCTGCCAAGACGAATCGGACAATCCTCGCCAAGGCCGAGTTTCTGAACCCCGGTGGGTCCATCAAGGACCGGGTGGCGCTCCAAATCATCCAGGACGCCTTGGCGTCTGGCGCGCTCCGGCCCGGCGGGCTGATCACGGAGGGCACGGTCGGGTCGACGGGTGTGTCGCTCGCGATGCTGGCGCCGAGTTACGGCTGTCGCGCGTTCATCGCCATGCCGGACGATGCGGCCGAGGAAAAGTCGAGGATCCTCGTGGCGCTGGGGGCGGAGGTGGCGCGGGTGCGTCCCGTTGGTATCAGTCATCCGGACCACTTTGTTCACGTGGCCAGGCGACGGGCGGCGGCAGCGTGTGCGAACAAGATAGACGACGAGGGAGAGAATACGCCCGCGGCACCGGCACCGTCGTCGGTGTTTGCGGACCAATTCGAGAATCTTGCCAACATGAAGGCGCATCTGCGGACCGGGAGAGAGATCTTGCGGCAGGTGAAGGCGCTGGGGCTGCGGCGTATCGACGCGTTCGTGTGTGGGTGTGGCACGGGTGGGACGATGGCCGGGGTGGGGCGGGTGCTCAAGGGGCACGACGACGGCGTCCGGCTCGTCCTCGCTGATCCGCCCGGCTCGGGGCTGCTGAACAAGGTCAAGCGGGGCGTCATGTATACGAGGGAAGAGGCGGAGGGCAAGCGGCTGAAGAATCCGATCGATACGATTGCAGAGGGCGTGGGCATCAACAGGTTGACGGGGAACTTTGCGCAGATCGTTGGCGAGGTGGACGACGCGGTGCGGGTGACTGATCAGGAGAGCGTCGACATGGCGCGGTGGCTGTTGCGAGAGGAGGGACTGTGGGTGGGAAGCAGCAGCGCGGTGAACGTCTGCGGTGCGGTCAAGGTGGCCGCCGGGCTGCCGCCGGGCGCGGTCGTCGTGACCGTGCTGTGCGACGGCGGCGCCCGCCACTTGAGCAAGTTCTGGGACGGTGCGTACGTCGACGCGTGGCTTGCGAGCGTCAACAAGTGATTGTTGTTAAGACATCGACATCTGTTCGTCGTAGAACCGCTTCACTTCGGGCCAGTAGAGCGGCGCGTGCGTGTGATAGGCATCCATGTGGCGCGCCTCGGCGAACTCACATAGCCGCCACGCCTCGTTGGCGCTCCCGCCGCCCGCCACGAAGAGCTTCTGCATCTGGCCGGGGTGCACGATCTCGTCCGCCAGCGACACGAGAAACAGGATCGGCACGTCCTTCAGCTTCCCTATCCGCTCGATGCTGCGCCACTTGTTCCTGGCGAACGAGCGAAGCGCGATTGTGTGTGTGAGAGAGAGAGAGAGAGAGAGAGTCGGGAGAGTTCAAACACCCACCGAACGAGCCAGTTGAACCACTTGCCCTCCCCGACAAGCAGCCGCAGCGGCGGGAACGCCACCCCCGCCATGGCTTCGATCGACGTGAACGTGTTCTCGACGACCATCGCC
>Ga0181582_10002765_pt1 | contig 14006 bp, 7 predicted proteins | sample 071ome_32_FD_132438 | JGI IMG/M metagenome (GOLD analysis project Ga0181582, IMG submission 132438) | Coastal salt marsh microbial communities from the Groves Creek Marsh, Skidaway Island, Georgia - 071405AT metaG (megahit assembly) | ecosystem: Environmental > Aquatic > Marine > Intertidal zone...
CTCCGTCACTCTCACAAAGACCAACGCGCATACACACACACACACACACTTACACAAGTACGCACAGACACACAATCACACGCACACACACACACACACACACACACATATATATATATATATATAAAGAGCATATAAAGAGTAACGCCGGGAAGATCGCGCATAGCCAAGTCGTTTGGCAATCGGACGTCCGAATGTTTCGGAACTTGCTGGCGAGCGCGCTGGGTTACGCTCGCCAGTCGGGCGACGGCCCGAACGAACCGGACCCATGCGCCGAGTGCGAGCTGAAATGCTCGAGCGCCACCGTGACCCCCCATGAATATCACGTATTGGTTCGCCTCCCTCGAGAGGAGCCGCCGGCGTCGTCTTCGTCCTCCTCCCCCTCGACGACGGCGGCCGCGTGGTGGCCAGAGACGCTCAGCGATCGCTTGACGGCGTTCGAGACCATCCTTGAAGACAAAAAGAGGATCAAAGCGACAGCATTCGAGTATCCGGACGACCCGCCCCGCGCGTTCCAACACGAAGCGTTCGTCTTCTCGAGGCGAGCGAAGGTGTCCTCGTCGACACACCTCGTGGCGGCGGCGGCCGGCGAGCTCGTCGAGCTGGTCCGGGACGAGCTGATCCGAATGGAGGCTGATGGCGGGACGGGCGACTCGAAGTTTACGTTGAAGTCGAAACCCGAATCGAGCTCGAAGAACACCTACATCGTCTGCGCCCATTCGGCGAGGGATGCCCGCTGCGGAGCCCGCGGGCCAGGTATTGCGGCGGCGATCTCCAAGTGCTCCCCCAACGACACGGTGATTCTCTCGTCGCACGTCGGCGGGCACTTGTATGCGGGCAACGTCATCGTCTACGGAAGCGGGAGCGCCTCGGGGACCTGGTTTGGCGGCGTCCACGAGCAGCGAGTTGAACAGCTGCTAGCTGGCATCGCCGCGGCCGAGCGAGCGGGCATTGATCCGGCCCAGAGCGAAGATCTCCGGCCCTATTGGCGCGGTACCTCGGGGAGAAGCAAGGAGGATCAAGCCAGCTTCTTTGTCGCCTGCGGCGGCGGCGCACGAGGCGACATCGAAGACATCGTCGCCTGAGGTAGGTAGCAATCATAGAAGAAGAAGAATCGATATACATGTATATATATAAGACACACATGGTAGGTAAAGTATAGTATACACAAAATTTGTATCGTTGCCGAGACCGACCTATTTTCCAGCCTTCCCTGGACGGTCTGGCCGCAGACGTTCTCCGGCTTGGACTGCAGGTCGCCGACCTATTGATCTCCCTATTGATCGCCCCGGCCCGGCAAGTACTCGCAGCACCTCTCAATCTTGTCGGGGGAAGCCGGCGTGCGGGGGAGGGCCGAGCGATGGCCCGTTGGATGAATGTACATGTATTGCAGGGGCGATTCGGCGAACGCGGCCGAGCCCACGGGGGCGACCCCGGCGGGGATGACGCCGATCGGGTTGCCCATGACGGTGGCCTCCATGGTGCTGGACACAGTGATACCACCGACCCCAGCGACAGCGACAGCGACTGCGTTTGCATTGGCGACCTTGCCGAGCCTCGACCTGTGCGTGGTGACGCCTGTGTGATCATTGCCTGACCGCCGCTTGAACTTGCCGAGCGGGCGATCCGAGCCGTGTGTCTTCCTGTAGATGCCACAGGCGTTGCACAACATATCTCCCGTCTCCCGGCAGCGCCTCCAGAGCGGGGTCGAGCTGGTCGAGCAGTTGACGCACGTCTGGGTGGGCGAGCCGTGGGCCAAAGCCACGCGCTTGAATTTCGCGGTCGTGGTGTGCGCGCGTGCGTGACCGCCGACGTGACCGCCGACACCATGCCCGCCGTCGACAAACAGCCTGGCCGAGCCCCACGTGTCCCCGGAGGCGGCCTCCTTCATCGCCCAGAGGCCCTTGACCGCGCCGTCAACGTCCACGGGGACCGCAGATGTCAGCTTGCTGATCAAGTCTCCGCGCATCTTCTCCTCGTCACCGGCGTTGAACGCTTCCGCACCGCCGACGCCATTGTTGAAGCTGGCGATGCCTCCCGAGTAGTCGGAGGACTCCGAGTCGGCGGTGGACGACCTGGGCTTTCTGGGCCTGGACGAGCGCCTGGTTCCCGCCAGGTTGTCCGACCCGAGTCCCAACCCGGTCCTGCCACCCGACGCCGTGGCAGCGTCCGCGTCGAACAAAGCGCCGCCTCCCGTCCGCGCGCCCGGGTCCGCGCCGCCAAGCCCGCCCACCACGCCGACGCCCATCCCGGCCATGCCGCCCGTCGCCATCGATTGGAGGGTCGCATGCGCCGCCAGATGATGCGAGATAGACGCGGCCATCGGGTCCGGCTTCGCGGGGAGGAACGACGCCGAGGGGTGCGGTTCCTTGGCCGCCGCCTTGGGCTTGGCGTTGAGCCCGACGGGCCGCTGGGAGCCGTGGTTCTTGTAGTAGATGCCGCACGCATTGCACAGCAACACGCCAAGCGTCTTTTCCTTTCTCCACAGCGGCGTCTGCGAGCAGTGGCAGTTGTAGCAAATCTTGGACGGCATGACCGCAGCGACCCGAGGCTTGGCCGCAGTGGCCGGAATCGCCACGTCGGCTGCACTCGTCGCGGTTGACTCGACCGCGGCCGCTGCGAGCGCGTTTCCGTCACCCGCAGTCCCGCCGATGACCTTGTGCTTCTTCTTCGCATGCGCAGCTCGCCCGGCCGCGCCCGAATCCATCCGGAAGAGCGACGACAGGCCTCGCTTCTTGGCGGTCGGGGACAGAAGCACGTCGTCCACCTCGACGTCCCGAATGTTGGTGAGGAATCCGGGAAGATCCAGCGCCTGCACGGTGCCATCGCGTCCAAGCATGATGATCAGAGATTCGATGTAGTTCTCGCAATCCACGTAGCCGTCCTTGAAAAGGATGAGGATGTTTGACACGGCCGTCGCGTGGTCCTTCGAGAGCTCCCTGTTGGCCAGCTCCTGGACGCGCTTCATCCGCGCATTGTTCATCAAGAACCTCGTGCACATCACTTTCGTTCGTTTGCTCAGCAGGACGCCCCACGCCATCGGCTGCGGGAGTTCCAGCGGCAGCAGATCCTCCTCGGACAGCGACGCCATGTATGTGGCCAGCGTCACCAGGTCGGCCCCCTCCAGCCCCATGACCTGGGCGATCTTCTTCACGTTCGAAGTGCCGAACGTGAACGTCGCCAGGACGAACAAGGCCGGCCGCTCGGAGACGAACGAGGGGGTGGACGGGCTGCCCGACGTCGACGGGCCCACGCCGACGACGTGCACGGGCGTGGCCCGCTCTGTTTCTAGTACGTTTTCGTTTGCAGTTGTCATGATCTGAAGGGTGGAATGGGGAAGGGGAAGGAGGGAGGGGTGCGAGTGAGCGTCAGAGAGGAGGTCGGGGAGTCGGAACGTGTCGGACCCTAGAAGCTCCCAGAATCCACGTGTTGCGATTTTTCAGCGTATTTCCCGTTCGCGCGCCGACCACGTCTCCCCGGGTCCGATATAGATCACATCAAGGGCGGGTGGAGTACCGGATATGCACGACGAGCGCGAGACCCGTTTGATTTAAATCGGACGTTGAAACAGACACTCGCTCACGCTCGTCGCGGCCACGGACACACGTACGTACCGTCTGCGGAATCGTTGATTGCTGATGGTCGATCTAGTGTACATCGTCCGTGGAAGTTTTCGTTGGAAGTTTTTCGTGTGGAGGAGGGGTCGGAAGTGGCGAATATCGCCCGAGGCGGGGGAGGGGGCTTCCGGATCCGGAAGCCCCGCCTCGAGCGTTTCCGACTCGGCCACGCGGTCGCAACGCGCCAAGATCAGCTACAGCAAGATGTTTGCCGCGCGGGCGGACCAGGAGGACCGTTCAGTCAGGTTGTCGAGGGCCGAGGGGGGCGGGCAGGGACCGATCAACGCAGGAGGAGAAGGGAGGCAGGAGGAGGAGAGGGGAACGAGGAGAGGGGAACGAGGAGCGGGGATGACCGCTCACTCGGCATCCTGCCTCCTGGATCCTCCTCCCGTGTGACAGAACCAATTGGTTCTGTAGTAGCTTGAAAGCTCGAGACTCGAGATGAGTGATCGCTTTTCCCGAGATTTTGCCCGTGGCCTTCAAGACCCGAACCACGACAGAAATTCCCAATTTTACGCGACTTACGTGAACATGGGATCAAGGAACGGGAGCAAAGGCCCAGGAGGCTCTCCGCGGGGAACAGATATGGACAGCAAAATGGCTGACCAGATGCCCCGCACTGCGGCACTGCCGGGCCAAACGGCCCCTGAAATCGAGACCCTATACCAACTTTTGTTACTTTCCGACATCGATAGCGAGCCCGCGAAGAGCGCGCCGGCAGCTGCGACCAAAAAGAGGAAGAAGAGCAAACACGGGTACGTCCTATCGTTCGCGGCCAACGATAGGGGGCTTCCGCTGTTATTTGTTTTCGGTCAAACCACCGGTCAAACCCGTCTGACGACCGTTGACACACCCAAATACGCGTCCCCCACCTCTGAATCTGTTCGATAACCATGCACGCCCCCCTGAACGGCTCTCAAAAGGGCACCGTTCGCCCGAGTCGCACGGGTTCTAACTCGAAGTATCTGTAATCCGGACGCCACGTCGCCGGGCGTACAACAGGATTTATCTCGATAGCATCACGCGAGAGCAGCTCACGCTACTCATGAATATGCCGACCGAGAAAGCATCGAAGGTCCTGGGTATAGGGTTCGTTCCTGTCGTTGCCTGTCTGGATATGTGTCGCCCCCTCACTAAACACTCGTGCACGTGAAACGAAAAAAAAACAGGACGACTAGTTTTAAGCGCGTGTGCCGCCTTCACGGCATCGAGTCGTGGCCGTATAAGAGCCTGAGCCCGCCCGGGGGTACGACCGAGCCAGGCCCCTCATCAGCCCAGGTCAACCCGACGGGTACGTCGCGTTGGTTTGCTGCAAAACACGAAAAAACTTCGCGCGCGCAAGTTAGAGCCCGGTCCCAGTCACATGACGGGCACCAACATGCACATCACGAGACTCACGACTATCTGTCCCCCGACACGAACAGAGGCCACCGGCAACGTGGAAGAGCAGCAGCTGCGCGACCTTGCAGCCCGCGATATTTCAAATGCTGGCAAATTAAACTTCCCCCCCGACGCTCTGCTGGCCATAACGAGTCTAAAAGACACAATGTCCTTGTCGCAAGAGTACGTGCCTGGCCGTTCGTGTCTCCCGGCAAGTGTTGCGCTCACTCGCCCGCCGTTCCGACCTCGTCAAATCTTCCAGGATGCGAAAAGTCTGCGGGGTGTCCATATTCAACGACGGCGTGCTCCTGAGACTGCTAGAGAGGCTCACGGCCACCGCAGCAACGTACACAGTTGCAGAGCACGTCGAGGCCACGTCAGACGTTCATCCGCGGTGACGTACGCGGTCGGGGCGCCCCTGATCGCATCGAAACGTCTTTGCCGGCGGTATCAAACGTCGTGACGGACACTGGACGCCGACGACGCCGGGGATCAATTCCAATCGGCCGAGGAGCGCTCGAATGCCGAGAATCTATGCGTCGGGCGACGTTTTCGGCCTCGACGCGTTTCCGAAACGGAGTCCGGGTGTAAAATGGATTGTCGGAACTACAGACGGCGCGAAAATAACGACGAAAGCACGGCCTGTGACGTGGAAACGCGCTGACGAGATAACGAACGATTCGCTTACGCGACTGACTCTGACTCTGACGGTCGCGTAAGCACCGTGCATTTCGTTCCCACCACGTTCGTGTCCACCACCATCCACCATCCACCAAATGCCTTCCCTACTCGACAACTCGCACTTGCACGCTGTTGCCGAGGACGTTGCCAACGTCGTACACCCGTTCCGCGGGCGCGGGATCGAGCTCGCCGTGGTTTTGAATGTGGCTCACGACGATGATCGTGTCACCCGGGATCACCATACCCATATCCTTGCAGTACGAGATTGTCCGGCGAATGTTGGTCTCGAAGTCTGTCGAAAAGTCCAGCCTGAACGGGACCACGCCCCACCACATGGAGCACTGGAGCCTGATGTCGGTGGTGTCTGTGAACGCGAAGATGCTCGCGCTCGGGCGCATTCTCGACAAAGAGAAGGCCGTCGATCCAGTCTCGGTGAAAGAAAAGATGGCACGTGCACCCAAGCTGTCGGCCAGGTTGGCAGCGGCCCCGCAGATGGCCTTCGTGATGGACGTCGTTGCCTCGACGCCCTCCCGTCTCTTCTGCGAGTTTGACGTCCCCAGCCGCATCTCCGCGTGCGTCGTGACGTCCCGGAGAACCTCAAGGGTGCGCACTGGATACATACCGATTGCTGTCTCTCCGGACAGCATGACGGCGTCGGCACCCTGTCTAACGGCCTCACTGATGTCGGCCACTTCGGCGCGGGTGGGCGTCGGCAGCATCTGCATCGACTCGAGCAGCTGCGAGGCCACGATGACAGCCTTTCCGGCCGATCGGCACGCGTCCACGATGCGTTTCTGCTCGCGCGGCACCTGCGTTATCGAGATCTGCGCGCCGAGATCCCTGCAAACGAGCGAAGCGCGTAGCGCGAGTGAGAGAGTCAGGGCGCGCGCACGACGGTCGAGGTCAACACGAACCCTCGGGCGATCATGACGACGTCGCTGGCGCTCACAATCCCGTGGAGGTTCTCGAGGCTCTCGTACGCCTCGATCTTTGAAACAATCGAGATGCCCCTGGTCGTCTTGGCAGCAATGTAGCTCCGCAGGTTCTCCAGTACGTCCTTATCCCGCACGAACGACACGGCAATGAAGTCCACCTTGTTCTCGATGGCCATATCGATATCGTTCCAGTCCTTGGCGCCGAGCACCGGCAAGAACGCGTCTGTGGACTTGACCAGCTCGCCGTCCCTGCGGATCGTGACTGACGCCCTCGGGAGGATCGTGCCCGAGTCGACAACCTTGCAGATGACGTCCGGCCCCCGGACGGACTGTACTTGCAGCGTCGCCATGCCCCCGTCGATCAGCAGCGTGTCGCCCGGCTGGCAGTCCCTCGAGAACCCCTCGAAGTTCACCTGCAGCAGGATTGTCTCTGCGTTTGCAGCCTCTCGAATCGACAGGACCACTTCGGCGTCTTCCGTGATTTTGAGCAGCTCGGGAAGGCCCTTGAGGTGGACCTCGGAACCACCCTCGGTGTCCACCATGATCGCCACCGAGTACCCGAACTCCTTGTTGATCTGCCGGATCGTTTGAATCACCTGCTTGTGCCACTCGTGATCTCCGTGCGACATGTTCAGCCTGGCAACGTTCATGCCCTCCTTGATCAGCGCGAACAGCGTCTCTCGGTCGCAGCACGACGGGCCGATCGTGCATATCAGCTTGGTCCTCCGCACCTGCGACGTTCGCTGGTGGTTCCCGTCGTCGTCAAAATCGATGCTCTGCATGGCCAAGACCCGCGGATCCGCGACAATCTTGGTCAGCCTGCGGGCGGGGCGTCGTGGGTGTGAGAGGGTTTCGTGGGGTCGAGTTTTTTGTCGCCCTCTGACTCGTCAGCAACGTACGGCGTGAACTGAGAGACGGTCTCAGCCGACGCGTCGGAAGATATCGACGCGACCCTGCGCTCCAACCCCCTCGCGCACGGCCTCCTCGCGCCTCGGTGGGGTCTCGTGCTATCTGTTCGATTCGAATTGACGGGTCTCGTACGGCCCACCGAGCTCGTCGTCACGAATCCGCGCGCGGCCATCGTGCTGGTTGGGTACGATGATATCGTCGATGATGCCGTGAGGAGATTCGCAGCGTTAAAGGTAAAAAACGTCAGTCAGTCAAACGTCGAGCAGCAGACGCTTGGGGTCTTCGATTATCTCCTTGATCCGCTTGAGCGCCTGGAGAGAGAGAGAGAGAGAGAGAGAGAGAACGAGCGAAGCGCGTAGCGCGAGTGAGAGAGTCAGGGCGTGCGAGCGCACGTCGGCCGAGATCAATACCCACCGTGACGGCCTCCCTCCCATCGATCAGCCTGTGGTCGTACGTTAGCGCGAGGTACATCATCGGCCTGGCGACCACCTGTCCGTCGACGACAGCCGGGCGCTGCTGGATGCTATGCATGCCTAGGATGGCACTTTGGGGCGGGTTGATGATCGGCGTCCCCATCAGGCTCCCGAACACGCCACCGTTGCTGATGGTGAAGGTTCCGCCTGCCATCTCGTCGATCGACAGCGAGCCGTCCCTGGCCTTGCGCCCCAGCTCGTTGATGGTCTTCTCGATGTCCGCAAAGCTCATCGATTCGACGTTCCGCAGCACGGGGACGACCAGTCCCTTTGGCGTGGACACGGCGACGGAGATGTCGATAAAGTCGCGGTAGACGATGTCCTCGTCCTCGATGACCGCGTTGACCGACGGGACGTACTGCAGTGCGTTGGCGGCTGCCTTCACAAAGGCCGACATGAAGCCGAGCTTGACCCCGTGCTTGTCCAGAAACTCGTCCTTGTACCTGGTTCGCATCATCATCAGCGCCGTCATGTCGCACTCCTGGAAGGTGGTCAGCATCGCATAGGTGTTCTGCGAGCCCTTAAGACGCTCGGCGACACGCTTTCGGAGTCGTGTCATCTTGACACGACGCTCCGGGCGGAGCGGGTCGCCGTTCCCGCCGCCCACGTCGCCGTACGCGGGGGCTGCCGGGGTCGACGGGGTCGCTGGCGGCGCCGGGGCCTTGGGCGCGGCCTGTTCCTTCTTCTTTGATGCTTTTTTCGGTGCCTCCCCCGCGTCTCCGTCCGCGTGCGCGTCCGCACCAGCGGCCGCCTTGCCGGCGCTCGCGGCTTCCTGGCGGCTGCCCGCCTCGACCTCCTCTACGTCCGCAAATTTATCGCCGACGTTCACCGTGTTCCCCTCCCCGACGTAATACTTCTTCACGACCACCGTGCCGCTCCCCTGGTACTTGACATCGATCGTCACCTTGTCCGTCTCGAGCTGCGCGATGACCTCGTCCTCCTCGACGACGTCCCCCACGGCCTTGAGCAGACTGCCAACCGCGCCCTCCGAGATGCTCTCGGCTCCAAGGGACGGCACATCGATCGTCGTCACGTCACCGACGGCATACTGGGTGGCCGAGGAGGCGTGGAAGTGGCGACGCAAGGGGGCGCGATTCGTGTTAAACATGGACATTCCCGCGAACACCTGCGACGCAGGCACGCGGCTCGCGGCAGGCTCGTAGCCAACATATCGACCAACTGGGTTTCGCGACAGGACGGACGTCTCGGACGCAGCGCAAGAAGAAACGGCTCGATCACAATTGAATTCGGCAACGGTGAGAGAGAACGCTCTCTGGACGAGGGTGCCTCTGCGCGTAAGCTCGCGCGTAAGCGACATATTGACCGCGTGGTGATGGCGTGATTGTGTTCTTCTCCGGTCTGGGTCGAGGGAGGTCGAGAGAGGAGGTGGAAGTCAAAGAGGCGCGATGGCGTCGAGACCAAGTCGTCGTTGAGAACCAGGCCACGAGGGCTCGGCCCGCTTTCGACTGCAGGACGAGGCCCCCAGAACTGGGAGGGGCCGGCAACGTCGGCACCGTCGGCACCGTCGTCTCGGTCGGCCCCGTCGGCGTCCTGTGTGGGGTGGCCGCAAGGGTCTCGTCGACCCCGTAAGGGCAATCCCAGCGGTGGGGGAGGAAGGAAGGAAGTAAGGACGGACGGGAGACAGGTGGGAAGGACGTCGGGAAAGAGGTGGAACAGACGCTGTATACGACGTCGGCGATCACACCCGGGGGTTTGGGCGATCGCCCAAATGCTCGAGCATGAGCTCACGCAAGGATGTCCACATCAAGACCATTCGCTCTCACTACACTACAATGACGAATCTTTGAGTCTGATACGTTATTTACGCCTTTGAACCAACCAGCAGAGGCACGGTGGCGTCTCCTCCCGACTCTTGGACACGCCAGATCCTCCCGCGTTAATCTCACGAAAAGTCCACCGCTGCACGCCGCTAGGTCCTTGGCCCTGTATATATGCGTGCATAGTGCTTAGACTGTACACTACAGCTTCCCGAAACCCGCGCAGCGACATTCCCGCCGGACGCGGTGTATCCTCTCGGACACGCCTGCACCATGTCGGAGAAGCTGACGTTGAGCCGGCTTTTGCCGACTCCGCTCCTCGTTCTGTGCCTTGCAGCGCTCTACCATACACTGACGAGTATTGTGGGTAGTAGCACCCTGCTGGAGACGTCTAGGGGCTCGAGACCGACCTCTACGACGGTCCTTGGACTCGGAGGCGCCCGCGCCGCACGGGTTGATAACTATATCGATCCGGTAGTGGACGAATGGGAATATGTTGTAGGCGACGAGTACTACAAGAATGATGAGGATTTCGACTCACTGCGACCCGACGACACGAACAAGCCGAACGCCAACGGTGGCAAGAACGGTGGCAAGAACGGTGGCAAGAACGGTGGCAAGAACGGTGGCAAGGACAATGGTAAGGCAACAAACTCCGACGACAGGAAACCCAACGCGACGAAGAACAAAAAGAAGAATGATGACCCCGATATGTATGATTCGAACATTACGACCGACACAGCTGATACGACGTTGACGATGGATACTTCTACTGCAGGTGGTGTGGACGTGCCGGGTGAAATTCCGGCGGTGGTGATAGAAAACGGCGTGGCGCTCGTTCCCGCCGCGGATAACGCGACGCTCGTCGTCAGCGTGCCTGGAGTGATGCCTCCGATGCCGGTCGATGCGGGCTCGACGCCCGGCACGGCGTCGTCCGGCTCGGCGATCCTCCCGACCGAGACGTTGCCGGCGGCCAGTGGTGCAGTCGGTGCCGGTGTCGGTGTCAGAGGTCTCTCTCTCGCCACCGCGTTGCTGGCGTATACTTGGCACGGCCTGTAGTTGTGCTCCTTTTTACGTCCCTTTCTACGATACTTTTACTACGATTCCTTATCGAGAGCAACAGCAACCGGTCTATACTAACTTGGTTGACGTGCTGGACGGCGAATCCCACCCCTGACTCGCCACGCGGTGGGCTTTTTCTTCGATCGCGGAGAAGCAGTTGCGCCATGTCCTCCTCCTTCCCGTTGGAGGTCGTGAACTCCCCCGGCAATGTACGTGTGCATATGCAAGTGTGTGTGGACACCGCGCGCGTTCGGAAGGGCGGCAACACCGTGCGGATCGTCGAACGACACCTCTCACTCCACGCGAAACTCGCACCTGCTAGGATGCTGCCAAGACGAACTGCGTCTTCGTCCATCCGGATGACCCGGTGCTGCACTTGGGTACCCCGTACGTGCGGCTAGGTGGTTCGGACTACGTCTACCTGGTGAAGCCGTCAGATGTGCTCCTGCCGGGGTCGATCGGGCTCAGCGCAACTCAGCGCAAGCTGGTCAAGGTGTCTTCCGGCGATATGCTCCCCGTCGAGGGCTTTGACGCCGGCATAATCTCGCAGGTGTCCGTCGTGCACGCCAAGATCGTGCCGTTTTCGACGAAAAAGCTGGTGCACGAGGAGAAGGAGTTTGACGCCAAGGAGCTCACTCGACACCTGTCTTCGAGGTTCTCGGGCCACGTCTTGACGGTGAACCAGACGATCCTGTTCGAGTTCATCGGATCCAACTATCTGATGACCGTGAACGATCTCATGACCAACAGCGGGTCGATCGACCCGAACGACATCCAGAGCGTGCACACGGGCTTGTTCGGCGCCGACGCCGAGGTGGTGTTCGAGACGCAGCCGGGGACGGGCATCAAGATCGTCAACCAGAAGGCCATAAACACGCAGATCTTCAAGCACAAGGAGTTCAACTTCGAGGCTCTGGGGATCGGCGGGCTGGACGCGCAGTTCGAGAAGATCTTCAGGAGGGCCTTTGCGTCGCGCATCTTCCCTCCCGATATGCTCGAGCGGCTCGGCATCCACCACGTCAAGGGAGTCTTGCTCCACGGACCTCCCGGGACGGGAAAGACGCTGATCGCGAGGCAGATCGGAAAAATGCTCAACGGGAGGGAGCCCAAGGTGGTCAACGGGCCGGAGATCCTGTCCAAGTACGTCGGCGCGTCCGAGGAGAACGTGCGCAAGCTCTTCGAGGAGGCAGAGCGGGAATATCAGGAGATGGGAGACGCGTCGGAGCTCCACGTGATTATTTTTGACGAGATCGACGCCATCTGCAAGCAGCGAGGCAGCGTGCAGAGCGGGACGGGCGTGCACGACACGGTCGTCAACCAGCTGCTGACCAAGATTGACGGCGTGGACGCGTTGAACAACATCCTGCTGATCGGAATGACCAACAGGAAGGACATGTTGGACGACGCGCTGCTGCGGCCGGGACGGCTCGAGGTGCAGGTGGAGATTGGGCTCCCCGACGACGCGGGCAGGCTGCAGATCCTGCAGATTCACACGGCCAAGATGACCAAGAACTCGTTCCTGGCTGAAGACGTGGATCTGTACGAGCTGGCCACGCGGACGAAGAACTTCAGCGGCGCGGAGCTCGAAGGACTCGTCAAGAGCGCCGCGAGCTTTGCGCTCAACCGGCAGATCGACGTCAACAACCTGAACAAGGTCATCGACGAGGACAGCATCAAGGTGTCGATGCAGGATTTCGTTACGGCCATGGAGGAGGTCATCCCCGCGTTCGGCGCGACCGTCGACGCGCTCAACTCGTACCGCATCCACGGCATGGTCGACTACGGCGCGCGGTTCCAGCAGATCGTGTCGTCGTGCAAGACGCTCGTCAAGCAGGTTGAGAGTTCGGACAACAATCCGATCGTCACAGCACTGCTGCATGGTCCTCCGGGTTCGGGCAAGACGGCACTCGCGGCGACCATCGCCCTCGAGAGCGGCTTCCCCCTCGTGAAGACCGTGTCGGCCGAGTCGATGGTGGGCATGTCCGAGTCGGCCAAGTGCCACAAGATTGCGAAAATGTTCGACGACGCATACAAATCGCCCCTCTCGTTCATCATCCTGGACGACATCGAGCGGCTGCTCGAATACGTTCCCATCGGCCCGCGCTTCTCCAACAGCGTCCTCCAGACCATCCTCGTGCTCCTGAAAAAGCCGCCGCCGGAGGGTCGCCGGCTCTTCGTCATGGGGACGACGTCCAATGGCATGGTCATGGAGGACATGGACGTCACCTCGACGTTCAACGTCCAGATTCACGTGCCGCAGCTCGACAGGTCGGAGATGAAGCGGGTGCTGGTTCACCAGCGGGCGTTTGCGTCCGAGGCGGAGACTGACGTGGCCGTCCAGGAGCTGCCGGACCACACGTCCATCAAGCGGCTGCTGCTCCTGTTGGATCTCGCCCGGCAAGCGCAGGGATGCGTCGGCGACGAGGACTTTTCGTCGGTCACTGTGGCCACGTGGACGACCGTGATGCGGGATCTGGGCTTGTGAAAACGTAATCGACGAGGCACTTCGGCCATCATCATCATCATACCATCGTATCTCGTAACTTTATGCCGCTGTCGCGTGGGGCAACGCACCACCCGTCAATCGTCCACGCAACCCATCGAAGATTCGCGACCATGGCAGCCACGCCACCCAAGGTCGTCGACCCCGCGAAATACAGCGAGCGCTGGGAGATCATGTGGCAGGGCGGGTCCGAGGCGTATGAGGTGAAGGGAGGTGACGGCAGGAGCAAACTTCAGCCAGGTCAGTCGTTCGACGCTGGGTGCTCTCCGCCGCACCTCGTGCCGACGATCGAGTCGCTCGGCTTGAGCCTCGCGACCAAGACCGCGGTAGTGCCGGGATGCGGCCGCGGATACGACGTCGAGACGTTCGCAAAGTACGCGGCGTCCGCCACGGGTCTGGAATACAGCCCGACGGCGGTCGAAGAGGCTATGTGCTATCTGAAAGGGCAGGACAATGCCCGCGTCGTGCAGTGCGATTTCTTCAACCACGCGTCGACCGTCGACGAGAAGTTCGACATCGGCTACGACTACACGTTCTTCTGTGCAATCCATCCGTCGATGCGGGGAGCGTGGGCTCAAAGCTGGGCCGAGCTTCTTCGCCCTGGCGGGACTCTTATTGCCACGGTCTTTCCGGTGTTTCCGGACGACAAGAACCCGTTCCTCGCCGAC
>Ga0181582_10002770_pt1 | contig 14001 bp, 7 predicted proteins | sample 071ome_32_FD_132438 | JGI IMG/M metagenome (GOLD analysis project Ga0181582, IMG submission 132438) | Coastal salt marsh microbial communities from the Groves Creek Marsh, Skidaway Island, Georgia - 071405AT metaG (megahit assembly) | ecosystem: Environmental > Aquatic > Marine > Intertidal zone...
CAACAACGTCAACAACGTCAACAACGCCCGCTGCCACAACCCGCCGTCCCTCGTCCACGCGATGAACGGGATCGAGGACACGCACAAGGCGGCCCTGCAGCAGGCGTCGACGTCCGACAGCATCTCGTCGCTAATGTCCTCGCTCAACGGCATGTCGGTGTCCAACCAGGACAACGGGTTCTCCCTGCCGATCAACCTGGAGGAGTTTGGCAGGAGGGACTGATCGATCGATCGGCCGACGACGATGACGACGAGGACGAGGACGACAAGAACAAAGAATAATGAATGATGATGATGGCTCGCGTTTGAGAACATGGGATCAACAACAATACTGTGCCGACTACGAGGAGACCCCGCAAATTTTCCACAGTGGACGGAACTCGAACAATGACGAACAACAACGAACGCTACGATTTATTTACGAACAACAACAACTTTGATGAGTCGCCAGACTATTTGAAGCTGGTGTAAATGATGTCTGTGATAGTGCAAGGCGGCGCGGCTTGCGCCTAGGGTCGTCAAGAGTTTGATGTCGTCGTTGCTGCCACCGCCCAACTCGGTACGAGGCCCTCTTTGCCATCGGCGACGCGCGCCACCTTGGTCCACCCGCCCGCCTCGGATATCACTCTGATCGCATCGCCGACCTGGACGGTCAACTCGCCTTCCTCCTCCTGCTGGAACGCGTGCACGATCCGGTGGCGAGACGCCGCGCCGGTCGACGAAGCTCCACCGGGAGATACCGAGACGGCAGGTTGCTGCACCACGATCGACGGCTGCGGGATGAGGGCGACGGGCGACACTGGCTGCAGCGCCTCGTCGTCGTCCTCGTCGCTGTAGTCTGGACCGTCAAACGCAGGTCCCTCAGAGGCGGGACCCTCCCAGGAAGTTGCTTCGTAGGTGCGCGTTTCGTACGTGATCTGCGCCTGTGTGCCACTCGAGAAATCGCGCGGCGAGATGGAGACGGGGCCACTGCTGACGTCGAGGTACGACCGGGGCACGAGGCCTTGGTGGCCCGACGGGTCCTTCACCAACGCCCAACCGGCCTGTCCGTTCAGATCTATGACCTCGACAATATCCCCTTCGAAGATCGAGAGCTCCTCGGGGTGGTCGGGCGCGGCAATGAACGTATGAACCATCGTCGCCATGGTCGGCATTGTCGCGGCCAGGCGCGGGCTCAATTCGAGGGACGACCCGTCCAACGAGCTGCCGACCGAGTCCCGCGAAAGCCTCCCGGAAATTCCCGAGATGCTGGCGTTTCGGTCGTGACCGACGATGTCCCATCCGGCCTCGCCGCCCTCGCTGTTCATCAACAGCGACTCGAGCTCGGTCATCTTGTCCTCCTTCTGCTGCCACGAGGGCGACGAAGATCCCACGCCTCCCAGAATGTCGTCGAGCTCCCTGTCTCGATCCTTCTTTTTGGAGAAGGACGAGCCCGCGGCACCCGCGGCACCACCACCGCCAACGCGGCCGAGGAGCTCGTCGTAGTCGCTGTCCTCGTCCTGATCCTCGGCCTCGCCGAGGTGATGAGCGCAGACCGTGAGTGCTTTGAGTCCAAGGAGGTTGAACGCGAGCGACTGCTTCGGCAGCAAGCACACCGTGCTCTCGACCAGCTCGTGGAGGGACCTGGCCCGGCGGACGACGGACTCAAGGACGTCCTGAGGCCACTCGTCCAGATCGTCGCCGTGTTCTTCCCAAAGGCGGTCGACGATGGCTTGACTGCCGTAGACCTGGTCCAGCGCATCGATTGCCGGCTTGACGACGCCTTGCAGACCGAGCGTGTCCTGGCCGTGCGATCCCAGCGACACCGACCTCAGGATGCCGTAACAGTGGAGCCGGTACGGCTCCCCGGACCGGAGGGCAATCTTGGCTATGGCACGTGCGGCCGCGGCGCGTAGCTGCCAATTTCCAGACAGGATGACATCGTTGAGCGCCGAGATGACGACGGACAGGGACGGGTTGTCGCCGGCGTGCGCCAGGAGGATCGACGCCGACGGGACGCCGTCGAGGGTCCGCACCGGGGCGTCGACGACGTCCCCGTCTCGGTCGCCGTCTCGGCCGCCGACTATGTCATCGTCCGATCCGGAGGGCGCCTCGCCGACGCGCTCATTGTCGCCGTCGCCGACTCCAAGCAGCACACAGGCGTTGACCGTCCTGCCGCACCCCTCGCTGCACACGGCGTTGGCGCGTTCACCGAGCCACCAGGCTGCCGTGGCGACAAACGACGTCCAGCCCGAGTCGCTGCGCGCGGCCGCCAGGGCCCGGTGGTACGAGGCCCCGGCCTCTGAGGCGGCGCTCGGGGGCAGCGGGCTCCGGAGGGCGGCCAGGGCCGCGACCAGCGCGGCCTCCTTGTTCGACTGGTCGCACGCCGCGTCCCACAATGCGGCCACCTTTTGCAAGTCGACCGCCTCTGGCGCGATGCCCACCACGCCCGACGCATACTCGAGGAACAACGGGGCATCCCCCGGGCAGGAGCGGGCGCAGTGCAAGACGGCCACCAGGAGCGAGTCCTGCGCGCCTCCCGAGCCCCCGTCCGCGCCAACCAGCGTGAAAGAGGACGCAGACAGCGAAACGGGGACTCCGGCCGCCTGCATGTAGAGCAGAGCCTCGATGCAGGCAGCGCGCTGCCCCCCGCTGATGGGGCTCTCGATCAGGTTGCCCATCTCCTTGGCCAATACCGCGATGAACCGATCCATTTCAGGCGACTTTGACGCCTTGTACGCCTTCGAGCCGTCGCTGGTCGACGCCGCGTGCGCCAGCTTGGACTTGGCCATGGAGGCCACCACGGCCGCGGCGGCCGTGAACCGCGCCTTTTTCACCGGCTTGCTCAGCGCCAGCAGAATCAGGCGCCCCACCAGGTCGATGAACTTGATGCCTTTGAGGCCCTCGACATCGGCAATCGCGGTCACCTCCCGGCCGGCTTGCGACAAGAGCGTCCGCCAGGACCTCGCCCGCCGCTGCTGCACGATCGAGTAGTCCTTGCCCTTTTTCAGGGTCGTGGGCCCCAGCACGCAGTCCGATCCGGCGACGACGTTACCGCTGAGCGCATTCAATGCCGCGAATCGCACCATGTCCGACTCGTCCCGCGCGATCAGCAGCACGAGCATCCGCCAGAAGTGCATCCCGGCCTGCGAGTCCGCGGACAGGCTTCCCTGGTCGGCATGTACCACGTGCGCGCACAGCCGCGCCATATGCGCCCGGGCCAACGCGTCGCGTTTCAAGTTGATCACCTGCGGCGTCTCCCTGTCTGCCTTGTCGCCACCGCTGCCGTCTGCAGGCAGGGAGGCGACCTCCTTGCCCTCGTATGCCGCGCACGTCGCTTCCATCAGCGATCCGAGGCTCGCCACCACCACGTTCGGAGACCGCACCGCGATCTCCTCCGCCAGCGCCAGCGCGTGCCTGGCGCCGACCGGGTCGGGACTCACCACACCCAGAAAACAAGACTGCGCGATCGGATGCCCCGTCAGCCCGCCGACCCGCAGCGCCCCATACACCGACCGCTGCAGGTCCCAATCCGTCTGGCTGTCGCCCACTTGCACGCCCTTGTCGTCCACCGCATCCACCTGCTTGATCGCCTCGATCAGCAGGCTCCCGACGATGTCCATCGACCGCGCGCTCCCCTGCCTGGAAGCAGCGGCCGACGCATAGATCGCATATCGCCGCACGCCCAGCCGCTCCTTCGGATCCAACGCCAGCGCCCGCAGCCGCTCCACCTCCTCCTTGAGCGCCGCCGTGTCTGGCGCAAACGTCGTGCCCGAGTGCTCCACGATCGTCGGCGTCCCAGCATGCCCCCGCGACACATCCTTCCGCACCAGATACAACAGCATACGATACAGCTTGGCATCCTGCTTCGAGTCGAGCGTGTCCAGGCACGGGAGCAGCCTCGTCACGACGTCCGACGGCACGTACTCGTACAGATAAAGACTCTGCAGGATCGCGTGAAACGCCTTGGCCTTGAACGCCTTGTCGTTCTTCAGCCTATCCGGGGCCTCCAACAACGTCCGGGCGAGGCTCGAAAACGACCGTTTCTGCTGCTGCCCTCCCTGAACCGAGGAGGGATTCGTCGGCCCTCCGCCCCCCAGGACGGCCTGCTGCACGAACAGCGACAGCTTGGGCTCGTGCGTGGGCACGATCGCATCCCCTGGCGCCTGCACGGGAGCCTGTGGCTCGCCACCGGCGTGTTTCTTGCTCGGAAACAATCGGCCGAACGATCTCGAGGCCTGCTGCCTACCGGCAGGCCCGCTCCCCTCGGGAAAGACCATGGGCGTTCCTCGTGTGTCTACGAATCCAGTATCCCCCGCGCAAGCGCGTCTCCAGATGTACGAGAACCGTTGCTGTCCTCCGCGTTCGGCGAGACCTTAAAAAATGGGGTCTCGTCGGTGGCGCCATCTGTTGGCGAGGACGTTCACCGTCCGGTCGTCGCTGCTTGAGGCCGGCCGTGGCGTCCCCTTCGAGCCACAGGCGGCGTGGTTCGCGACGGGCGCGCACGACGCCCCCACGGGCAGCGATTCGGAGTCGTCCGGGTCGGAACCCAGTTTCACCACACGGCTCTCACCCTTCCAGACCGTGCTCACGACCATCCTCGCGTCGTACGGCGCATTCCGTGACCCTCGGCGAGCAGATTTGGTCTCTCTGTTGGGCGAAACGACGGGAAAGCGCGCCCTGCAGGGTCTGCTGGCCCGGATGAAGGCGTCCGACACGGGCCGGGATGTGCTCCTGGACAGGCCGGTCGTGACGGACGCGGTCATGCATTCGCTCGAGGGCTACGGGCCGGAGACGTTTGGCGGGGCGTATTATAATTTTATGCGGGAGCGGTCGTTCCAAGCGGACGAGCGGCCGCCGGTGCGGACGATCGAGGATCAAGAGCTGGCGTATGTGGCATTGCGGGTGCGGCAGGTGCACGACTTTTGGCACGTCCTGTTCAACTGTCATACGGACGTGGTCGGCGAGGCAGCATTGAAGGTTGTTGAGTTTGTGCAGACTGGGATGCCGATGACGGGGATGGCGGTGGTGGCTGCAGAGCTGCGGCTGGACGAGGCGCGGAGACGGCGGTTGAACGGCGTGTACGTGCCGTGGGGGGTGCGGGCGGGCGGGAAGAGCGCAGACTTGGTGACGCTATATTACGAGCGGGAGTTTGGGCGCGGGCTGGACGAGTTGCGCGCGCTCTGGCGGATCGAGCCGTTCGCGGATGGAGGAGGCCCTCCTCCTACCTAACCTGATCAGGTTGACTCATGAGTCTATTTGTTTGTTGAAAGACGCCATGCCTCCTCCTTCTTCGCCACCACGTCTTCTTCAACGGAGGCCGACGGTCGAGCTGCTTGCGGCCATGAGCGAGGACGAAGTCCGGCGGCACCTGGAGGAGGCGCTCGAGCTGACGACGAGCCAAGAGGAGCAGTTGCAAGAGATTGAGCAGGAGACGTCCGACCTTCGACACGACGTCGACACGCTCTTGGCGCTGCTGGAGGAGGAGAAGCGGGTCAACGCCGAGTTGAACAAGATGATCCAGTCGTCGGACAAGAGGAGCGCGGCGCTGGAGAAGCAGAACGACAAGCTCAAGCTGAAACTGAGCCGGAAGGGCGAGTCGGTTGCGCTGGCCGAGCTCGAGGAACAGGACAGGCTGCGGCGGGAGGTGGACGCGCTGACGGCGTCGCAGGCGCACCTGATCGAGAGTCTGGATGCGTCGGCGGACGAGCTGGAGAAGGTGACGCGGGAGAACGGGTCGCTGGTCGAGGCGGTGGAGCGGCTCCGGTCGAGCTGCGTGGCGTACGAGCGGCAGGTCCAGGAGCACTGCAAGGTGGAGGGTCGGCTAAAAGACTTTCTCGAAGAGGGGGCGCAGTACATCGACGGGCGGGTGTCTCTCGAGGGGGAGATGGACGAGCTGGCCCAGGCCAAGGCGCACGTGGCGACGCTGGAAGACGGTGTGGCGCGGTGGCAGGCCAAGTGTGGATCGTTGGAGGTGCAGGTGATGGCGCTCTGTGCGGAGCTGAACCGGCTGAGCACGTGTGCGAGCGGAATGCAGGCGTTTGTGATGGGCGCGCTTGGCGATCTCGAGAACAAGTGCTCCGACTGACGACGACTTGACGGCTGACGACTCGACGACTCGATGACAACGTCTGACATTCGTACTTGTAATAAGGGGTAATTGAGCGGTACACGAAGCGAAATCGAAAACATCTATCCATATCGTCAGCCGCCGTCGGCCGCGTGGCTGCCGTCGTCGGGGGCCTTGCCCCTGGCGAACGAGCGAAGCGCGTAGCGCGAGTGAGAGAGTCGGGGCGCGCGATGAGCGAGCGTGCGACGGTCGAGTTCAATACACATACAACATGGCAATCTCCTGGATGATGACAGCTTTCTCCTCCAGGAATTGCTGGTCAGTTCGATCGGGCTCGAACCCCTCAAAGTACTGCAGCAGCTTGTCACGGTTGCTCAACAGGATGTCCACGACGGCCGGGCTCTTGTTAGGGTTGGCGACAAACACCTTGAAGACGTGGAACGCCTCCCACTGGATCGATTTGGCAGACGACTTGAGCAAGTTCATCATCACCTTGAGGTTCTCCGCGTCGGCCACGTACTTGACCAGCACGCGCACGTTCGCCCGCTCCAGCAGCAGCTCGCCGAGCAGCTTGACACTCTGTCGCCGCGTGAAGTAGTTGGGCGACTCCAAGAGCTTGGAGTACGCCTGGAAGAACCAATCGTAGTTGGCGACCAAGTAGGTCGCCGCCACCGCCTTGTGTCTCGTCAGGAGGTCCTTGAACGTCGTGAAGGAGTCAGAGGCTATCTCGAATTCGCTCTCGTGCAGCTTTTCAAACAGCTCGGGGAATATTTCCCGTGACTCGAGGACGTATTTGACGACCTCTTCGTGCCGTGTGCACTCCCGGAACATATCCTGGCAGTTGATCGAGATGTCGCTCTGGGAAAAGCCATCGAACAACGTCGACAACAGCTCGAGGTGGCCCATCAGGTAGTCGTACCCGGGCCGGACCCGCACCCCGGCGTCGTCCGCCTTGTCCTTGTCCAACATGTCCATCCTCATGATGCTTCCAAACACGCTCGCGACGTCCTTCCTCGTCTCAAAGTCCAGCATGCCCAGGCACTCAACGAGCTCCATCACCAGATCCGTCTTGCACGCCTCCTTCACGATTGCCATGGCCGCAACCTTGTTCGTGGCGTCGTCGCCGTACATCAGCTCCCTCATACCGGCCACCAGCCGCGAGATTTCCTCCACGGTCCGGTCCTTCGACGACTCGTACGGCAGCTTCAAGAACGCCGCGTGCGCCTTGGTGGCAAGCTCTGCAGGGTTTGTGCGACGTTTGCGTGAGGGACCCGTCGTCGGTCGAACGCCACGTGCTGGACAGCACGGATGCAGAGTTTGTGGACTACCCCGGCCGTTCCCTGCTCTCGCGCGACATCGACTACATCACATGACACGCACCTGCCGGATTCTTGACCCCGCCGAGGCGGGCGAATACCGAGGCGAACGCAGAGTTGCCGCTCGGCATCTTTTCTCCCGCGATTCAGGCAGTTTTTTCCCGTGAGAAGCTGCTCCTGGCTAGTTTGCGTTGCTCGTCTCGACGACTACATGCACATGCTGCAGCGCGAGTGTGGAGGACGATCCAGCGAGAGAAAACGTTCTGCACGCTGTGCAGGCACGTGTACACTTCTTCGGGTGATGATGCGAATGATACGAACGAGGGCGGGGGATCAAAGGCGGCATCACTGGCAGCGCGGTCTGGTGCGTTTGCGGCGGGGCTCGCGGGTGTACCAGTCTGCCCTTACTCGGAGGAAGTCATAAACATGATGTACCTTGCGTTGCGCTGGATCACCTCGAACGTGAACCCACAGTCCTCGAAGACCGATCGCAGCTCGTCCTCGTACCACCACTTGAACCCGTTGGGCGTCGTCGGCTCAAACTGTCGGAGCGGCTTGAGCAGGTCGTCGTTCGCGAGCGCCTGGCCGAGCGGCGCCACAGTGCCAAGGAACGTCGTGCCGACAAAGACGCCGCCCCTGCGGAGGACTCGGCGCATCTCGGCGGCAGCGTTGACGGGATCGGGCCAGCAGTGGATCGCCGCGCCAGCGTGGATGGCGTCTATGCTCCCGGTCTGGAACGGGAGCCGTGCAGCGTCCGCCTGGATGAGCGTGGTCGCAGTCGTGGCGTTGGGGGTGGCGTTGCCGTTGTTTCGAGTCTCTTCGAGCATCGACCGACTGTAATCGACCGCGATCACGCGATCAAACTGTCCGGACGCGACGAATTTCTTCGTGAAGAGGCCTGGCGGACGAAGAACGAAAGACGAAGAACGAAGAACGGGCGAAGCGCGTAGTGCGAGTGAGCGTGGGAGCCGGAGCGTGGGAGAGGGAGACGTGGGACGAGGTCGACTACCCACCGCTGCCGCAGCTCATGTCGACGAGGACCTTCGGCGACGGCGTCGCCCGTTGGACGACCTCGAGCGCCTTCGCTGCCTCCTCGTCGAGGCCGGGGAAGCCCGCCCACGCAAAGCCCTGCCTCCAACCGCGTTCGTAGATCGTCGAAATCAGCGGGTTCTTGAAGAGCTCGACGGATTGGGGCCCGGAAAGCGAGCTGTTGATTGTCAGGTCGACGATATCTTGGGATCCGCTGACCGTCGTGAAGCTCCGTCCGCACCGTCCGCACCGTAACGGTCCGCCGGCGGAGAACGGCGTGAAGCAGACCGGGCAACAGAGCGCAGGGTTGTTGGTCGGCGACGACGACGGCGACGGCGACGAAGATGGCGACGGGGAACGGCTGAACTCGGCGGCCGACGGATCGAGGACTCGAGCCGCGCGTCGTCGTCGGCCCGTTTGCTTTGTGGGCCACGGAAGCCGCGCAGACGTGGAAGAACCGGGTGCGGTCTTCCTCGCCCGCGCGGGCGCCAGCAGCCCCATTGTGTTCGTAGGGTGCGTGTATAAATGGACATTCATGGTGTATGGACGCGAATGGACGCTGGAACGACGATTCAAACGGACGAAGAGGAGAGAGAGAGAGAATTGAAGGTGAGCAGCTCGTCGTCGCCGAAAATGGTCAGGCCGCCCTCTTCGCACGCGAACGACACATCGCTACGCGTCACGCGCAGCCTCTCCTTCATGATCCGGTCGCAGGCGGCCGCGTCGACCTCGACCACCGTCGCGCGGGGCCCGAAGGCCGCTTCCCGGGCGGCGGCGGCGAGGCGCAGCTCGCCACACGAGACCACCAGCAGCGCCTGCTCCTTTTGGGCCGACTTGACGACGTTCTCGGGGGCCCGGTTGATGCACTGGACAATCACAGCGCCGTCGCCGTCGTCGCCGTCGAAGGTCAGCCTCGACACGGCGGCGTTTGTCTGCAGCACCTTGCGGAAGGCCGAGGGCGGGAGGCCCATCGCCGTGCACAGCAGGGCTTGGTTAACGGCATTGTGCGCCACGACGAGCGTATTCGTGCCCGGATCCCCGCGGAGGTCCCGCCACGCGGCCGCGGCACGGTCCCACAGCTCGACGACCGGGCGGTGCCCGTCGATCTCGAACGCGGCCGGGTCGGCCTTCCATGCCGCGTAGGCGTCCCGGTACTCGTCAGGCACGGCGTTCTTGTCCAGACCTTGGAAGCTGTACAGATCGATCTCCCTCAGGGCAGCATTGAGCTTGTACGCGAGCGCCGCGCCGTCGCCAGAGCGCGATGGGGACAGGGAGGGGAGGACGATGTCGGCGGTCTGGCGGGCGCGGGTCAGGGTGCTCGACCAGACGGCGTCAAAGCCCTCCGACCAGCCGAGGGAGACGATGTGCTCGGCGCTGCGTTTGGCTTGCGACTGTCCCTTGGGTGTCAGCTGGCTGAAATCACTGCTGCCCTGTATTCGCCCGGCAGCGTTCCAGGTGCTCTGGCCGTGGCGCAGAAGGGTGAACGTTTTGGTTTGGGTCGTCGGGGAGGGCGGGGTTGGCACCATCGGGGCGGCGATCGGAGCGGGAGGGGGGTGGATTTTTTCTGAAGGATCCTTCTCCGGAGAGGAGTGATGCCAACAGACGACCCACCCGAGTGCTCATGACGTCTGGGCAAGCAAGTTGACCTCCGATGGACAGCAGCAGGGCCCATCGCACGGCCCGCAACCGATGACCCAAGCTCGTATCGCGTGAAGGCCAGGGATACTGCCGGCGGTGCCGACGGCGGGAACGCGAGCGTTTCGCGCCGAGCTCCTTCGCCTCTCCAGCTCGTCCTCGCCTCCGGGACGCCTCGGCCATGGCTTGGGCCGTGCTCCTATGACTGTGCGGGCGGCGGGTCGTTCGCGGGGCGTTCAGGGATCATCATTCGCATCCGAACCCAGCGGGTCGCAAAATACAATAGGCTTGGATGCCTCTTCGGGCAGTCCCCGCTTCGAAATCAGGAGGTCGCGGGGTACGTAGACGACGAGAATTGATGCCGAGTGGCCACCGTGTTTCGCTTACTCGCAACACTGTCTCTCCAGTTCGACCCCCGTCACGGGTGACGTTCGGCCCGTGTAGCTCAGTGGACAGAGCTTCTGACTTCTACGCAAACTTTTTTTTTGCCGGTCGCGCCGCCGACGCGTTCGACAATTTTCCGCTATAACACACGAAGAACAAGGCATCAAACAAGAAAGATCATCATCGTACTGCATGTAGTATGTGTAGTATTTGTAATCGCCTGTGGTGTGCCACCCTTTCTACCTCCTCTCCGCGGGCGGCTCGGGCGGAGGAACGGGCGGCTCGGGCGGAGGAACGGGCGGCTCGGGCGGAGGAACCGGCGGCTCGGGAGGAGGAACCGGCGGGGGCGCCGAAGTCGTGAAGGACCCCGTGCCGGCTCCGCTCGACCCGGCCTCGTTGGTCGCCACCACCGAAATCGTGTACGTCGTGCCCGGGCTGAGGCCCTCGAACGACGCGTTTGTGTTGCTCGTCGTCTGTGTAACGCCGCCGACGGTGACGGTGTACGTCACCGGGCAGCCGCCATCGGGCGACGAGGCGCTCCAGGAGACGGCCGCGGTGGTGTCCGTCGCCACCGCCCCGACGTCTCCAGGCGTGGCCGGCGCGGAACACGCAGGAGGAGGAGGAGGCTCGACCGCAGGCGGCTCCGGGGGAGGCGTCGGCTCGGCCGCGGGGGTCTGATTCGGCTCGACCACAGGTGGCTCCGGGGGAGGGGGCGTCGGCTCGGCCGCAGGTGGCTCCGGGGCAGGGGTCGGCTCGGCCGCGGGGGGCTCGGCCACGGGGGGCTCGGCCGCGGGGGTCTGGTCCGGCTGGACAGCGGCGGCCGCGGTCGTAAACTCCGTGGCGGCCGGGCTGCTCGACCCGGCGTCGCTAATCGCCATCACCGAAACTTGGTAGGTCGTCTCGGGCGTCAGGCCGGTGAACGACGCGCTCGTGGTATCGACGGTCTGGTCCACGCCGTTGAGCGTCACTATGTACGTTTCGGGGCAGTCGGCGGTCCCCGATCCGGTCCACGAGACCGTGGCAGAGGTTTCGGTGACGGCGCTCGCAGCCAAGCCCGAGGGCTGGGACGGCGGCGTGCACGTCACGTCGCCCGAGGACGGGGTCGGGGTCGGCGGGGCCGCCACCGTGGTGAACGCGGTGTCCGTGCTCCCTCCCTGGCCGCGCGTGTCGCTGAACGACGTGATGGTCACGTCATACGTCGTCCCTGATGTCAGGCCTGTGAGCACGATCGACTGACCGTACTGCACCTTGATCCCGTGGTTGAAGAAGAACTGAGAGCTCACAGCAGAGGTCCGGGGAACTGCCACGACATCGTAGTAGGACACGCATCCCTTGTTGGACGGGGGAGACCAGGACAGGGTGGCGGTGTCGGTCCCGACCGACGTCGTCTGGACGTTGGACGGCCCGCCTGGCGTGATGTTCTCGGAGCACAGGCTGGGTTGCGGCGGCGGCGGCGACGGCGGAGTCGGCGGCGGCGGCGGGGCGCACCAGTTGAAGACGTGCTCGGCCCACCAGAACTTGGACCAGCCGCAAAAGGCGACCGCGGTCGACTTGGCCGAATAGTACTTCCAGGTGTCGCACCCGTGCCACTTCGCGACACTGCCCGCTTGATACAGCGCCGCATCGCACGAGATCGGGCAGTAGACCCCCGCGTTGGCCATGGCGGCCGAGACCTTCTCATACGAGCACACGCTCGTGGCGGCAGTCACCGCGTCGACCCACTGCCGGCTCGAGCACCCGTAGTTGGCGGCCGCGATGGCCTTCTCCAGGGCTACCTGGCACGAGTCGACCGGCGGCGTGCAGAGCTGAGCGTTCAAACGGTGATACTCCTCCGCGCCGCACAGGTTGATGACTATGTCCGCGGCCTGGTAGTAGGCGTTGGTCCCGCAGCCCGTGTAGACGACGCTGGCGGTGCGGCGCAGGTTGTCCTTGGCGGCCAGGCACGTCGTCGGGCATGTGTTTCCGACCGTGGCAGCGAGAACCTCGGGCGCGTCGGCGCCGCAGATGCCCGTGGCCTTGCCGAGGGCCTGGAAGTACTCCTGGCTGTTGCAGCCGTTGACCTGGCTGGCGACGAGCGCCTCCTGAGCCGCGGTAACGCAGGCCTGGGCGTTGGTGTCCTGGACGCCGACGCCACAGAACCCTCCGATGCTGTTCGCGAGGCACTGGTACGGCGGCGCGCCGCACGCCGAGAGGGCCTGGGCGTTGGCGTTCTTGAAGGCGTCCGAGTCGCATCCAGACTCGTTGAACCGCTGGTAGGCGAACGCGAAGGCGTCATCGCACGACAGCGGGTTGGAGGCCTGGTCGAGGTTGAGGAGGACGTCGCCGCTGGTCAGGCAAGACTGGAACGTGAAGAAGTTCCCGTACTCGGCCTTGTAGTTGACCGGGTTGGGGCAGAGCACGTCGATGCCGCACTTCATCTCCAGCCCGTAGTCGTCGCAGCAGGACTCGGTCACGTTCAAGTTGGTGGCGTTGTTGCTACGACCGATGAACAGGACCTGGCCGACCTGGCCGTTCTGCGCTGGGGCGAACTCGGCGGGGCACTCGTCCGGCGTGGCGGGGAGCCCGGCGCTCTCCGCGGCGCCCTTGCAGACGTCCGCGTTGTCACCTTCCTGGCTGATGGCCGCGAGCGCGCACGAGAACGCGTTCGGACCGCACTTGGACAGCGCCTCGCGGCGCGTCAGGAGGACGTCGGCGTTGCACGCCGCGCCGGCCTGCGCCGCGGCAGACGCCCTGTCCAGGTAGGCAGAGACGTAATCCTGGCAGGACAGGGTGGCGTTGGCACCAGATCCGACCAAAATGGACGATCCGTCGTTGCAGTTCGAGTAGGGCACAAAGGCGCCCGTGTCGACGTCGCTGTTCGTGTCGCTGCACCAGACGTTGATCCCGCACGACTGGGCCAACGAGTTGGCCTCGCAGCAGTTGGACTCGGCCGACGAGCCGAAGTAGAAGACGTAGTCTCCAGATGAGGTCGCGGCCGTGAAGTTGCCCGGGCAGTCCTGGGCGAGGGCGACTGCGTGGGAGGGGTGGGGAGGGAGGGGGATGTGAGCGGCAAGCACGGGTGGATCGACTCGGTCGACGCTGTAGATGGTGGCTGCGACGACGACGACGACGACGACGACGACGACGACGGTCCGGCCCGTGGACAGCACGTGGGCAGATCGTCTGACGCGGCAAGTGAGCCGAAGGCTCTCTCTCTCCGTCGCAGACGACGACGCGGGTTTACGCCCGATCGACAGTATATAGTGGTAATTAGCACTTGACGGAGAGAGCAGCGCAGCGCGAAGACCAGCGCGCCGAGCCGAAGATTCCGAGGTGGCGAAATTCTCCGCGTACGTACCTCGGTGCAGGCTGCCTACAAGGCAGCACACGAGTGCTATCAGTAGGTTGAGCTTGAATGCCATCATCATTCTTTCTCTATGCGTCGTCGAAAGTCGAAAGTCGAAAGCCAGCGTCCGTACCCAGGTCGCGTCCGGCCAGATTCGTGCTGCGTTGGAAAATGGGCTCTTTGGACGGGGGCACGCTCGCGCCGACAAACCGCTCCCTCCATGGCACTTACACTTACCAACACTTACCAACACTTACCAACAC
>Ga0181582_10002772_pt1 | contig 13998 bp, 11 predicted proteins | sample 071ome_32_FD_132438 | JGI IMG/M metagenome (GOLD analysis project Ga0181582, IMG submission 132438) | Coastal salt marsh microbial communities from the Groves Creek Marsh, Skidaway Island, Georgia - 071405AT metaG (megahit assembly) | ecosystem: Environmental > Aquatic > Marine > Intertidal...
GGCCGCAACATCGGCATGAACCAGGAGTGATTCGGCGGCATTACAGACCCCCATTCGCTGGCACTTGGCGTCAATCAAAATTTGTTCGGCCATGGCCAGATCGGCAGCTTTGTCGATGTAGACATGACAGTTGCCACTGAAATGCTTGAGCACCGGCATCTTCGCCTCAGAGCAGACACGCCGGATCAGGGCTTCTCCGCCACGGGGAATCGTCATGTCGATGAGGTCATCAAACTGGAGAAAGGCACCGACCGCTTCACGGTCAGCCACATCGACCAATTGCACGCAGTCGACCGGCAGGCCCGTTTCAGTGAGGGCTTGCCGCACGCAGGTGACGATTTGACGGCTGGAATGAGCGGCCTCCTTGCCCCCGCGTAAAATGACGGCATTGCCTGAGGCGATCGCCACTGCGGCGGCATCAGCCGTGACGTTTGGACGTGACTCGTAGATAAAAAAGATCACTCCCAGAGGCACGCGAACCTTGCGGACTTCGAGGCCATTGGGTCGGGTGGTCGTTTCGATCACTTCTCCGACGGGATCGGGAAGGGCAGCCACGGCTTCGATACCGGCAGCAATTCCTTCGATACGGTCGGTGTCGAGTTTCAGTCGATCGGTGGCGGCTTCAGTGAGACCAAAGCCAGGAGCAGCAGCAAGGTCTTTGGCATTGGCGGTGAGGATAGCCTGTGCATCGGCCCGAATCAGGCGGGCGGCAGCCCGCAGGCATGCGGCCTTCTGTTCTGCTGGAATCGACGCCAGTTCAATTGCTGCTGAGCGGCTGCGGCTGGCAATATCACGACAGTGGGTGGTGAGTTGGTCGGCAGACATGGCGCACTCTCGAGGAATCTGGAAACAGCGATGCCCCGCCAGGGCAGTGGGCGTCTCTCTCAGTATGCCATCTCAGGCCTGCTGGTGCTGGCAGGAGCAAGCCGTCCTAGCGGGTTGCCGAGGAGGCTGCCAGGGCGAGGCGAACCGTTGCCACGTCGTGGACGCGAATGATAGGGATTCCCTGAGCCGCCAGATTGCAGGCCGTGACAGCAGTGACCAGATCGCGTTCGGCGCGAGTTGGCTCGCGGCCACAGGTCTGCTTGACGATTTTGCCAAGGAAGCCCTTGCGGGAGTGGCCAATCAGAATCGGGCAGCCAAGATCGAGAAAGCGGCCTGCTTGCTGCATGAGAGTGAGGTTGTGCTCGTGTGTCTTGCCAAAGCCAATCCCCGGATCGAGGCAGATTGACTCAGGGGCAATGCCTGCTGCCAGCAGGGCGTCACGCCGGGCACGAAGATAGGCGTGAATCTCTTCCACGACGTTGGTGTAGGTCGGCTCAATCTGCATGGTCTGCGGCGTCCCCTGCATGTGCATGGCGCAGATTCCCGCAGCAGTGCTGCGGGCGAGGTCAGCCATCTCGGGATCGCCTTCCAGCCCGGTCACGTCGTTGATGATCTCGGCACCCGCAGCGATGGCCTGCCGGGCAACAACCGCCTTAGACGTGTCGATTGAAATGGGCAGATTGACCTGCGCAGCAAGGCGGCCGACAACGTCGCCGACTCGCCGCCACTCTTCTTCAGCCGAAACTGGCTCGGCGAAGGGGCGAGTGCTTTCGCCACCAACATCAAGGATGTCAGCGCCAGCCGCAGCCAGCGAGAGGCCGTGCTCAACTGCGGCCTCAACCCCAGCGTGGAGGCCACCGTCGGAGAAACTGTCTGGGGTGACGTTAACGATGCCCATCAGCAGGGCCGGCTCACCCGCCGCAGGCAACGGTAGCGACCGCGTCCGTAACTGCCATCTGGCTGGCCGAGATGTCGGTGAATTCATCACCACGGTTCTTCCATCAGGCCGACAATCTGCTGGGCCATTTTGACGATGCCCTCTTGCTGCGTGCTCACTACTGAGCGGCCGTATTCTGGCACCAAGGCAGCCGACTGCCCCACATCGACGCTGGCCGCCGGCACGGGGACAGCCCCTGAGGCGAGAACCGCACCACCACGATCGGCCCAGGTGACAAGCACCTGCAGGTTGAGTTCCACCATTCGCGATTGGTCACTCGGGCTTTCGACCATCATCCGTTTCGTGTCGGCGACAATGCGGCCAGTCAGGATGCTGTCGGCCCCCGCGCCGTCGACTACCTTGAACGGGGTCCGTTTTTCAATCTCCTTGCAGACGGCTTCGGTTAGCCGTACCCCCAGATCGACGGCCGGAGTCACCCGAAAGCTGTCACACTGAAACAGCGGAACGTAGATGGTGCGGACGTTGGCCGCATACAGCGTGCTATTCCCAAATCGATAGGCCGCGCAGCCCAGTAGCCCCGGTAGCAGGCATGCCAGCCCGCCGAGAATCTGACGGCGATCAAGAAATGGAGCAGACATCGCAGACGGCCTCAGCGCAGCGGTTGATTCTCACCGGATGCATCCTGGCTGGCGATCATGGCGTCAGCCTCGGCCATGGCATCGAGTTCGGCTTCTTTGAGTGAGTCAGGGTTGAGGAATGCGGTGAGTGCCGGCAGCGGGTTGTCGCTGACATCCTCCAGACCGGCTAACTGCTCAAGCTGATCGCGTGCCCGCTGGGCCATCATCGTCTTGGGGTAGTCGCGGGCGATCAGGGCGTAGTAGATCCGTGCCGAGGTGTAGTGCTTGCCCTTGGCATAGAACTCTGCCCGTTTCCAGTGTCGGGTCGCCTGCTGGGCTGCGATTTCAGCCCGGGTTCGCATGACCCGTTGCTCTTCCTCATCGCTTAACTGATCAGGGAACTGGACGAGAATCTGGTCAGCCAGAATCTCAGCCTCATCGAGCATGCCCCCCTCGTAGCCGGGACCCTGATAGGCCTGCAGTTTGGCCTGCAGGGCAAACAGATGAGCAGGCAGCAGGAATTCGCTGTCGGGGTGCTCGGTTCGCAGCAGCGAATAGAAGTAGTCGGCGTCGAGCCACTGCCGATCGAGGAAGTGGGCATTGGCCTCGGCCATCAGGCTGTCGTCGGCGAGTGGCCCACGAGGGTCGTTGAGCCGAACATGCTCATAGGCCTTGAGTGCCCGCCCGCGAGTGTCGAAGAGTGGGCGGCTGCGGTCGAGCAGGTTTGGCACCAGCAGGGGCAGGTGCTGCTTCGCATCCATTGCGAGCCAGTACTGGGCGATGACAAACTGCCGCTGGGCAATTCGATCGAGATACCGGGTGTTGGGGTATTTCTTGACGAGGGCGTCGTATTGATCTTCAGCCTTGGGATACTGATCGGTGAAGAAGAGGCATTCCCCCACTTGCCACATGGCATCTTCCTCGATGGCTGAATCGGGCCAGCGATCAATGACCTTGCGATAGCGAGACAAGGCCTCTTTGTATTTTTCCTGAACGAACAGTTCGTCGCCGGCGGTGAGCGCATCACGGGCGACAGACTCATTCGGTCCCCGGCCAACCATCTTTTTGAACCGCCGCTTGATCGTGTCTCCCTTCAGTTGATCCCAGCCGAGGTCCTTGTCGTAGGGAGACTCAGTCGAAATCACCGAAGAGGTGTCGTTCTCGGCGAGGTCATCGGTTGAATCACTGCTGCCAGTCAGCCATGGCCAGTCTGGCTTCGTCAGCGTTGCGCAGCCGCTGGCGAGCGAGGCGATCAGAACTCCTGCAAGGACAGAGGCAGAGAGCAGCCACTGCCGGGAGTTGGTCAACGGCTTCATCGTGTCTTCTCGCGAGGGGGGGCAAAGGTGGTGGACAGCCAGCGACTCGTTTTGAGGCGGTAGCCGAGGAGGTTGCTCAGGAGGGTGTTCATGATGGCTCGCACCTCTCCCATGGCGTCACAATTGGAAAGGGTCTGTGCAAAGCTATTCCCGGCAAGGTTTCGCAGGAGGGCCAGCGCTGGCGGTGAGACTGACACCACTGCCCGTTTGCCCCGCCGGCAACGTTGGCAGAGTCCGCCGCCCGAGAGCATGCCGAAGGCAGTACGGGCATCGCCCAGCGAGGCACCGCATTCTGCGCAGGAGTGGAGTGCCGGAAACTGCCCAAGCTGCTGGAGGATGCCGAGTTCGGTGTGCACGAGAACCATGGCGACTGTTTGGGGATCAAGTCTGCTTGTCTCTGCGGCTGAGCTCTGTCCCGGACGGGGGCGTGACAGCATTCGGACGGCGCTGGCGGCCAGGTCGAACAGGGCGGGTTGAGGGTCAGCATCAACGGTGACAGCATCAAAGAGTTCAGCAAGGTAGAGTCCGGCCGCGACAGCAGGCTGGCTGTCACCAACACGAAACCGATGTTCAAGAAAAGCCTCGGTCAATAAGTCGAGACTGCCGCTGGAACGGCGGTGGACGAGTACCTGACAGACCGAAAGGAGGTCAAGGGCGGCGTCAAACTTGCTCTTGGGCCGCCACGCTCCCTTCGCCAGCCCCCGCACCTTGCCAGCTTCCCGGGTCAGCAGGGTGACGATGGCACTGGTCTCACCAAAAGGAATCGCCCGCAGAACCACGGCACGGACCTTTTCGGCGGTCATGATGGCTTGGCCACGGAGGGCAGCCGAGTGACCCGCAACCGCTCGATCTTGCGACCGGTTGCTGCCAGCACCTCAAGGGCCACCCCGTCGGCTTCAATCTGTTCGCCAACCTCAGGGATGCGTCCAAAAACATGAAAGGCGAATCCACCGATGGTGTCGAAGTCGGCCTCTTCGGGAAGGCTGAATTGCATCCGTTCGTTGAGGTCATCGAGCGGGACATGGGCTAGCGTTTCGCAGACATCTTCTGAAACGGCCAGGATGCCATCATCGAATGCCTCGTCGTGTTCGTCGGCAATTTCACCAACAATTTCCTCGAGGGCATCCTCAATGGTAACGACCCCACAGACACCACCGAACTCATCGGTCACGATGGCCATATGAGACTTGCCCCGTTGCAGTTCCCGGAGCAGCGTCTGCACGCTCATCGTTTCGGGAATGAAGTAGGGGGGGCGTATCAGTTCGTTGAGGTCAGGGGGGGTGCCTGCATCACTGCTGTGACACCGGGCCAGTTCAGTGAGGATTTCGCGGGAGTGGAGCACACCCACAATGTCATCTGACGAAGCCCGCCAGACCGGAAGACGCGAGTGACCACTCTCAATGGCGGTGGCGACCACGTCATCCCACGGGGAGGCAAGCGGCAGGCCGATCATTTCGGTGCGGGGCGTCATGATCTCTGAAACATGGACATCTTCAAGTTCCATTACGCCTTGAATCATGTCGCGGGCTTCCTCATCGAGGTGTCCCTCGCGATGGGCCTCATCCATCGCCAGTCGAATCTCGTCCTGTGAGTCTTCGGCGGCTTCCCGGCTTGACCGCGGGAGAAACCGGCTAGCCAGCCGCAGGAGGCTTCGGCCGATGGCGACCAGTGGCCGCACCAGGTGAATCAACGGTCGCCATAGCCACCAGGTCACCACAACAATCCAGACCCCAGCCAGCCGCGTCAGCAGCATTGGGACAATCACCAGCATGCCCCAGCAGAGCACCATCCAGCCAAGAATGGCCAGGTTGTTCGTCGCAAGGTGGCTAGCTGCCATCAGGGTGGCCATTACTGCGGCACCCGTGACAACCGTGGCGGCGACAAAGGCAACCCCCTCGCCGGCAGACAGGATCTCATCGTAGATCTCAGGCTGTTTCTGATGCTGACAGACGTCCTGAAGATGATGCCGCCGGGCACCGCGGATCGCGCGGGCCTGGAGGGCGGCGACACTCGCGAAGATGAGCAACAAAAAGGCAGTCTGCATGAAAGGGATTCAGCGTGATGGTGAAGCGGCTTTCCCGCGACGCCGAGGGAGGCGTCGTGGTGGCGGCGGCAGGCCAATGTCCTCCATTACCTGACGTTCTCGTCGTCGCATCGTCCGTCGTTCGGCTGGACTGTGATCGTCGTAGCCGCAGAGATGGAGGAGCCCGTGGACAAGGTAATACGCCAATTCGTGCTCTGGCTGCCAGTGGTATCGTCCCGCCTCGCGGTGTGCCGTTTCACCGCTGGCAACAATTTCGCCCGCCAGATGCGTGGAAAGATCGGTCGACCCGGTAGGCCGGGCAAGGCCGGCAGGGGGGCTGAGATCGAAGGTGATTACGTCAGTCGGCCCAGGTACTCCTAGCCAGACCTCGTGCAACTGGGCAATTTCCTCATCATCGACAATGGCCAGACTGATCTCGGCGGTTTCGATTCCGGTGGCATCGAGGGCGGCAGCCATCAGCCGCTTCAGATCGGTCACCCGTACTGGCAGCAGTTTCTGCCGATTGCAGCAGTCGATCTGCCTTCGCCCGGCGGTCCGTGGCACCGAATGGCCGGCAGGCCTGCGACGCTTTCCTTCAGCCACTAGGCTGTCCTCTGATCGGGATACTTGACCCGACCGTGGTAGACGGCCGTCAGGCTCTTGATCAGGCTCTGCTCGATGACTCGTAGTTCTTCCAGCGTCAGGCCACAGTCTTCGAACTGGCCGTCAAGCAAACGCTTCATGGCCAGTTCGTGGACGAGGCTCGAGATTCGAGCCGGAGTAGGTTCACTCAGTGAACGGCTGGCGCTTTCGACAGCGTCAGAAAGCATGAGCACAGCCGACTCACGGGTGCTCGGTCGCGGGCCAGGATAGCGGAAGGTCTGCTCGTCGACGCCACCGCTATTGGGATCAGCCTGCGACTTTTCGGCTGCCCGTCGATAGAAGTATTCAACCAGCGTCGTGCCGTGATGTTCCAGGAGCAGGTCAACAATCGGCTGGGGCAGGTTGTATTGGCGGGCAAGTTCGGCCCCTTCCTTCACGTGGGCGATGATGATGAGGCTGCTCATGGCTGGCACCAGTGCTTCGTGCCGGTTCTCTTGTCTGCCTTGATTCTCAACGTAGTACGCCGGCTTGAGCATCTTGCCGACATCATGAAAGTAAGCGCCCACTCTCACCAGCAGGCCACGGGCACCAATGGCATCGGCTGCAGCCTCACCAATGCTGGCCACATTGATTGAGTGGTTGTAGGTGCCGGGTGCCCGTCGCACGAGTTCCTGAAGCAACGGGTGGGCCACATCGCCAATCTCAAGCAGGCTGAGGTCAGTGAGGACGCCGAAGGTTTTCTCTACGAAAGGCAGGAGGCCCGTCATGAGGAAACCGGCTAGCAGCGTCCAGACACCAGTCCGGGCTGCTTCGAAAAGGAGGTAGAGGTCGAGCGGGTGTTCAGCCAGCAGGTTGGCACCAATCTGCGTTGTCGTGGCGACCGCACCAGCCCAGAGCCCGACGTAGATCAGTTTGCTCCGGCTGCGGATCTGGCCCATCCAGAAGATGGTGGCAGCGGCAGCAGCCGTGAGGGTGATGTAATCGGCCAGTCCCTGGCCCAGTCCGACCACCAGCACCAGTGCCACCTCGGCCACTAACAGCAACGCCAGATCTTCGTCATAGGCAATCGCCACCGTCATGGCAAAGACCAGCAGCGGGAGGATTTCAGCCCGCCAGGCATCACCGGCCGCGAAGGAGCAGGCGGCCGTTGTGGCAATCACCAACACCAACAGGGTGGCGACATGGCCGAGATCGAGGAGGACGTCACGGTGATGCAGGTGCAGGTAGAAACCGGCCAGGGTGAACATGGCGACGAACAGGCCCAAGAGTGAGGCTGCCCGTCCAATCCGCTCACCCACAGGCTGTTGCCGCAGCGCCTCCTCGTGTTCCAGTTTGAGGAGGGTCAGTTCTTCACTGGTGATTTCTTTGCCGGCCGGCACCAGAAGGTCGCCTGCGGCATAACGGACAAACTGCTTGGGTGTCTTTTCAATGGCCTCGGCCTTGGCCCGCGATGTGGCCTCACTATCGACCTCAAGCGAACCGGTCAGGCGGGGGTCGACCCAGTTAAAGACGCGGTCGGTCAGGGGGCCCGCACCAAGTTCCTCGGTCAGCCGGGACTTCAGCCGAATCTTGGCTTCTCCCAGCAACACGTCGGCCACCTGAGCCCGAAGCATTTCTGTTGCGTTGCCCAGGGGATGGACATCAATTTCTGTCTGGCTGCCCTCGTCGAGTCCATGCTGAATTTTTTCGAGCACACCCTGAGCTTCGAGTGGCGCGAAGGCCCGGTCGATGGCTTTGTTGAACTCCAGAAGTTTCTCTTTGGTTCCGACCCGGCTGCGAAAGGCCGTGAAGGCCTGCTCGGCCTCGATTTTCTGCCGTGCAAATTCGGTGACAGACGGCTGAGCAGGCTGGGCAGGAGCCTCGTCTCCGGTCGGGTTTGGCTCGGGCTGGTCTTCGGTGGAAGTGACGGCGGCAGCAAGCCCGATGTCATCTGGCGTGGTGGCGGGAGGTGTGGTCGGCTGCTCACTGATCAGCTCAGGCTCTTCAACAGGGGTATCGGCAACAGGATCGCTGGCGAACTCTGTCTCTGCGGCGGGGCCATCGTGAGGGCGACGCGACAGCGGAAGGTCGGGCGGCTCGGGTGCAATCGGTGGATCTGGTGGCTTCACAACAGTCCCCGGGGCAGGCACCGGCAACCGTTCCAGCACTGCTGCGGTATCAGGTGCAAACTCCAGCCAGGCATCTCGGGAAACAGCAGCCAGGGTTTCGGCGGCAGCAATTTCGGCGACGCGATTCTTCAGGCCGTCACGAATGCGAAGGATTGGCCCACGGTCCTGGATGTAGACAACCCGCACCTGAGACGTCGCCCGTTCCTGGGCCGCCCGAGTGCGGTCAAGGTCAGGCTTTTCAAACGGCACCCGCGACACCACGCCTCGTGGGGCAACCGTGCCAAGTCGGAAGGCAAATGGCTGCGACCAGCCGTGCAGCAGGATCAGCAGGGTCAACCCGGCCAAAAGGCAGAGGCCAAGGCGGACGAGCACTTCCGACCGAGAGATAGTCTCGAGCAGGTGTCCCCAGAAGCCCTGGGGACCCTCCATCGAGGATGCACGGCGAATGCGGCGGCGAAAAGAAGAAGGGGCGATACTCATCGCGTCATGCTTTGGTGAATGCCGAAGGGTGGCTGGCCTGTCCTTAATTATTCCTCGTAAGCGTCGACAATGCGCTGAACAAGCGGATGTCGCACAATGTCGGCTCCGCCAAGGCTAATTTTCCGGCAGCCAGTAACGCCTGAAAGCCGCTCCATAGCGTCAATCAAGCCACTGCGGCGATTCGGTGGGAGGTCAATCTGCGTGGTATCGCCGGAGATCACCATTTTTGAGCCAACCCCAAGCCGGGTGAGAAACATCTTCATTTGGGCGGCAGTGGTGTTTTGGGCCTCATCCAAAATGATGAAGGCGTTATTAAGTGTTCGTCCCCGCATGTAGGCCAGGGGAATCATCTCGATGACGTCCTGTTCAGTCAGTCGCTTCAGCAACTCGTAGTCCATCATTTCCCGGAGGGCATCGAGCAGTGGTCGCAGGTACGGGTTGATCTTGGCCTGCAGGTCACCAGGGAGAAAGCCAAGGCTCTCACCCGCTTCAACGGCTGGTCGGACGAGAACGATTTTGGTGACCTGCTCGCTGCGAAGAGCGGAGACCGCCATGGCGACAGCCAGAAATGTTTTGCCGCAGCCGGCCGGGCCTTCACAGAAGACGACATCGTGATCACGAATGGCTCGGACATAGGTGGCCTGTCCGGCCGAACGAGGCACAACATGGCCGCCTGGACGCTGCACCTCAATCGACTCGTGTTGGGTCTGTTCTGCACCGTCGGAATTAGTGGCCAGCAGCCGGTCAACATCGGCATCATTGACGACACCCTGACGACGAGCAATCTGGTCAAGGGTCTCAAAGATCTCAGCCGCCCGTTGCACGGCAGCCTCATCCCCTTCGATATGAATCGCGTCACCACGGGCCGAGACACCAACGCCGAGGGCAGCGCGAATTCTGCGGAGGTGTTGGTCGCGCGGGCCGAAGACCGCCAGTAGGCGCTTCGAATCGACCACAGCAATCGTCGTGCGAGACATCAAAGCCCGTCAGGCATCTGCCGGTGACGGTCTCGGGGGAAGGGGGGGTACGCCACGCGGCGAACCGTTGGCTCGCAGCTACCGCTACGAGCAACATTAAATGGTACCCGGGGAAGCCCGCTGATCCCAGCAAATTCAGCCATGTGCCTGCTTTTTCGGCTGATTCGGCCGCCGGACTCCCGGCTGGTCAGCCGCAGCCCAGCCCTCAGCCGCTGGCATTGACCCAAAGGATCCAGGCGACCGGGGCGGCAAACAACAGAGAGTCGATCAGGTCGAGCACGCCCCCAAGACCGCCAAGCAGTCTGCCCGAGTCCTTCGTGCCGAGTTCTCGCTTGATGAGAGATTCCGCCAGATCACCTGCCATCCCGGCCAGACCGACGAGCAGGCCGAAGCCAACCCAGCCACCCAGCGGTTGGGCCGCCACGGCGAAGGCAGTCCCCTGGGAAGCAACCAGCACAAGCCATGCTGCAGCCAGTGAACCAGCCAGTGAACCGAAGGCTCCTTCCCAGGTCTTACCGGGGCTGAGCCGGGGTGCCAGCGGGATGCGGCCAATTGAGGCACCGACAAGATAGGCAGCCACGTCACCTAATTTGACGACAGCAATCAGGCTAAGTAACGGGACAATGCCAAGGTGGCCAGCGCCTGTCTGCTCAGGGCCAAGGTTTTCGACGTGCACCAGTCGTAGGCCGACCATGAATGCCATAGGGAGCCCAAGGTAAGTGAGCACGAGAACACCGGCCGACAGTCGCTCAAGCGCCTGGTCATCGGCACGCCCACCTGCAATCTCACGTCCGAAGAGCATGGCGACCGCAGCCGTAGCAGCCAGCGCAGCCCAGCTCAGCGCTGCCACCGGTGCGGTGACACCGGTGTCGGCCACCATCGCCTGGGTGCCTACGGCAACCGAGACAAAGATGGCAACCACACCGGCCCGCAGCAGCCCACCTGGCAATCGCAGGCCTCTGGCCCGATAGAGCGCGACAAGTTCATCGACGCCGCCAATGGCCAGAAGCATAAGGATCGGCAGGAGCCACCAGGCCGGGAGGCCCCCCAGAAACCCAGTGGCATCAGCCCAGGCGAGGGCCGCAAAACTGACCAGCAGGCCAGCCGAGGTGGCGGTCCGAGAAGCGAGGGTGGCAAAGGAATGGTGGCCAGCGGTCATAGAGAGGTCAGGCCTCCGAAGCGTCGTTCCCGAGACTGATAGGCAGCGATTGCCTGATCGAGGTGCATGGTGGTGAATTCAGGCCAGGCAGCCGGTGTGACCCAGAGTTCAGCGTAACTGATCTGCCAGAGGAGGAAGTTGCTGACCCGCATCTCACCGGCGGTTCGAATCAGCAGATCTGGGTCTGGCATACCGGCTGTTTCAAGGTGAGCGGCGAAGCTAGCCTCGTCAATCGTATCAGGTTCACGCTCTCCGGCGGCTACCTGCTGAGCCAGGCTGCGGGCAGCAGCAGCAATTTCAGCTCGTCCCCCGTAGTTGATGGCAAGACAGAGACGCATGCCGCTGTTTCCGGCACAGAGCGAGATGGTTTCATCAATGGCGGCCAGGGTCGCTGCCGGGAGCGGCGTCCGGTCGCCGATCATGGCGAGTTGAATCTGTTCCCGGAGGAGCAGGTCGCGCTCTTCGATCATGTACTGCTTCAGAAGCAGCATGAGGAAGTCGATTTCCTGCTGCGGACGCCGCCAGTTTTCGCTCGACAGGCAATAGAGGGTGAGCTGCTCGATGCCGAGTCTGGCTGCATGCTCAGTGACCTGACGAACACTTGTGACCCCCTGTTGGTGGCCTTCGATGCGGGGAAGGTCACGTTGCTGGGCCCAGCGTCCGTTGCCATCCATGATGATGGCAATGTGCCGTGGCAAGACGGCGGCAGAGCCGGTCGAACTGGTCTGGTGATGAGGCAGGTCTGCGGTGGAAGACTTCACACCGTGGCCTGTTCCTGCTGCGGGTTTGGAGGGCATGGTGCGGTTGCCGGGAACCCTTCACGGAAAATGGTTTGCGCGCGATCGGGACCGACTGAGACAATTGACACAGGTCGGCCAAGAAGTTCTCCGATGCGATCGATGTACCGCCGGGCATTGACGGGCAGGTCAGCCTCACGACGAACATCAGTGAGTTCCTCTGGCCAGCCAGGCAGGGTCTCATAAATGGGCTCTGCCTCTTGAAGATCTTCAATCTGACTGGGGAAGCGATCGACCACCTCTCCTCTGATGCAGTAGGCGGTGCAGATTTTCAGTTCCTCGAGCCCACCGAGCACGTCAAGGAGCATGACGGCCAGTTCATCGACACCGGAGAGCCGCGACGTGTATCGGGTGGCGACGGCATCAAACCAGCCACAGCGACGCGGGCGTTGGGTGACCGTGCCAAACTCACGGCCTCGCTGCCGTAGGTGTTCGCCGATGGCGTTGTCTTGTTCGGTGGGCAGGGGGCCGCCGCCGACCCGGGTGGAATAAGCCTTGATCACACCGATGACCCGGTTGATCCACCTGCCGGGCACGCCAGACCCGCTGGCGACGCCGACTCCGGAGGAGTTGCTGCTGGTAACAAACGGAAAAGTGCCATGGTCGATATCGAGTAACGCGCCCTGGGCCCCCTCAAACAAGAGCGGCCGTCCAGTTTCGGCAGCATCAAGAAGGAAATTTGTGGTTTCTCCGACATAGTCCCGCAGCCGTTCGGCATAGCCACAGTACTGCCGGAAAATGGCGTCTCGATCGAGGTCAAGTTTAGGCATCTCGCCTGGACGTGACGCCTCGAGGAAACGCTGTTTCACATCGAAGACATGATCGAACGTCTCGCGGAAGGTGGGGCGATAGAGGTCGCCCAGCCGAAAGGCCAGGGAGCGTCCCACCTTGTCCCGGTAGCAGGGGCCGATCCCCCGGCCGGTTGTTCCGATCGACTCTCCGCTGGAGAGGCTGCCGTTTAAGATCGCGTCTTCGGCCATGTGCCATGGAAAGACAACATGTGCCCGGTCGCTCAGCCGAAGTTTGCCGGCCACCGTCACGCCACGGCCTTCAAGCATGTCGATCTCACCGATCACACTCGCCGGATCGAGCACGACGCCACCGGTGACCACGCAGGTGACGCCATCGCGGAGGATGCCGCTGGGAATCAGGGAGAGCTTCCAGGTCTCACCGCCGGAAACCACGGTGTGGCCAGCGTTTGCCCCACCCTGGTAGCGGACCACGATCTCGTGATCTTCGGTGAGGATGTCGACAAGTTTTCCCTTGGCTTCATCCCCCCACTGCAAACCGACAACGCAGGTACCGGGCACGTCGAGGCCCCTCTCTTCTTCAGAAGACGAATCATGCGGGGCGGTGACCGAACCGCCAAAACCATATGCTGGTGAGTCTAAAACCAGCCGTTGGAGGGTCAAGCGGAGGCCGGCAGGACCGGCTGCCATGCCGGTCGGTGGTTCCTGCCGGGCATTCTGCGGCAGGCACTGGAGTGGGCGGCCCCGGGCGGTAGGATCGTGGGAGATGCGGCTGGCAGACCGGCTAGGCTGCCCCTCACCCCTCGCTGGGATGGTCCGAATACGATGGCAAAACGCGGCACCGGGCAGGTCTTTCATGTGGCGGATGAGGCAGCAGGGCTGACGCTGGCAGCCTATCTGCGGCAGCAGATTCCAGAGACAAGCTGGGCGACTGCAGAAAAACTCGTGCGGGCCCGTCGCGTGACCATTCATGGCAATCTCTGTCGCGATGCTGCTCGGAGGCTGCAGGCGGGCGAGGTGGTCAAACTGCTCGACATTCCTGTAGCGGCCCCGCCCGGCCCCCGGGACGTGCACATCGTCTATCTCGACGAGTCCGTTGTGGTGGTCGACAAGCCCTCTGGCATCACCACCACGCGTCATCACGAAGAGGCAGGCTGGCCAAAGCGTCGGCGGCAGCTTCAGCCCACACTCGATGAGATGCTGCCGATCGTGATTGCCCGCTATCTCGACCGGGGCAAAAAAAAACGACCTCACGCTGACCAGCCGACCACGCCACGGCGGACGACGCCGGTACGGGCGGTGCATCGAATCGACCGTGAGACCAGCGGCCTACTGGTCTTTGCCCGCACCGTTCCGGCCGGCCGCATTCTGGCCGAACAGTTCCGCCAGCATGACACCCAGCGCCGGTACCTGGCCGTGGTTGTTGGCCGGGTTGGAACAGGCACA
>Ga0181582_10002773_pt1 | contig 13997 bp, 7 predicted proteins | sample 071ome_32_FD_132438 | JGI IMG/M metagenome (GOLD analysis project Ga0181582, IMG submission 132438) | Coastal salt marsh microbial communities from the Groves Creek Marsh, Skidaway Island, Georgia - 071405AT metaG (megahit assembly) | ecosystem: Environmental > Aquatic > Marine > Intertidal zone...
GACGCTCCGACGCTCCGACGCTCCGACGCTCCGACGCTCCGACGCTCCGACGCTCCGACGCTCCGACGCTCCGACGCTCCGACGCTCCGACGCTCTCACTCGCGCGACGCCCTTCGCTCGTTCACTCGTTCGCCAGGTCTTCATTGGGAGAAGAACCGGTTTATCTTCGACCTGATGTACAACCGCAAGGTGATGAGCAAGAAGCTGTACGACTTTCTGGTGCGGGAAAAGATTGCAGACGGGGCGCTGATCTCCAAGTGGCGCAAGCCAGGCTACGAGATCCTCTGCTCCCTGCTGGCGATCCAGAAGTCGGGACATAACTTCGGAGGGACGTCTCATTGCCGCGTGCCGATGAAGAACCGGACGCCACAGCAGAAGATTTCGCCGGATGTGCAGACCGGGTGTATTTGCTGCTGTTCTGGCGACGGAAAGTTTGGCGGACCCGTTTGGTGGAATACCAAATGTGATGACGACGACGAGGAGGCGAATCGGGCGGTCTGGGGGCAGGAGGGAGGCACCGACGACGATGACGGCCACGAGAACGGGGGAGGCGATGCCTCTAAGAAGCGGCAGAGGGACGAGGGGGCGGACGAGGAACTCGACCCAGAGGTCGCGGCAAGGCTGGCCAAGCTGCGAGATTGACACGTATCTTGAGTAAGGAACTTATCGGCTGACATATCGGCTATAAGTCGGATGAGGCGAGCACGATTCGCTTCAGTGCGGCCTTCTCCTCGGCCTCGGCCTCTTTCTTCTTGGCGACGCGTTCGACTAGACTGTCCGAGACGGGAATGTGAACGACGCGCTTCGACTTGTCCTCCCGCCCCCCGCGCTTCGTCACGACCTTGAACGCGAGTCGCGACGTCCGGCCGTCGTCAGCGTCGTCCGTGCCGCGACGGGAGATGCCTGGCGGCGCGAGACTGCGTCGTGCGCCGGCAGACGCAGCAGCGGTCACCGGGGCTCCCAACGCCATGGCTAACTCGCGCTCAAACAGCAGGTCCTCCTCCGACGGACCCTGTGCGCGGTTGGTGGCCTCGTCGTCAGATTCATCCTCGTCGTCCTCGTCGTCATCGCTGTCCTCTGACACCCCTTCGAGGTCGTTGGCCTCGACGTCGTCACCATCGTCGCCATCGTCGCCATCACCATCGTCGCCATCGTCGCCATCACCGTCGTCATCGTCATCCTCGTCGTCCACGTCATCATCCGCCCGTCCCCCGCTCCCCGGGACAACGCCGTACCGCTTCATGGCGGCGGCGACGTTCTGCACAGCCTCGTCGTGGTTGGCAGGCGTGACCCGCGTCCCAAGCTTGCAGATCTCATACAGACCGTCGACGAGCGCACTGAAACTGTGCGACGCGAGGCTCCCGACCCTGTCCCGATCCTCGGCTCGGTTGTGACGCATGATGAACTCCTCCAGCTGGGGCAAGACCAGATGAAGCAACGCACGTCTCTGCTTCACGACAAGTTCAATTCCTCGATGTTTGTTCCCGCGACTTCTGGAGCGCCGCACGTACAACTGCTTGGCCTCGGTCGTCAGCGCCACAATCAGGCGGACCCTGAACATGGGCTCCAGAATCTCGTCGCTGCCCACGGAGTGGCTAGCGGACGTGTGGATCGCACTGGAAGCGCCTTCGCTGATCGCACTCGTCGGTCCGCTCGTCGAGTAGCTCATGAAGGTGCGCATCATGTCAATGAGCATGTCGCTGTCGACGCCCGGCATCTTCACGTTCGCCAGCGAGCCGAGAAACCTCGCCATCGAGAGACGGCGGTGGTAATGACTGACTTCAGGATGGTCCATGCCACAGAAGAGCTCTTCCACGACCTCATCCACGACGTCGATGCCAAACTGCTTGTCGTAGCGCTGCAGCTCGAGCACGAGTCGCGCAAGGGGCGCCAGCTGACTCTCCTTGCCCTTCCTCACGGCACCGAGGATCTTCTTCCGTACGTACTCCGAGTCTTGCTTCCAGTCGATTCGGCGGAGGTTGTCTGTCACCTCCGTGACGGTGCCGGCGTCCAGCAGCGAGTAGACCTGGTATCGGACAAACTCGTGCACGGGGCTCCGAACCTTGCGCTGCACCTTGGTCTCTATGCCGTACATTGTGGCTTTGGCCTGCGCAATGAGCTCTTCGTGCCGGCTGTCGAGGTTCTTCGCGTCCTTGAGCTTGGTCATGATGTTCATCATGTTGACCATGCGTTCGCTGGTGTCCGGACGGCGGTACAGGTAGTTTCCTGGCGACGAGGGTGAGCGCAGAGCGTGGGCGTGAGCGTGGGCGTGGGCATGAGCGTGAGCGTAAGCATGAGAGGGACGCAAACAATGGGAGACATGGGAGATAAGACGGGAGAGAGAGGAGAGGGACCACCCCACCGACCCACGTCACCCCGACCAACAACAACAACGCACCGCAGTTCTGCACCAAGCAACACGCCGTGTCGATGTTTTGGCGAGAAAAGTCGTCGAACAGAGATCGAAGCTGCATGAACGCCTTTCCCGGGGGGTAGACCCCGAACTTGACGAGCTCGGCGATGTAACTCGCGTTGCGCAGCCGCGGCTCGAGCGTGTCCATGGAGATGTCCAAAACGTTCTTCAGCCCGTGAAACTGGCGCTGGAGTTTGGAAAGAATTTCTTCCTTGATGATCGGGAAGAACGGAGCCAGCGACGCGATGACCCGCGAGAAGAACGGCAGCAGCTGAATGGCGCCGTGCGGAGGCCGGGACAGCGCCAGGGCGAGCGCCCTCTGCGAGCTCGCCTTCTTCCCCCCGACGTAGCAGTATTGGACGCTGAACGCATCACACTCCTCCATCGTCACACACTCCGAAAGCCTCCCGATAAGCTCCGACAGCGAGCTCGTCGACGCGGGCTGGTCTTCCTCTGGGCCGGGCTCCCCGAGGCGCCCCCCTTCGAGCTCCTGATCGGCCTGATCGGCATGCTCGGACGCTTTCAAATCCATTTCCATGTCCATATCCGTTGCCTCCGCGATCATGTCCATGTCCACATCACCCCCACCGTCCGAAGCCTCGCCATCCGCGTCATCGCCCCCGGCCACCCCGAGCAGCGTGCTCGGCACCACCTCTGCCAGCTGCGGCAGCGCCATGTACAGCGCGCGCTCCTCCGCGTCTTCGAAAATCCGCGTGGGCTCGACCAAATGCACCGAACCTCCCTTCTCCTCCGCCTCAACGTCCTCCTCCACCACATACTCGGGCAACCGAACCCTCAGCGTCCCAGCCAACGTCCCCACCGCCTTCTGGAAGGCGTCCAGCGCCTCGCGCATGTCCTTGTACTCCTGGTGCCGCTTCTCCGAGATATCTCCCCGGCTCTGAATCGCCACATCGTTCCGCTTCTTCGTCTGCACCACCTGCTTGTACCACGCATCCAGCGCCTTGACCGCCCCCTCCACGTACGCCTGCACCTTCATCCGCAACTTCTGCTCGTCCCCCTCCGGCAGCGCCCACAGCGCCAGCTTCATCCCGTTGATCTTCTCGATCTCCTCCACGCACGCCTCCGCTGTCGCATCCGGGGGCGTCGTCGCCGAACCCTTGGCCAGCTCCCGCAGCCGCATCTCGTTCTTATACCCGCACACCCGCGGATACAACCCCGGTCCCCCGGCCTTGAGAAACGCATTGACCAACGCCAGCGACTGCAAAGAGGCCTCCAGCCCCGATGGCGTATCCAGCGTCAACCCTGCCGTCCTTCCCGTTCGTGCCGCTGCTCCCGCTATTGTCGTCCCCGAAACGCTCGACACGGATCGGAATATTTTATCCAGCGTGATGTACCGAACGTCGCTCGCCGGAAAGATCCCCGCCTGCACACACCCGAAAAACAGCCGCAACAGCACCCGCCGCTTCTGCACGTGCCCAGCCGCACCCACAGCACTTCCCGTCAGCTCTTCCATCAGCCTCCCGAACAGCAACGTACGGAAGTCCGGATACGCGTTCAGCGCAGACAGCACCTGCACAGCCGCCCTGACGTCCTTCAGCTTGAGCGGCGCCTCCACCACCGACGACACCGCCTCACTCGCGTACTTCGACATGTTCACCTTGCTCAGATCATCCAGAATGCCCTGCGCCGACGCCTCAGACAACGTCTTCAGCTTGCGCGTCACCGCCGCGCACTTCTTCATAGACGAGTCCAGACGGCTCCGGTTCCCCCCGGCCAGACTCGGGCCCTGCTGACGGGCATTCTCCTCGTGCAGCGCCTGCAGCTGCTCGAGGTACACCAGGTCTTCCTCCAGCGCCTTCTGCACATCCTTGATCTCGTCCTCCTGCATCGAGGGGAGGCGTGAGGAGGAGGAAACGGCGACGCGAGCGTTGTCCCTCGGAGTTCGAAAAGAGAAGAAGAAATGGTCTCGCGCCAGCGCCTGGGGCCTGCCCGGTGCGCCAGCGGGGCACGGGGGCTGAGGACGCATGCGATTCCGGGTATGGGTCCGGGCAGCAGCGGTCGGTACCTGGGGATCGACTTTGGGACCAGCGGTGCTCGGGTCACCGTGATCGACGACGCTGCCAACGTGGTCGAAGAGCACAAGACGACGTACGACGGGGGGAAGGCGTCTCCCGCGGCGTGGAATCGCTCTCTGGAGACGCTCATCGGGTCGATGTCTGCCGAGTCCAAGGCCAACGTTCGGTCCATTGCGATCGACGGGACGAGCGGCACGGCCATCCTCGTGCGGGCAGACGGCACGGTCCTCACGCCGCTCGCGAAGATGTATAACGAGCCCCAGTCACAGTCGGCGCTCGACGCTGTCAAGGAGATCGCGCCGGCACAGCACACGACCCTGTCGGCGAACAGCACCCTCGCGAAGGCGTTTGCCTTCTTGCAAGACGCCGAGTTGATGGGCGGGAACCAAGGGGGCCGTCACCTGATGCACCAGGCCGATTACATAGGGTATTTACTGCACAAACAGATGGATCATTCCGACTGGAACAATGCGCTCAAGCTGGGCTTCGATCCGGCCGCCGAGTGCTGGCCGGCGTGGCTGGTGGCACGGGAGGATGTCTACCGGATAGTTCCCAAGCAGGTGCATGCGCCGGGGAGTCCCGTCGCTGTGATTGATCCGTCGGTTGCGGATGCGTTCGATATCAATAGGGAATGTGTGGTGTGTGCGGGTACGACGGACAGTATTGCGGCCTTCCTGGCCGCCGGCGTGGACGCGCCCGGCCAGGCGGTCACGTCGCTGGGGAGCACGATGGCGATCAAGCTGATTAGCGAGCGGGAAGTGAACAGCAGCGAGTACGGTGTCTACTCACACAAGCTTCCGGGGCCGGTGTGGCTGGTCGGCGGGGCGAGCAACACCGGCGGGGCGGTGTTGCGGCAGCTGTTCGCGGACGACGAGTTGGTGGCGCTGACGGCGCGGATGGACATCGATAAGCCGACGGGTACGGCGTATGTCGTGCTGCCGGCGGTGGGCGAGCTGTTCCCGGTCAGGGACCCGGACCTGGCGCCGATGCTGGAGCCGCGGCCAGAGGACGATGCGGTCTTCCTGCAGGGTATCTTCGAGGCGATGAGCAAGACGGAGGCGACCGCGTATGCGCTCTTGGAACGTCTGGGGGCGACGGCCGTGACGGAGATCAAGACGGCCGGCGGCGGGGCCCGGAACGACAAGTGGACGAGCCTGCGGGAGCGGGCGCTGGGGGGCGGGGTGGCCGTCTCGGCCGCGGCGTACGGGGAGGCGTCGTACGGCGCGGCGTTGTTGGGGAAGCGGGGTTTGGAGGGGCGGTGAGTCGGCGGGGGGCTGACTTGGTGACTTGGTGACGCTCCTGGAACGCGTCCCACGTCAGCGTCCCAAGCCACGTCGACGAACCCAAGTCGGTGGGTTTTCCAGGCGAACCTCGGCTAGAGGGTGGGCCACGAGCTTCAGTAGCCCGATTGTATAGCACTGAACGGTTATATATATATCCATAAATACGTAGATACGATAATTGCATCGCATTGAGAGGCGTTCGCCCGGTCGTTGCGCATGTGGGCTCGTTGAATCCTCAGCAGGTCCCTACCCAACCCTTCCGTTGAGGCGCGAGGCTGTGATCGTCCGCATATATCGTATATAGTCGAATAAAAACCACCGAAAAGATGCCGGAAGACACCGGTGGAGCGGAGGCTGGCTCGCTGCGCAGGAAATTCGCCATGTTCAAGTCCAAGTCCAAGGCGTCTCGGCCCGCCTCCGAGGCGGGCGAGTCGTCCGTGGACGTCGACCTGGAGACGCCGGGCGCGGTCACTCCAGTGGCGCCTCCCGCGTCCGTGTCGTCGTCGTCGCCGTTCCAAGTCGGTCGGAGGCCGTCGCCACTGCCGTCGTACCCGGCTTCCACGGTCACCGACCTCAGCACGGAGTCTTCGAAGCAGCTCAAGGGCCACCTGGAGTCTGTCAAGAAGTCTCTGGACGATGTGCTTGGGGCGCGCCACAAGGTGGACCGTCGCCAGACGGCGCCGGTTCCTGCCAACAGCGTGCCCATCGAGGCCGTCCGCAAGCTGACGACGACCGTGGTCGAGATGCTCAGGGATATGTCGAAGGAGCAGTCTGACGGCGAGTATCTCGACCATTCGATGCTCAGCAAGTTCGATAACAAGAAGCACAACGCCAAGGACTCGGACGCGTCGTCGTCCGGCTCGGGGAGCAAGTCGCTGCCCGAGTCGGAGATCAGCGCCAAGACGGCGCTGCTCAAGGCGCAGTTCATGCCCCAGCCGGAGTACCTCGGCGATGACGTGCTTCCGTTCTATATGGACAACGATCAGGTCATCGGTGGGGAGGCCGGGATCCCGGGGAGCGACCCAGAGTCCGTGGGTATCCCCAAGACGTTGAAGAAGCGGGTCCGCATCAACTGGACGGGGCTGCTGGTGTACGTCATGTACATCGCGGCGTTCTTCGTGTATATCACCATCCGCGCGGTATACACGCTGGACCTTGGTTCATCGCTGTGGTACGGTGTCATCGTGCTGCTGTCGGAAATCCTCGGAGCCTTTGCCGTCTTCCCGTACGGCCTGTGCCTTGTCCTCAGGGTGGACGACCCGGTTCCCGAGGCTGTGTCGCGGGCGTCGCAGGGACTCCCGGCGTACACAGCACTGAATTATCACGTCCGCGTGCTGATTCCGTGCTACAAAGAGCCCCTGGACGTCATCACAAGGACCTTCCTGGCGGCGATGTACGCCGCCATGCCGGTGAACTGCAAGAGGACCGTCTACCTCTTGGACGACGGCAAGGACCCGGAGAAGAAGGAGTTCGTTCGCTCGCTCAACATGCCCAACGCGGTCTATATCAGCGGCCGCAAGCGGGCCAAGGGCGAGATGAACGGGAAGTCGTGCAACATCAACAACGCCATGCGGCACATCTACCCGGGGGACGACTTGGACATCCCGTCCAACGAGGTCATCTGCGTCTTTGATGCCGACCAGGTCTGCAATGCAGACTTCTTCAGCAAGACCGTTCCGCTCCTGGACGGCGGCGAGGACGTGGCCATGATCCTGACGCCGCAGGCCTTCTCCAATCTGAACCACGACGGCGACATCTTCAACCACGCAAACGTCCACTTCTGGGACTACACGCAGCCCGGCTATGATGCCTTGGGTCTGATATCGTGCACAGGTACCAACTTTTTGCTCCGGGCCAAGGCGTTCCAGCACGCCGGGTGGTTCCCAGAGTGGACGCTGACCGAGGACTTTGCGCTGGGCATCGAGCTCAAGCGGCGCAACTGGCAGTGCCGGTACGTTGACGAGTACCTCGCGCTGGGAGAGGCCCCCGACGAGATCCGCAACTGCTTCCAGCAGCGGTCGCGTTGGGCCAAGGGACACTTCCAGCTCTTCTCCAATCCCAAGAGGAACCCGACGTTCGGCAAGGGGGCGGAGGGCCTGTCGCTGCTGATGCGGTGGATGTACGGCTCGGTCGCCCTGTCGTACTTCTCTGCGTTCATTGGAACGCCGCTGCTCATGCTGGTTCCTCTGGTCACGGTCTGGTTTGGCGTCTTCCCGATCGTCATCAACGTGTGGTGTGCCATCGCCGTCACCGTGTACTACCCGTGCACCATGTTCGTGATGTACTACACCCGGTCCTTGCGGCATTTCAAGTCCATGTGGTTTGCCGCCGTTGCCAACAGCATCCTGTGGTGGGCCTTCCTGAAGGCCATGTACAGGGCCACCATCGGCCGGTGGTTTGCCGGCACGCTCGTCTTCAAGGTGACGGCCAAGGGCCTGCAGAAGCTGAGCAACCTGCCGATCCGGGATTTGTGGATGGCTACGCTGTGGTTCTTGTTTTCGATCGTCTCCCTGGTGTTCGGGCTCATCACCTACATCCAGGGAGAGGTGACGGACACCCCGCTGGCCATCTCGATCATCTTCATCTGCTACAACCTGATCCCGCTGTACCTGCTCATCCAGTACGCGGTATACCGGCAGGCTCCGATCTACAACCTCATCTGTCGGGTCATGATGTTCTTGTCGACGTTCCTGAGCCTGCTCGGCGTCGTCCTCGTCTGGCTCCTGTACCCGCGGGCGTACGACTACGGCGCGGCCCTGGCCAACGGGCTCTTCTTCATGGACACGCAGCGTTTGGGCGAGCTGCCGGACGATTTCCGGGTGCCATGGAGGAGCACTGCCTACCTGAGCGAGATGCGGTCACCCGTCTACCTGGCGGAGAACATCAACGACACGCTGCCGTTGAACGACTTTGGCACCGGCTTTGGCGACTTTGGGACGTTCGACGCCCTGAACTTCGGCTTTGGTCGCCGGCTCCAGCAGAACGCTGCGGACGCATTCGCAGCGGCCGCAGATGCCGCGATGACCCCCAACGCTGGCGGCGACGGGTTCGACGCCGCCGACTCGGCCGGGCTCGGCTTCGACCCGTTTGCCGCGCAGGCGCCGCTCCCGTCTGGCGACGCCGGGGCGCTTGGAGCGGGCACGGATCCGTTCTCCGCGGCCAGTGCGGGCCTGTTTGACGTCGGCGTCGCGGGCGGCGTCTCCCCGAGCGATCCGTTTGCACCCTCGGCAGCGGCCGCCTCCGATCCGTTCGCGGTCGGCGGCGGCTCCGATCCGTTCGCGGTCGGCGGCGGCTCCGATCCGTTCGGCTCGTCCTCGTCTTCCGGCGGCTTTGGCGGCTTCGACGATCCGTTCGGTTCCAGTTCGAGCCAGAATCCGTTCGATATGGGAGCTGATCCGTTTCTGGACCCGGCCACGCTCGAGCTCAAGCTCGCGACCCCGGAGGCATGGGACCTGTCGGGCGGCTGGGTCACCGGCATGGAGGGCGGCAACATCAAGGCCACCTCCCCGATCGCCTTCGCCACGTCGGTGCTCAGCTGGGGCTTCATGGGCTTCCGGAACGCCTTCGAGCGGCTAGACCAGCGCCAGCATCTCCTCGAGTCTGTGCGCGTCGGTGCCGACTACCTGCTCAAGGTGCACCGGCGGACCGCCCCGGGCCGGGCCATCCTGGTGTCCAGGGTGGGCGAGGCCGAGAAAGAGGGGGAGTTGTGGTATCGCCCCGAGGACGGCAAGCCCCGCAACGCCTACGCGGTCGACATGCTCTCCCCGGTGGGCACCGTCAAGGGCGGCTACGGCGCAGACCTCGGCGGCTCGGTCGCCGCCGGCCTGGCCGCGGCCTCCTCGCTCTTCTCGGACATGCGCGCCATCAACATCACAGATGAAAATGGTGTGACCATCGGGACCGACGGCATGACGGACGCCGAGTACGCCGCCTACGGCGCCAAGCTCCTGGCCAAGGCCCGGGAGGTGTACGACGACGCGCTGCAGGCCAAGATGCGCTTCGACAGGGCCGATTACAACCTGTCCGAGTTGTACAACTCGACTTGCATGTACGACGACCTCGGTTGGGCTGCTGGGTGGCTGTACAAGGCCACCAAGGAGCAGCGATACCTGGACGACGTCTACACCCACTACGTCGACTACCTCAAGGAGGAGGGCGGGTCCACCGCGTGGAAGAAGGCGTTCGACTGGGACAACGTGTTCTGGCCCACTAACGTCCTCATGGCCCAGGAGACCGGCAACGCCACGTTCGTCAAGCACAGCGAGGACTTCCTCCGCAGCTGGATGTGCGCCAACAACGCCGCCAACTACACCAGGAAGGGCCGCGCCTACAATGCGTTCAGCGCGCCCCTCGGCTCGACGTCCAACGTGGCCATGACGGCGTTCATGTACGCTGACCTGGTCGAGGCCGAAAGCAGCGCCAAGGCCCAGGCCTACCGATGCTGGGGGCTCTCGCAGGTGCGCTACATCATGGGCGACGCCGGGCAGAGCATGGTCATCGGCCAGGGCTCCGACCCGCCCAAGCGATCCCAGGACCGCGGTGCGGCGTGTCCAGCGAGGCCAGCCACGTGCAACAGGGTCACCTCCTACCTGAGTCCCGACCCGGACACCTTCACCCTGACGGGGGCCCTCGTCCACGGCCCGGCGAAGAGCGACTACTACCTCGACGACCGGACAAACGCCGCCTCGATGGTCGGCATAGAGACCAACGCCGGTTGGGTCGGCGCCCTCGGCGGCGCCGCCACGCTTCCCGACGGCATGTGGGAGATCTGCCTCCAGCAGTTTGGAATCTACCGGGACGATCCCATCTGCGGCAGCTTCGTTACCCTCTGACAACACTACTGACGGTTGACAAGACGACACTCAAGAGCGATACTAGCTTTGCATATTCATTGTTACGCAACCGACACAACAGAAACAACGAGAGAAACCCATACAGGCTTCATGGCAGCAACAAGAGGGGCGCGGGGACAAACTCGGCCAACAGGTTCGCATCGACGTGCTTCTCGTGCACGGCCGAGCTGCTCAGCACGACCAAATCGGCCGAGAAGGTGTCGGCGGCCTCGCCCACGGCCACGCTTCCTTTCCCCTTGTCCTCAATCTTCTCCTCGAGAATCGCCACATCGCTCAGCCCCAACGCCTCGAGCGCACTCTTCATCTCGGCGCGCTCGTGCTCGCCCTCGGCCGAGCTGGCACCGCTGTCATCCAGAAAGACGACAGTCAGTTTTCCAGACGACATGGCCAGGCTCGCCGCCGTGGTCAGCGCGCTCTTCGAATCGGACGACAGGTGCTGCGCATTGGCGTCGAGGAGGAAGAGCATGACGTGCTTCCAGTCGGCAGGCGACACGCCAGCAGACTCGGCCGAGGCACGAGGCGCGCAGCGGATCGCCGGGCGGACTGCGACCGGTCGCAGTCGACGCGTGTGCGTGGCGCGAAGGCTCTGGGCGGCGACAGCGGTTGCTCTGGCTCCCATCATTCTAGTCTTTCGTGGGCAGTGACACGTGTCTCAACTGTCTGATCGAGCCAGCGTCTCGGGATGTAAAATGCCTCTCCGTTTGTCGTCCCTGCTTCGGGTGTGCTCGTGCGCGCGATGTAACGGTTCGCAGTATCTATACGCGGATTCGTTCTGGAAGCGCTCAGCAAGAGAGAGAATGTTTCGGTCTCCTCCGACGAGTCGGAACTTCTCGAAGAGGACGAGGTCCGGATTCACTGCTCGTGTAACTCACTTCACGTCACCATTCTTCTCCCTCCTCTCCCTTCGCGTGTCGACTGCATTCTACACATTTAGAACGAATCTGCCATGGGAATGCGCTCGATCGCGCCCCTGCGGGCAGCGCGCCTTTCCACATGTCCACCAACCAAACTCAGCAGGGCGTTCCCGGCGCGACGCGGTGTCTCGACCCGGGCTGCGTCAACGAGGTACGACATATGATGGCATAGCAACGAGTGGATGCGACCACGGGGGACCGCTGGCCATTTCATTTCCCAGGCTGTCCCGCTTGTCCTTCCGTCCACCCCTCCCTGCCTCGCTCTGGCTCTGGTTCTGACACGCACACCCGTCCTCACTCACTACTCGCCTAGGGGTCTACTGTTTGGTACGGGTCCCGACTCGGCGTGGGACGAGGCCGGTGTGGGCCACCCGGTGGTCCGCTACTACCTGGGAGACAACGAGACCCGGTGGTACATGTGGTACACGGGCAAGTCGACATCATGCCATGACGTCGACGCTGTATTTCCGTCTTCCGGGTCCATCGGTCTGGCCATATCGGAGGACGGGTTGAACTGGTCGCGGGGGGTGGACAACATCGAGGGCTCCATGGGGGAGCGCAAGGCGCGGGACGTGGGGCGCATCATGAAGCCGAACCAGGACTGGTGGACGCACGACACGGCACACATGAGTGTGTCTGACGTGCAGCTGTTGAGCACCGGTGCGGTGAGTGGCGAGCCCGGGGGCGTCTACTGGTGCTTCTACTCGGGTGGGGACTTTGAGGAGGTGGCCGTGCCGGACGGGATCAACGCACAGACACGGTCGGATCCTAACATCGAGCGTCTGGAAGGACTCCGTGTTCGGCCGGGGCTGGCGATGTCTCAGGACGGTCGCAACTTTGCTCGCATCGAGGGCGAACACCACACGGGCGCGCTCTTCGACGTCGGCGAGCCGGGCGAGTTTGACGAGCTGTTCATCGCATCGCCGCAGGTTGTCGCGGCCGGTCCCAAGGACATGCGGATGTACTATCATACGTTTGACCTGCGGAAAAACAAGTACGTCGTGGGGCTCGCGACGTCGGCGGACGGGTTCAAGTGGGAGAAGCGGGGGCCGGTCTTCGACGGGAGCGACAGTGGTGGAGCATTTGATTCGTTGGGGGCAGCGGCGCGATGTGTGGTGCGGGATCTGGACTCGAGACAGTACTTTATGTTCTACGAGGGGGTCGGCGAGGGGGGCGTGCGGTCGATCGGCCTGGCGGTGTCCCAGGACGGGATCGGCGGCTGGAAACGGCACGAGGAGCCCGTGGTCGCGCCGAGTGCGGATAACTGGGACGCGGGTGGTGTCGGACAGCCGTGGGCAGTGAGCATGAATAAGGGACGCTGGCGGGTGTATTACAGCGGACGCGAGTCAGCGTCGGGTGCGTTTGAGGGCATCGGGTGCGCCATCAGCAAGAAGGACAGCAGGGAGTTTTCGCGGTGCCCGGTGGAGTTTGAGAAGCGGGAGGGGAAGGTCTGAGGAGGGGGAGGGGGAGGGCCCTCCCGGGAGGGACACATGTCGGCGCCTGCACCGAACAACGCGCACCGAACAACGCGAGACGACGACGCGGTGATTCGGATTCATTCACCACACTCGAGTTACTCTATTTTCGTGGTTACTTTGTCCCTCACTCTTCAGAGTTCGTGACAGCGCACAGCCCCCCGTGATAAAACAGGCTCAAAGGAAGCTCGAACCGAATTCGAACATGTTGAAGGCGACGCTCGCTGTCCTCGGCCTGTCCGCGGCGACCGCCCGCGCGCAGACCGGCATCGCCGTCGCCATGTACGTCCCTCACGCCCTCCAGACGCTCACCGGAAGCCAGCTGGGGACCTGGGTGGGTTCGTTCGAGGCACCCTTGACGACCGCCCCCCGGGGCCAGAAGGCCAAATGGGCCGCCTTCTGCGTGAGCGACGCCGATGCGACCTGCTTTTCCGAGCCTGCGTCCGATATTGCGTCTGGAGAGTACACCGAGGCCGGTGAGGTCATCAACTTCACAGTCGAAAACATCGACATCCCAGCCTCCGAGGACGACTACCCGGGCGTCGTCTGCTACGTCGCGACGGTGTTTGAGAAGGGCCAGATCTGCTCCAAGCCCGCGCTTGACTACCGCGAGGTCGGACCCGTGTCCACGGGCAACTCGATCTATGCGTGGTCGAGGAACGTCGACATCGGCAGCAGGATTGCCGAGAACCCGGTCCTCAAGAAGATCGCAGACGCCGCCAAGGAGACTGTGGACATGATCCAGCGCGCCTTCGGAAGGCTGCAGGTGGAAACGGCGCAAGACATCGAAGCGTCCGTCCAGGCGTACGATTCGAGCCAGCTCAAGCAGGAGCTCGCGGGCGAGATTGCCGCCGTCGCCGACATGCTCAGGCCCGCGCCTTCGCCGGAGGCCGTTGACGAGCTGCAGGCAAGCCTCGAGGCCGAGATCGCGGCGATCGCCGAGATGATCAGGCCCGCGCCTGCCCCGGAGGCCGCGCCTGCCCCGGAGGCACCGGCTGTCACATCGAGCGCCACGGTGACGCC
>Ga0181582_10002774_pt1 | contig 13996 bp, 8 predicted proteins | sample 071ome_32_FD_132438 | JGI IMG/M metagenome (GOLD analysis project Ga0181582, IMG submission 132438) | Coastal salt marsh microbial communities from the Groves Creek Marsh, Skidaway Island, Georgia - 071405AT metaG (megahit assembly) | ecosystem: Environmental > Aquatic > Marine > Intertidal zone...
ACCGCTCCGCTTTCGACCCCTTGGCATAGTCACGAAGCTGCCCTGCCAGGCCGCAGCGTGGCAGAGCGTATCAAGGAGATAAATTCCGCTCTGACGGCAGCATCGGTGCGTTAGGAAACGAATTCACCTGAAACAGCACCCCAGGACGCCCCGAGTATTGTTCATTTTGCGTTTGAGGGCTGGATTCCACCCCGAAGGAGCCTTCCTCCAGACCCGGCGGGACTGCGTCGCCGTCGCTGCTTTCGGCGCAAAGACGCGTCGGGCGGTAGACGCTAGGGATAAAGTCCTACAATCGCTCGCGTGGTTCCTGCAGGCGTCCCTCTCGCGAGCGCTCGGCGGCAGGACCCGGCGACCCACCCACGGCCCCGTGCAGACGCTGAGGTCCCGGCTCGAGGCCCTCCCGGTGCTGCCCGTCGCCTCCGCGAGCACGTCCCTGGCGAACATCCGCGCGTCCCAGCTGCCGAGACTCCGTGAGCCCCAGCTGCTACTCGCCCGGACGCGGAAGGCGCCCCCTCCCACGTTTGGCGCGGCTACCGTCGGCCTGCCCTGCGACTGCCAGGTGTCCTCCCGCTCGCTGTTCCGGCCGCGGTTCCTCACCGTGCCGGCCCGGGTGCTCAACCGGCGTGTCGTCAGACCCGTTCTCGCCACCGCCACCCTCGGCGTGCACTTCCGAGCCCCCCCCCGGCCCCTCCCCTCCCACGTCGCCCCCCTCCGGCGGTTCCAGCTGACCCAGGGGACCCGCCACCGGAGGCCGGGGCTGTTCGCGCGGAGGACCACCAGCTCCCACTCCGCGGCAGGGCTGATCGTGACCCAGCGGAGGGACCGCCCGTGGCTTTCCCAGGTCCCCATGCCGTGGCTCGACCTGGTGGCGCGGCCCAGCGCCGGCGGGGACTCGTTCCTCTCGGCCGTTTCGGCCCACGTGGACGTCTACCCCGCCGCGGAGGCGCCGGCCGCGCGGGCATCCTGCTGCGGGTGCTTCGGGCGCAAGAAGCGGACGCCGAGGGAGGAGACGGAGGACGCGCTGCGGCGAGTCCCGGGGCTGGACACGGAGGTGTACGTGGTGACGTCCGGGACGGTGGCGCAGACGCACCGGGCGGGCGCGGCGGGGTCCAAGGGGAAGGGGCTGCAGCGGACGTTCTCCGGGATGGGAGGCGCGCAGGACGTCGAGCTGGCGCCGCAGGCGATCCCCGGGACGGCGGTGCCCGTGTCTGTGGACGTGGGCCAGGGCCACCACGCCATCATGACGTCAGGGGCCAAGGGCATCATGGGGATGACCCTGTACGACTTCGGGATCTACGCCGACATGCACGAGGTGCACGGCTCGGCGCTGGGGGCAAGGTACCGGGAGAAGGGGATCACGGCCCCGCACGACGCCATGCACGAGGACATCCTCGCGGAGGGCGACTTCCCCCTGACGGTGACCCTCTGCGTGGCCCGGACGGTCAAGGCAGGGCTGATCCAGGGCATCTACAAGGGCATCTTCGAGCGGCGGACGGTCAAGGCGGGGGGGACCAAGGACGACCCGGCGCTGCAGCAGATCATCAACGTGTTCGACCCGGCCAAGATGTCCCGGATCCCCGGGGTGCTCGACGGCCAGAGCGTGCTCAAGGGCACTGTGCTCTCCTTCACGCGCAGCAAGGACCGCCAGAAGCTCAAGGTCTGCGTGAACGGGACGCTCCTCGACACGATCGAGTCGCCGACCGTAGCCCGCGCCTTCATCGACATCTACGTGGGCACACAGCCGACCACGGAGGACTCGCAGCAGGCCGCCTGGCGCTCCCTCGTCCGCATGATGAACTCCCCGCCCGCCGCCCTGGGGCACCCGCACTCCCCGCGCAAGGGCCACAACCTTCCCGCGGTCGGGTACCGGGAGCCGTCCGGCTCGCGGAAGTAGCTAGGCGACGGGCAGGGGCCCGACTTTGAACGAGCACACGCGTCCCCCCCGTCACGCCTCGGCCTTGCGGGCGTAGACGACGTACATGGGGTCCGACCCCCCCCCGAAGAGCGCGTCGACGGGGTTGCGGGAGGGGCTGATGTCGTCGCACTTCGGGGCGGTGAAGCCCCCGGGCACCGAGTAGTGGAAGTAGGACCCGACGATCCAGACGTGGTCGACATCCCCCGTCTTGGCCCAGATGTCGATGACCTTGGTGGGGAAGCACCGGTTGGAGAAGGAGCAGGCCATGAGCCCCCCCGGCTTGAGGATACGGTGGGCGTCCCGGAAGATCTTGAGGGGCTGGTTGAGGTAGTCGACCGACACGGCGTTGACAATCACGTCGAACGACTCGTCCTCGAACATGGCCATCTCGGGGTTGGCGTTGAGGTCGTGCACGACGTAGTCGGTGAGGACGGCGTTCCGGGCCAGCTCCTTCTCGTTCATGCCCAGGCCGCAGATGCGCCCCGCCGTGTACCCCTGGGGGAAGTGGGAGATCCACGACGAGCACATGTCGAGGATAGCCACGTCCTTCTGGCCGCTGGCGGGGAAGTTGGCCCCGTACCACTTGGTCACCGCGCCGATCGCCTTGTCGTCGATGTGGGTCACGAAGCGCGGGGACTCGTAGAAGTCCGAGTCGGGGGTCTCGTCGTACCGCCCGAAGTCCCGGGGCTGGAGGGGGTACACGGGGGGCCACTCGGGCGCGTCGAGCACTGCGGGGGCGCAGGCGGGTAGGGGGGGTGCTGTGGGGCCCGGTGCCGCCCCCTGTCGCGCCGATGTCGCCACTCGGCGCGTGAAACGCCGCAAATGCCCCACAAACACGCCGCGTCCCCATCGTGCTCCCAATCTACCCGCCTCCGCGACGTCGGGAGTCGGGGAAGGTGCGCCCCTGGCGGGTCGTGTGGCGACACCCTCTCGGCGTAATCTCACCCTTCTCAGCTGCCGAACGGTTCTGCGCCTTGGCCGCCATGGATGAGAACGAGGATCCCATCGTCACTGCGGGTGCACGGGGGGCCGCGGAGCACTAGACTCGCCACCGAGTGCAGGTTGGGCGGGGGGGCAGGCCCCACCACGAGCTCCCCCGGGGGAACGCTGGGCGCCGAGGGGGGCCCTCGGACGCGCAAGCCAGGGCTCCAGGGAGCTCACCGGTGCTGGCGATCATGGCCCGCCGGGAGGGACGGATGGCGTGGCACGTCGCGGGGCGCGTGGACGCGAGCGACGTCCGCATAGCGGAGGCGGCCATCGAGGGCCGGGGGCGCTGGGGGGAGGGGCGGGGGAAGGACGGGGGCGTGCGTGGGGGGCTAGGGCGGCGCTGTTCTGCGGGGAGGGGGGGCGCAGAGGCAACCCGTCACTGGAGCGGGCTGCGCTCGGGCGGCGGACGCACGCGCACCGGGTGCCCGTCTCGGGGCCGCGACCGACAGCGGGGCCGTCTCGGGCGGGACGCCGGGGTCCCATGCGCGCTGCTCTTCTAGGACGACGCGGGAGAATCGGGGTCGCACTCTCGAACTTCGGCGTCCGAGATCAGAGCTAGGACCGCGGGGGTCACGAGGAAGAAACCGGAGAGGTCAGCTTCACTTTCAGCACTTGGCGCTGCCTCCCACCCCCGCGCCGCCGGCTCGGTGGCTACTGGGCGCCGCAGCGGCCTCGCCGGAGCTTTCGTCGCAGCTATGCGGTGCAAGATCTGCCTCCACGTCTATGGTGACGACGGGAGGACGCCGCACGTCCTTCCGTGCGGGCACAGTGCGTGCAGGCTCTGTCTACACGCGCACTTTCTCTCCGGCTCCGACCTCTGCCCCTTCTGTCGGTAAGTCCACCTGCGAAAATCGGGCGCTCCCCCGCCGACCGGAGCACCGCCGCGGCGCGATGCCCTCCGACCTCGCGCGCCCGCTCGCAACGACCGCGGCCCCCCTCCGGCCCCCCCCGCGCCCACGCAGGCTCCGGGCCGCCCCCGCCGACCCGCTGCTGACGGCCGTGGAAAAGGTGGCCAGCCTGCCCGTCAACTTCGACCTGCGCGACGGGGCCGTCGAGACCGTCTCCAAGGCCCGGCGCCGCAAGGAGGCGCGCCTCTCCCAACGGGAGTCTCCGGGGCTGCTGCCCCCGGCCCCCGAGGGCCCCTCGCCCCCGGCCCCCGGGGGGGGGCCGCCCGCGGCCCCGGGCGTCATGCGCTCCCTCTCCCGCTCGTTATTATCCATGCCGCTGTTCCGCCCGCGGTCGCGGGCCGAGGTGCACCCTGAGGGGAGCGTCCCCCTCCGCGCCCCGCCCGCACCCGAGGCGCCGGCCCCCTCGCCCCGCCCCGCCCCGTCCGATGACGACGACAGCATCCTCTCGGGGCAGTCCGGCGACGAGGGGAGGGTCGAGCCGGCCCCGGCCCCGCGGCACGCGTCCCCCGCCGCCCCCCCGGACCCCCCGACCGCCCCCCCCGAGGGGGAACGGCTGAGCCGCCAGATTGCCGCCGCGGCAGCGAGGCTCAGCGAGACTCGGCGGGCCGCGGCCTCCCGCCCCGGGCGCCCGCCGGGCGGGTGGGCCGCCGGGGGCGGCCTCTGGCTGCACGCCCCCTACTGGCTAGCCCTCTCGCTGCTGATGGCGACGCTGCTGGGGGGGGGGCGGGGGGCCGGGGCGTGGGAGGCGGCCAGGGGCGCCTGGCGGTCCTTCGCGCACGGCCTCGTCCCGCGCGCCCTCGGCGTCGCCATCTTCCTCATGCACCTCCTCCTCCTCTCCCTCCACGCCAAGGGGCGGCCCCTCCGGCCCCTCGACCTGGCCGCCCTCGGCGCGCTGGGCGTGAGCGCTGCCGTGTCCCTCCTCTGGCTCCACCCGGGGCGCCGGCCCCAGTTCGCCCTCGCCCTGGCCGTGGTCCTCGGGTCGAGCGCCTCGGCCCACTTCCACCGCAAGTGCTTCTGCCAGTCGACGCCGAGCCGGCGGGCGGCGTCCCAGTGGGCACGGGCGGCGGGGGGGGGGCGGGGGCCCGGGGGGGCCGGGGAGGGCGAGGGGGGGGACGAGGGCGGGGACGGCGTCCTGTCCCTGGGGTCCCTGACGCGTGCGTTCGAGGACCGGGTAGAGATGCACCTGGCCCAGGAGGAGCTCCGCGCCGGCGGCGGGCAGCCCGCGCGGCCGGGCCCCGGCGGCGCGCCGGCCGACCCGCGGGGGCCCCTCCAGGGGGACGGGCACATGTGCCTCTACGAGTTCGTCCGGCACCTGGACGCCGGGCGCGAGGGGCGGCTGACGACGCACTCGGCGGCCGGCGAGGGGGGGACCGCCCCGGGGGCCAGCCGCCCCGGGCTCCTCGAGGACGCGTCCCTCCGCATCCGGGCGCAGCGGCACCTGAGCCGGTGGGGGCTGGGGCCGGCGGCCCGCCGGTCCGCCTTCACCGGGTGGGTGGTGCTCGTGGTCGTGCTGGGGCTGCTCGAGGCGCTGCTGCAGCAGAACCACGCCGTGCTCCTGGCCCGCGTGCGCGAGAGCCCGCTGTGCGCGGCCGCCGGCGTGGGGTCCGTCCTCAACGTGGCGCTCCGGCCCTACGCGGCGACGGCCCAGCTGCTGGGGAGGGCCGCGGCGCTGGGGCTGGGGCCGGGGGCGCCGCCGCAGGAGCTCGCGTGCCACGCCGGCGGGTACCTCCTCGGGGCGCTCGGGGCGCTGGACGGGTGGCTCGGGGCGCGCATGGCCCTGGCCGGGGCGCTCCTCCAGGCGCTGTGGGGCCCCGGGGGCCTCGGGCGGTGGGTCCTGTTCTGGCCCTGCGACCCGGGGACGGCGCGGGCGACGGCGAGGTACCGGGCGGCGTACGTGGCGCTGGCGCAGGCGTGGACCCTCCTCGCGTGGGTCGGCCTCACGCTCTGCCCCGCGCGCCGCCTGTGGGCCGCGGTGGCGCTCGGCGCCTACGTCCCGCTGTCGGCGCGCAACCTCACGCGGCGGTGGGCGCAGGACCGCTGGGACCGCGAGTGCCAGGACCTGGTGTTCGCGGCGGACACGCTCCTGGTGCTCTTCTGCCCCGGGTACAAGCCCGGGGTCCTCGCCCTGGCCGGGCAGGTGGCCGGGCTCACCTGGACGGCCCGGACCTCGGAGCAGGTGCACGCGATGGGCGCGGCGGGGGTGCGGGTGGACAGCATCACGGCGGGGCAGCCGGGGCGGGCGGAGGAGGCCAGGATCCTCCGCCTGATGCACGACGCGGGGCCCGCGAGCACGGCCCTGTCGGCCCTGGACTACGCCGCCACGCACTGCGCGCAGTCCCTCCGCGTCGGCCTCGAGGCGGCCGCCTGGGACCGGTGGGTCCCGCTGCTGGCCGTCGCCCTCCCGAGCTCCGCGATCCTCCAGGCCTCCCTCGCCGCCAACATGGCGCTCTGCTCCGCCGACGCGGCGGCGCCCGGGCGGGACGGCCGCCAGCGGGGCTCGGGCGGGGACGCGGCAGGCGCGGCGGGCGCGGCGGGCGCGGCGGGCGGGGAGGGCGGGGAGGGCGCGGGGCAGCCGGGCGTTGCCCTGGCGGTGCGGTCGTCGCTCCACGTGCGCCGCATGAACGGGCGGATGGGCGCGGTGGTCGGGCTCCTGCTCGCCGCGCGCGTCATCCCCAACGCGGCCGTGCCCATCGGCAAGTGCCTGGCGGTGGTGGCGGCGTGCGCCCTGCTCTGGGCCTTGTGCATGGTGGGCCGCTCCCCGGGCCGGGCGACGGGCCTCCAGGTCCTCCTCCACCTGTCGATGCTCCCGGCCCCGTGGGTCGCGGCGGCCCACGGGACGTGGCGGGGGATCGCGTGGGCGGCGGTCCCGGGCGCCCTGGCGGTCGTGGCCGGCTTCGACGCCTGGGCCAGCTCCGGGGAGGTGCTGTTCAAGGGCGGGCGCCCCCACGAGCGCCTGCGCCGGCTCGCCGGGGCGCTCGCCCGGGACTGCCGCGCGTACGGGTCGGCCGTCGCCCTCGCCGGCGCGCGCGGCTACCGGGCCCTGGTCCGCCCGGGGACCGAGGAGGCCGGCGGCGCCGGCGCCCCGCCGGCCCCCCCCGACGTCCACGTCACGCTGAGCGACCAGCAGCTCGCCGTCGCCGAGGCCCGGCGGTTCCGCAACATGGCCCGCGTGGCCCGGGGCCTCCCCCCCGAGGTCCCGGACCCCTCCCCCCTTATGATGGTCGAGGACGCCGTGGCCCTGGACCGCTACGGGCTGCCCAACCCGCACCTCGCCCGCGTCGGCTCCGTGGGGGGCCCCGGGCGGCGGCGGGTGGTCGTGCACAACGAGAGGGGGGACGTCGTCTACACGGGGAACGCCCCGGACGGCCTCGCGGAGGACGCCCCGGGCGGGGCCCCGCCACCCCCCGGCCCCCGGCGCCCGGGGTCGCCGGCCCCGGCGGAGGGGGCCGAGGCGGCCGGGGGGGCGCCGGGGGGGAGCGGGGGCGACGTGGCGGCCGCCCAGGACGGGGGTGCCGGGTCCCGCGACGGGCCGTCGCCGCAGCGGTCCGCGGGGCAGCTCGACCCGCGGATGCCTCCGCCCTATCCCGGCTCGGGGCCCCCGCGCGTGAGCGCGGAACGGTGGGCGGAGATTTTCGCCGACCTGGGGGACCCCGCGGAAGCGGAGCGGCGGGTGATGCTGGGGACCCTCCTTAGCTTCGGGACCCGGAACCCGCCGGATGCCGAGTGAGCTCCCGCCTGGCTCCTGTTCAACCCGCATTCAGTAGTACGAACGGTGCCCCCTGCGCCACGACGAGTACTTGTTGGCCAGGGCGCGGAAGTGCGCGGACCCGCTGTCGGCCCGGGCCGGCCCCTGCCCGTGCACGGCGTCCCGCGAGGGGGGGTTCCGGTACACGACGGTCCGCTGGAACGGGGCCGGGGTGCCGTCGCCCCCCGGCGCCCCCGCCTGCCCCGGCACGTGGACCTCGACGCGCCCCCGCACGTCCACGCTGGCGACGCCGACCCCCCCGGCCCCCAGGTCCAGCTCACAGAGGGCGGAGACGGGGCAGTCGTGCGCGGGGGTGGCGCCCCGCAGCCGGAGCGACTCGGTCGAGTAGAAGCGCACCGTTCCGTCCGCCCCGGCCGCCGCCAGCGTCCTCGGCGCCCCCCGCGGCACGACGAGGGCCTCGGCCCACCGCGTGTCGCCGGCCATGCAAGAGACACACCGCCACGTCCGGAGGTCCCAGGAGCGGACGCCGCCGTCCCCGTGGCTGGAGAACAGCGCCCCGCGGGACGGGTGCCACGCCACCCCGAGCGAGGCGCACCGGTCCGAGGTGCTCGCCGCCGCGTCCTCCGGCCCAAGGGCCGGCGGGAGCCTCGCGGCGACGGGGCCGGGCCCTGTGCCCGCAGCGGGCGCCCGCCCCCCCGGCCTCCCCCCCCGCAGCTGGGACAGGCCCGCGGCCAGCGTGTGCATGGCCCCCGCGCCAGCCCGCACCGCGAGCCGGTCGTGCTCCGAGGCCAGCACGCTGAGCCGCACGAAGTCCTCGACGCCCAGGGGAGGCCGCCAGGCGGGGTCTGCGGAGCCGCCGCCGCCGACGTCCCCGGCGCCCCCCTCCTGGCGAGCGCCCCCGTCGCCCGGCCCCGAGCCCCCCGCCTCCGCGCCCCCGTCAGAGCCCCGTTCCTCGGGGCCGGCGTGGTCGCCCGGCCCCGAGCCCCCCCCCCGGACAGACGCGGCCCGCCCGCTCCGGACCTGGAGCGACAGCACTCTCACCGCTGCCCGCTGCCGGACGTCCCAGACCCTCACGGTGCCGTCCAGCGAGGTGGACGCCAGCAGCCCGTGGCCGAAGTCGAGACGCATGACGCTGCTCTCGTGGCCGTCCAGGACCCCGCAGGACCGGCCCTCGGCCCCGTCGTAGAGGGCGATCCTGCCGTCGTCGCCCGCATCGGCGAGGGCCCCCGTCCACCCCCTGTCCGCAGCCACCGCGTTGGCCTGCGCGGTGACGGGGCCCTCCTGGGGGCGGAGGATCCGGCAGACCTCCATGAGAGGGTGCCCACCTTCGACTTGCCACATGGCGACCGTGCCGTCGCCCCCGCACGACACGGCGAGCGGCCCCCAGGCGCACAGGCCCGTCACCCCGCTCCCGAAGTGCGCGCTGCGGGTGGCAGGGGGAGGCGCACCCCTGGCGTCCCGCACGCCGTCCCACACGCGGAAGTAGCCGTCCGCCATGCCGACGAGGAGACTCGTGCCGACGCCGACGCAGGACGTGGCCGGCGCATTCTGCAGGGCGGAGAGCGCGACAGTGAGGGGGACCCCCCTCGGGTGCTCCACGGCGCGCCTGCCCCCCACTGCCCTCGAGCCCCACGCCCCCGGGGGCGGGCCCGCGGCCTCCCGGTACGCGCGCGGCCAGCCGGGCACCCCCCCCACCGGCTCCTCGACTCGACCGCTCGGGAGGGGGGCGCGGAAGTCCCGCCGGTACATGTCCTCCCAGAGGGGGCCGTCCGTAAGCAGCTGGAGCCCCTGGGAGCAGGAAGTGGCCAGGGAGACGACATCCTCGGCCCTGAGATCGTTCCCGGCGATCATCAGCCGCACGACGTCCATCGGGAGGTCCCAGACTGTGGCATGGCCGCTAGTCCCTTCCATCTCGCACCACAAGCGGGCGCCTTCGCATTCACGAGCTGCAGCGGGGGGCGCAAACCCCCCCTCCCCGCCCTGAGACGACCAGGCGAGGCGAGACGTTGCCAGCGCTGAGAACGGCCAGCGTCACGGGCGTCTGTCGCTGCGAGGGGGGAGAAATCGCGCAACGACTCTTATCGGTGCATCTAGCGCGTCGGGTGGCGCCGCAGGGTCGAAACCGCGAGCAGGGTCCTGCGGCAGGGTCCTGCGGCGGGGCTGACGGGGAGCTTCAAGGGAGGCCCGGGGGCCCGGCGCCGCGATCACTTGAGCCCCAGGGGCGACACGTCCTCGATGGGCCCGTTCCGGATGAAGTCCGCCCAGTACTTGGGGAGCAGCTCGGCCAGCGTCACGGGCTGCGCCTGCTCCCGCAGGGCCGTCTCGAGGACGACCGTGTCGAAGAGCAGGCGTTCGACCTCCCCCTTGCTGCGCTCCATCTTGGGGAGCAGGGCGCTGGCGAGGGCGCGGGACTCGTCCTCGCTGAACCACACGGACTGCGTCGACGCTCCGTCGAACTCCACGGCGCGGTAGATGGTGGAGAGCTTCTCCTCGAGGACCTCGCGCACCATCCCGACCTCCTTGACGAGTGTCTCGGGCGAGACGGCGGGGGCGTCGTCGTCCCCCGGGGCCGGGGTGGTGGAGAGGCGGCAGGCCTTGCCGAAGAGGGACGCGATGATGTACTTGATCTGCTTCTTGTTGTCCTCGCCCTCGGACAGCTGCTTGAGCAGGTAGTCGTAGATCCGCTCGCTCTCATCGGGGCGTTGCCACAGCACGTGCTGGAGGAGCAGCACGTCCGTGTCGCTCACGGCGGTGCGCCCGTCGCAGTAGGCGGCCACCCGGAGCATGTTGACCGCCTTGACCAGGCGCCGGTCCGAGACGTACACGGGCGGCTCGCACTTGTCCTGGAGGAAGAGCCGCAGGTCGGCGATCGTGTCGACGACGTGCTTGGGCACCCTGACCGCCCGCCTCGCCGCCTCCTGGGCCTGGCGGAAGTCCGCCTCGGACAGGTCCACCGCCTCGTCCCCGGCCCCCGCGCCCCCGACGTCCCCGCCGTCCATCATCGACAGCATCTCCGTGAGCCCCCCCGGCGTGACCTGGCTCACCTGCCTCCGGAGGAGGAAGCGGTCGTACAGGGCGTCGAGCTCCTCCGACTCGGGGAGCTCGTTGGAGGCGCCGACGAGGCAGAGGAGGGGCACCTCGGTGCGGTCACTGCCGTTGTCGAAGAGGCGCTCGTTGAGGATGGTGAGGAGGGTGTTGAGGATGGCGCTGTTGGCCTTGAAAATCTCGTCCACAAAGGCCACCGTTGCCTGGGGCAGGTACCCCTCCGTCATCCGGAAGTAGCGGTCCTCCTCGAGGGCACGCATGGACAGCGGCCCGAAGAGCTCTTCGGGCACCGAAAAGCGCGTGAGCAGCCGCTCGAAGAACTGCCCCCGGCACACCCGGCTCAGGCGCCGCCCCAGCTCGGACTTGGCCGTCCCCGGGGGGCCCAGGTAGAGAATGTGCTCCCCGCAAAGGGCCGCGAGGAGGAGCAGGCGCACCTCCACGTCCCTCTCCACGAGGCCCCTGCGCGGAAGGACGGGTCGTGCGCGGGTCTGCACTGGGCGGGGGGGCGCCGCGAGGCGGGGGCGGCCGGCACGGGCGGCCGCGAGGGGGCCGGGGGCGGGCGGTGGTCGCCGACTCACCGCTGCATGATGTCGACGGCCTTGGTGACGCGGTCCTTGAGCTCCAGGCTGCCCTCGGGTGCCTTCATCACCTCTCCGGTGCCCGCGGGGTCGGCGGCGGCCTCCTTGCGGAGTCGGTCCACCACGGCGTCCATCGCCGTCTCGCACTTGCTCCGCAGCTCCTCCTTCCGCGCCCGCTGCTGCTCCAGCGAGGGCTTCCCGCCCAGGCCACGCGCCAAGACCGACCGGTCCCGGGTCTGAGTGGGCATCACACGGAACGCACTGCAACCAATGGCCGCACCGGGATGATAAGCAGGTGGCGCGACGCAGGGGAGCGGGAGAATCGGGGTTCCCACGTGGCCCCATCGTCCACAACCAAGGGGGAGTGGAGCTGGGCGCGTGGGATTGGTGCAGGCCCGGAGTCGGCACGCAGCGCGCCATGCGATGCGATTACGGCATCAGCATGCCATCGACGCGGGAATCGGCAAATTTGAGAGCTTCACTCCAGCCGTATTCACCGATGAAGCGAGGCCTCCCTGCCCCCCCCACGAGACGAGGTTGAGCGCGCTCACCGGGGCCCGCGAGAGGTGGAAACAGACCGCTGCGCCACAGACGCGGCACGAGATACGTATGGCGTCGCCATCACCCCCCCCTCTTCTCGTCAGCAAGAGCAGGCAAAGGCCGGCGTGGAGACCACGACGATCTCAGTGTCTGTGCTACGTGCCAAGCGCGGCCGAAATTCCCCGACGTCGGCACTCGTTCGGCAAAGAGTCCCTTAGGGCGAAGCATCCACGCCGCGCGATCGCAGCGAGCACTCAAAGGCCCGGGTGTCGCGAGTTGGCGGTGGAGGGCCGCGAGGACGTGTGACCCCTGGCGGAGTCAGGCAGCCTTCGTGAGTTCACGAGCACTGGGGAGCGCACAGGGCTCCCCCTAAGCCCACGTGCAGGCCTAGCCGTCCATGCCAGGAGTGCGTTCGCGCACTCCTTCCGGCCGTCCCGGGGTCACGCGCCCCGCTCGCTCGCCCACGGAGGCAGCTCGCTGGCCGGGGGCGCGCTCGGCTCGGGATCTGGGCTCCCGGGGTCCGGGTGCTCGGCCCGCTCGGCCTTCCCCTGCGGCTTCTGCTGCCCCCCTGCGTCCACACTCGGATATCCCGGTGCGTACGTCCCCCGCGGCGTCTCTGGGTCCTTCCCCGGGAGCCCGTACCGCGGCGTCTCCCCGCCCCGAGCCGACGCCGACCGCTCCAGCCTCCGGTCGAACTCGTCGAGCTCCGTCTTCTGCTCCGAGAGAGGCCGCTCTGTGCTGTACGCGGCCTCTGACGCAGTGAGGATCTTCACCGACCCGCTCGAGGCCGCGTCGGCCGCCGCGAGCACGTCGCGGAACTTGCCGCTGGCGACAAGGTCGAGGGCAAACTGCCGCGCCCGGTTGCGGTCTGCGATGGCGGCGTTGGTCCGCTTGAGGAGGAGCCAGCGGGCCAGCGGGACGACGAAGAACCCCACGCTGAACACCTGCAGCGCCGGCAGCGCCCCAGCCACGAGGCCGAGGCCCTGCGACCCGAGGTAGAGCGAGGCCTGCGGGTCCCGCAGGGCCACCGTCAGGAAGGCCACCATCGCGAAGTTCCACGCGCCGAGGGCGATGGCCCCGATCCGCTGCGCCATCCGGGCCCTGGTGAGGGTGATTCTGTGCTCAAGCACGAGGTCCACGTCCCCCGCGGCCCGGATGCTCCCCGTTCGGCTCAGCGCCCGCCGCCCCCGCCCCCCCGCCGTGGCCTGTAGCTCCGGGAAGACGAACAGAAGCTCGCCGTCGACCACCGCAGGCTCCCCCTGGAGCCGCACGAGGGCCTCCGTGGCATATCCCGTCTCACCACCGTTCACGGCCATCTTTATGTCGCTGAGGGTCCAGTCGGAGAACTGCGCGAGCTCGATGGGCGCCACGACCCCCCCCCGGTCCTGGATGTACCTGCCGCACTCGGCCCACTTGACGTCGGCGAAGCCCTTGTTGGGGTCCCCGTCCCCCCACAGGAAGGACCCCACGGCCTCGAAGAAGCCCATCTCCCCCGGGTCCTTCATGCGCACCCCGTACCCGTACCCGTACGGGTAGAAGGGGTCGAACCAGTACCACATGTCGATGAGCCGCAGCGTCCTAAGCATGTCCCCCTGGATCACCGTGCCCCCCCTGCGGCCGCTGCGCGCCGGTGGGGGGTCGCGTGAGCGGGGCTAGGAGGGGGCGGGGTGGAGCGGCCAGGGGCCGGAGTGGCAGGGGCGGGCGGGGGGCGGCGGGGGCACTCACCGGTCGTCGTCCTTGGAGGAGGCCGTGGCGAGAGCGAACACGGCCATCGTGGTGACCACGGTCGAGAGGAGCAGGGCCAGGCCGAACGACACGCGGGCCAGGTACAGGCTCCCTCTGACGGCCATGGCAACCGCCGGCTCGGCGCGGATCCGGAGCGACTTGGAGGCCACCTTTCCCCGGAAGCCAGGGTCGAAACGGTAGAGGAGCTCGCCGTCCGCCGACACGGCGATGTCCGCCCCGGCGTCGTACGCGAGGGCCGAGAGGGCCCGCTGGGCCTCGGGGATCTTGACCCCGGCCTCGGCCGCCACGTCGCCCACGGTCACAGAGTACCCCCGCCTCCCCACGGCGCCCTCCACCTTCCTGCGCCGAGGGGGAAAGGCGCTCGGGGCGTAGGCACTCGTTGAGACGTGTGGCACGCTATGGGTTCACTCTGCAGCAGACCCGCTCGACACCCGATCTGCCAGAAAAGCGTCCAATAGCACGTGATACGGGCACCAGAGACGCAGAACAACGCATTCTGCCGTCGAGTAGCCCCGTGTGCGGGGGAACGCGGCAGCCCCTCTCACCTCCTGACATCGGAAGGGACCGCTTC
>Ga0181582_10002779_pt1 | contig 13986 bp, 11 predicted proteins | sample 071ome_32_FD_132438 | JGI IMG/M metagenome (GOLD analysis project Ga0181582, IMG submission 132438) | Coastal salt marsh microbial communities from the Groves Creek Marsh, Skidaway Island, Georgia - 071405AT metaG (megahit assembly) | ecosystem: Environmental > Aquatic > Marine > Intertidal...
GAGAGTTGCAGAGGCTTTTGGGCCGAACGGATTTGGTGGTTCTCCCTTCGCTGGCTGAGGGCTGCGGATTGCCATTGCTGGAGTCATTGTGGAAGGGCGTGCCAACGCTCAGCAGCTCCCTAAATCCGATCCGGGAGAACGCCCGCTTCGGTGGATGCCGCCTGTTCAAAAAGGGGGATGCAAACGATCTCGCCAGAAATCTGAGAAACTTGATCGAAAACGCTTCTGAGCTCGAAATTTTGAAGGCCAGCATTCAATCTGAAGCGTTGCCGAGATGGAACGCTACGGCTGCTGATATCATTGACCATATGATCACGGATGGCGCTTGAACCTCCTGTATTCGATTAGAGTTTGGAGGCAGCGTAGCGAATCGCGTTTTCAATAATCTCGAAATCCGCCTCGTCATGACGGGCCGATATAGCCGTTCGGACGAGATCTTTCCCTGGGGGCACCCCGGGCGCGGTTGCGAAAATGGCGAAGACGCCATGCTCTTTCAGGCGTTTCCAGAAATAGTAGGCTTTTTCGCGATCGCCTATGATAATTGGAATAGCGGGTGTCCCGCTCCCCCAAGTATCCAATCCCAATTCTTCGAGAAACGCCTTGTACCGCCGAGTATTGCTCCAGAGTTTATCCAGCCACTCGGGCTCGTCTTGCATTACCTGAAGAGCTGCTTGGGCAGCCGCCGCTTGGCAGGGTGAAAGCGCGGCGCTGAAGATAACTTGTTTTGAATGCGTCCGCAAATAGTCGATGGCGCTTTTGTCTCCCGCTACGAACCCACCGGTGCTTCCAAGCGACTTGGATAGGCTGCCAGTAATAATATCCACTCGATCAACCAGGTTGAAATGATCGGCTGTGCCTCGTCCTTGATTCCCCAATACACCCAATCCGTGAGCATCGTCCATCACGAGAAAAGCGTCATTTTCCTCCGCGATATCAACGAATTTCGGAAGATCGCAAATATGGCCTTCCATAGAATAGATGCCTTCGACGGCTATGATCTTCGCGGCGTTGGGATCCAGCTCCTCCAAAAGGGTTTTAAGATGCTCTGGCCGATTGTGGCTGAATCGCTCCACTTCCGCCATGGAGAGACGAATTCCGTCCCACACGCTGGACTGCATATTCTTGTCAACCGATACAACGTCTCCTCGCTGAGCGAATCCAGTTATTGAAGACATGCAAGAAAGATACCCCGCGGAGGATACGTGGCAGGCTTCTTTGCCCAAAAAGTCGGCGAGCCTCTCCTCGAGCTCTAAATGAAAGCGCCGTCCTCCATTTGCGGATCGGGCTCCCATCGTACCCGCCCCCCATTCTTTGAGGGCCTTGGTTCCGGCTTCGATTACTTTAGGATGATCGTATAGACCCAAGTATTCGTTGCTGGCGAGCATAACCATTTCCTTTCCTTCAACGGTAATGCGCGTGCCACGCTGAGCTTCAGCGGTATTGTACCAGATCTCGTAGCGGTTTCGCAGGCGAGTGAAATCGTCGTTCAGGCATCGCTGCTTAACGAGGCTCTTGTTGCGGTTGAGAAAGGATCGGATCATCAAAAGCTAGCAGTCTTTAGGAGAACCTTCAGAAATAGAAGGAAATTCGGATCCAGTTCCTTGACCGCGTCGGGCGATCAGCATGAATAGGGCTTTGAGAGCCAGGCGGGGATTCATTCGCCACCAGTATCGGGCATAGCGATGAAAGTATTCTGCTGGCCATTCCTGGGCTCCGAAACGAGCAGTTTGTCGAGACCATCGTTTTCGAAAAAGTTCCGAATTCTCATGATTGAAACGATGCCTCCCGGGCGAGCGGCTGATGTGATGGCGAATTATGCTCTGATGAGACACGAGTAAACGATAGCCTTTCTCCCTTATTCGGACGCACAGATCGACATCTTCCATCCCATTGCGATAGGCTTCATCGAATCCCTCCAGCTCTAGGAACAGGGAACGTTTCACCAACAGGCAAGCCGCCGTAATCGCATTTCTTTCCCGGTAAGTGCTTGGAGGCAGTCTCTTTCTATTCTTCCAAGCGTGGGTGGGCATACCCTCCAGATCGAAAAATATGCCAGCATGGTCGACTAAACCAGTTTCGAAATTCCGCTGAATATTGCCCACGGCGCCCACGTTTTCCTCTGACTCGTAGAGCTCGATTAAAGGCTCCAGCCAGTTGCGAGAAAACTCCAAGTCGTTGTTTAGAAAAACCAGGTAGTCGCCGGTTGCCCGACGAGCGGCTCGATTGTTCGATTTGGCGAAGCCGCGATTCACTTCGTTTTTCAGCACTATGGGCCTGCCCTTGACTGATTTCATATATTCGGCAGTGCCATCGGTAGATGCATCGTCTACGAGGATCAATTCACGGTCCTCCAGGCTTGTATGGGCAAGCAGCGAATCGATCATCGATTTAGTTAGCTCGATGCAATTGCAGGCGGAAATTATAAATGAAACATCGGGCATGCCGGTCGCTCGAGGCTAATGCGTGCGCTCGTTAAGGTAGCTCGCCAACTGTTTGAGAAAGGGAGCGTCGAGGCGATCGCAGATTTCGCAAGCCTGACTGGTTAGCGAGGCTAGCCGTGATTTAGACTCTTCGAGACCATGGACGGAAACATAGGTCGTCTTATTGGCTGCCGCATCCGCTCCTACAGTTTTTCCCATAGTTCGGGAATCGCTCGTAACATCGAGAATATCGTCCATTATTTGGAAGCCCAGTCCTATGCAACGACCATATTGGGAAATCGAGTCCAACTGGACTTCATTGGCTCCCCCGATCGCTGCTCCCATGTTGAGGCTGGCCTCAATCAAGGCGGATGTCTTGTTCAAATGTATATACTCGAGTTCATCCTCGTCGAGCGGACGGCTTTCACCGAGTATATCCTCCATTTGGCCGCCAATCAGCTTTTGACTGCCAGCTGTTTCCGAAAGCGTCGCTATGAGGTCTACGGCTAGCCGCGGTTCGCTGGCGTAGTTTTTGGCGAGAAGTTCGAAGGCTAGAGTCAGGAGGGCATCCCCGGCAAGGATAGCTGTGGCTTCGTCGAATCGAATGTGGCAGGTATCAACGCCTCTGCGCAATTTCGAGTCATCCATCCCCGGCAGGTCGTCATGAATCAAGGTATAGGTATGCAAGCATTCAACGGCGACGGCGGCTGGAAGAGCATCCGTATTCGAGCTAAATAGCTCGCTTGAGGCCAGCAAGAGAGCCGGGCGTATCCGTTTGCCGCCGGCTGACAGACTATAGCGCATGGCCTCGTGGATGCGCGTGGGTCGAACCTCCGATGATGGGGTGAGCTGGTCGATTGCGGATTCTATCCGAGCGATGAAAGCGGCTAATTTCTCTTTGAACTCCATGCGAAATGCGCGATTGTATTACCGAAATTAGCGCAGCTTTCCTAAATGCATTCTATTGAGCAAGTCACTAAACGCCTTTCAGCCGACCGAAACTGGTTCAATAAGTGCATGCTGGGAGTTCTATTTTCCATCATCCCTTTTGTCCATTTCGTGGCATTCGGCTACCTTTACCGCCTTTTTCTGCAAGGGAAGCGGCAAGAGGAAATATCATTGCCGGAATGGAGTGATTGGAAGGAGCTACTCGTCGATGGACTGAAATGCTTCTTGGTCGTTTTTCTCTTCGCATTTATCCCTGTTGCCGCAGTTACCGCTCTAGTCTCGATTTTTCCGTTGGATTCGTTTCTTTCTCGAGTCCCTCTGGCTCCGGCCTATTTTTTTGCGGGACCTTTAAGTTGCTCTGCATTATATCTTTACGTGCTAACGGGTGACTTTAAGAGTTGTTTTAATTTTCAAGCAATTGGCGGATTACTGAAAAAGGGCGCTCAAGGGTATTGGGTGCCAACCATGGCTTATCTGGGACTGGCCCTCATGATTCCCTTCGCTTATTTCGTCGGAGGGGTGATTTATTTCTATTTAATGGGTCATGTCTTCAAGAACCTGGAGCTTAAGGCCGATAGAAGTTAACGCGTTATGAAGCGAAAACTGCCTAAAGAGCCCTCTGCCTTAGGGATGATTTTCACGGCCATTTCCGGTATTAGCCTGGGGATTTTGCTCGGAGCATTCATTTTGATAAAGGAACCGCCGAGAACAGTGAGGAATCAGTCGAGTGAAAGCGAAAATGAGCAGCTTGGCAAATATGCGACTTACTACATACCTGGGGCTGCCGCTTCCAGCGAGTCTGCGACGATACGCTCGCGTATTAGCCGACTAGCTCGGCAAGTTCCCGGGGCCATTCCATTTACAGAGATGGAGATCAACCACTATTTCAGCCAGCGCAAGAGCGCAGAGACAGATGCGGAAGGAAATCCGGCCGACATTTGGTTTGCTTCCCCGAATGTCAGAATCGAAAACGATCAATTCGTCCTGAGTTCGAAGATAGTCCTAAACCCTACGAAAGATCGGTTTGAGATCATCGCTCAGGCGATTGGCCATTTTGAGAATGGATCGAACGGCGTTAATCTTAAAGTGGAAAAGCTCTACTTAAATTCGCTGGTCCTACCGAAATTTGGCGGCTTTATCGAAGAGCTTTTCCAGGGAAGCATTTCCGCCATACCATTGCCTACCGAAGTTAGCGGTTCGTTAGGGGCGATCAAGGAGGTTGAACTTCTGGAAGACCAGATTGTCCTGGCCCTTTAGGGGAAGTCGCTTCCGGTGTTTATTTTGGCGGGGAGGACCGGTTGTCGCCCCTATTTCTGCTACCCTCAGGATTTTACGATCGCTAAGGGTTGTGGGGCCAACTCAAGTGGAAAACGCTATTTCAGAACTAAACGACGATCTGATTGAGGTCGATGTTTTCCTGTATCAGCCTTTTGATTAAAGGGATCTTGTCGTCATCTTCGGGCTGAGTCTTTACGGTCATTCCGTGTATCCGCGAGGCGATAGTATAGCTATCGGATTCTGCAATTACCACGGGAATATGGCTATTGTGTATGCGCTTTGCCAAGTCAGGGGAGGGTTCGATTCCGCGGGTCAATATAATACCTGATACCGAACCGGCACTGGCGCTTTCTCGATGAGATAGAGCGGCGATTATGATGTCTTCCCGATCTCCGGGAGTTATCAAAAGCGTGTTCGGCAAGATTGATTCCAAGAAGCGTGTTGCCGTCATAGCTCCGATGATGATGTTGTCGAAGCGCTGGGTAGGGAATCGTTCATCCCCGTTCAAGAGGCGAGCGGAAACGCGCTCTTGAATCTGTTTGAGGTTGGGCGATGATAAGGTCTTTTCTTCTGGCAGTAATCCCAGCAAGGGGACCCCTAGTCGCTTCAGGGCTCGACCCGTATAGGTCCGAATATGATCCATCTTGTCCGATTGGACTTTGTTGATGATGGCCCCAACCACCTCTACGCCCTCGCTATCGAAGAGGGCTTTATTAAGAGCTATCTCGTCGATCGGTTGTCCGATTCCGCCCCGACTTACGATTATCGCCTTGGCTCCGAGAAGCTTGGCGACTCGGGCATTGGAAAGGCCGAATACAGATCCCACTCCAGCATGTCCGCTACCTTCAATGAGAGTGAAGTTCTTTTCCCAGGACGCCCTGTCGAAAGCGTCGCAAACTTTGTGAACGAGTTCGGCCCCGATTTCGGCGGGACAGTCTAGATACCGCTTGGTGAAGGTCGCATCGATAGCGATTGGGCTCATGCTAGCGATCGGCACCTCGACTCGGTAGGTCTTTTCTAATAGAACGGAGTCTTCGTCAATCAATTGCCCATCGATTTTCACGAAACGCTGTCCGACAGGCTTGATGAATCCCACCTTATCATAGCGTTGCTGAAGAGCGGCAAATAAGCCCAGGCAGGTAGTTGTTTTGCCATCGTTCATTCTCGTGCCGGCTACGAAAATGCGCCGAGTTGATTCGTTGTTGGGACGCGTCTTCAGGGAGTCTTGGCTCATCTTCTCGTTTTGCTTAGGGCGCTTTTTGGAGCAGGCTCAAACTGGCTTCATTTTCGGGGAGCGGTTGCTCCGAGCATCAGTCGATGATCGATTGCTTGACAGCCCACGATAGCGGCAGCCCCAAGGATATCGTGAGCAGTGGCTCCTCGACTGATTTCCGCTGCCGGACTATTCAAGCCCATGATGATTTGCCCATACTTGTTGGCTCCGGATAGGATGTGGATCATCTTGGAGGCGATGTTGCCGCTATTGAGGTCGGGAAATATCAGGATGTTGGCCCGTCCGGCTACCGGACTATCCTCGGCGTCCTTGATTAAGGCCGTGGCACGATCGAGGGCGGCATCGACTTGCAGATCTCCGTCAATGTCGATATCTAGACCCAGTTGGCGGGCCTTTTCCTGAGCGAAGACCGTTGCCTCCTGGACTTTAGCGATTTCCGGCCGACGTGGATTCCCATGGGTGGAATAGCTAAGCATGGCAACTTTAGGCCGAGCGCCAGTCAAGTGATGGGCGAGTGAAGCAGTTGTAATGGCGATATCCGCCAGCTGTTCGGAATTGGGATTAGGTATGACGCCGCAGTCCCCCATAAAAAGGGCTCCATGGATTCCCACTTCCTTGGCTTCCATGTCAATCAACAGCAGGGAAGAGGCCGTTTTCACTCCGGGTTGGGTACCGACGATTTGAAACAGGGCTCTCAATGCGCTGGAGGCCCGAGTCGTTGCACCGGATATCAGCGCTTCCGCCTGATTGCGCCGAAGCATCAAGGTGGCGAAAATCGAGGGTTCCGAAACTTTCGCCCGCAGCTCATCCGAGGAAAGCGATCCGAATTTCGGAACAGATCTCAGGTCTTCGCAAAAGAGATCGATATCACTGCTTCGCGTAGGTTCGATAATCCGCATCCCTTTGGTGGCGATCCCCAATTTAGCCGCCGTCTCTTTAACCAGGGTGCGGTCGCCGAGCATAAACGGGACACCCATTTTGCGTGTCACAATTTGTCGAGCCGCTTGCAGTACACGGGGATCGGCTCCATCGGTGAAAACGAATCGCTTAGGATGGGCCTGAAGTTTGCCGATCAAGGTTTCAATTAAATTCATGAGAAGATATGGTACGCTACTAAGTAAGCGGTCCGATCGGAATGTTCGTTCGATTAGTAGCGTTTGCCACGAGGGTAGAGTGAAAATGCATAAGTTGTCGAACGCTAGAATCGCGCCGAAACCTGTCAATGTCGGGGATTCGAATTGTGGCCAAATGTCTTGCTCGAATGCCCCCTTTGACTGTCAACTAGACCATGTCTAAAATGCTGGGGCAAATGGGCTTGGTGTCCGCGATGACCATGTTGTCGCGGGTATTCGGCCTGTTCCGGGACATGTTGATCACAGCTGTATTTGGAACGAGTTTGCTCAATTCCGCTTTTACGGCGGCATTTACGCTCCCCAGCTTGTTCCGGCGCTTGCTAGGGGAAGGCGCTCTAGCGGCTGCCCTAATGCCGAATCTATCGGAAGAGATGGAATCCAAGGGCAGGGAGGCGGTTTTCCAGTTAGTCAATAAGACGCTTTCCTGGTTGCTGCTCATTTGCGTTGGCTTGGCTCTTTGCGCCTATGGAATCTTCGATCGGCTCGAGTCGGTTTCGACTGAAGAGAATCGCGTGGTCGGAGCCCGTCTCGCTAAACTGCTATTTCCCTATATAATACCAGTTTGCATGGCGGCAATCGTTTCAGCCGTATTGAATATGTTGGGACGGTTTGGTATACCGGCGATGACGGCGATATGGCTCAATTGCAGCATGATGCTTTTCTTGGGAGCGGGTGGCTGGTGGCTAGCGGAAAGCCAAGAGCAAAAGATGCTATTCTTGTGCTTGGGCGTATTGGTGGGCGGCCTACTGCAGTTCGTTGTTCCATCGATAGCTCTTGCCAAAGAAGGCTGGAAACCGAGGTTCGATTTTGCCGTTTCCGGAAGGCTGAGAGCCGTATTGCTCCTGACGCTTCCGGGCATTTTTGGGGCGGCATCTTATCAATTGAATGTGGTTGTATCGCGTTTATTGGCTCTGGAGTTCAATGACTCGGGGGCGACGCTTATCTATTTGGCCAATAGATTGGTGGAGCTACCATTGGGGATCTTTACCATCGCTATAGCCACGGTGGTATTTCCTGCGATGTCGCGATCGATCGCTCGCGGCGATGATGGTTGCTATGGGGAAACGTGCCTCAAAGGGATTTCGCTATCGATGATGCTCACGATCCCGGCCGCATTGGGATTGATCGTTCTGGCCCCGGAAATCATTGCCGCGCTATTCGAGCGAGGAGCATTTGACGCCTCCGATACTCAAGCCCTCGTCCCGATTTTGATGATTTGCGCGGCCGGCATGCCGTTCTATGGCTTTGTTTCGATCGAGACGCGGGCATTGTACGCCATCAAGGACGCTCGAACCCCTGTTCGGGGTTCGGCGATCGGCCTAGTCGTAAATATCATTTTGAGTATTACGCTACTGAAATTACTCAATCGTATCGAAGGCTTGGTTATAGCGAGCAATACGGCAACCATCGTCCAGGCGGTTTACATGCATAGAACCCTGGCGAGTCGAGGAAGGGAGGTTCGTTTGCAGAGCATCGCCCCCGCATTGGCCAAGTATATCGGGGGAAGTTTACTGATGCTGCTAATATTATTGGCGGTGAAAGCGGGCTTATCGTGGACAGGCGGTTTGGGCCAAAGTCCATTGACGGTGCTAGCGGTATCCATCACCCTGGGGGCCAGTTTTTATCTCGCATTTCTGAAGTGGCTCAAAATGGATGAAATGAACGCGGTACTCGACGCATTGCTCAAAAGAGAGCGAGAGAAGGAACAGAATAAGTAGTTTGCGATGGAGAAAGTTAGTAAAAGGTGGAGCAAAGCGACCGGCGAACTTATGAAGCTGCTGGGCCCGAGAAAAGTTTATCGCGAAGGAGAGCGCAAGCGTATGGCGTCGTTTGATAGCAGCAAACTCGCTTACGATTATGATGCTTTGATCCGAGCCCGATCGGAAAAGGACGTGCAGACAACCTTAATCCTGGCGAATCGCTATCATGTGCCTGTCACGACCCGGGGTGCGGGAACTTCCCTTACCGGGTCAGCTAGCCCTGTCAAAGGTGGGTGGGTATTGGATACGTCGCCAATGAAGCGAATTTTTATACGCAAAGAAAAATCGATGGCGGTTGCCCAGCCAGGGGTCGTGATTGGCGATTTGCAGAAGAAAGCGGAGAAGGAGGGGCTTTTTTACCCGCCGGACCCATCTTCCCTGAAATATTGTACAGTAGGGGGGAATATCGCCTGCAATGCCGGGGGGATGCGCTGCGCGAAATATGGAGTGACGCGCGATTTCGTGGTCGCTTTGGAGGGTTATCTCCCAAATGGCGAAAAAGTGTCATGGGGTGGAGAATACAAGAAATTCGCGACTGGATACAATGTTCGCGATTTATGGATAGGCAGCGAGGGAACGCTGGGCGTTATCACCAAAGCGGTCTTGCGCCTTTTGCCCAAGCCAGAGGCGACTTGGACAAGCGTGGCCGCGTTTGTTTCCGAGAAACGCGCCCTGCGAGCGGTTAAAGCGATGCTAAAGAGCGGACTGACTCCTTCCATACTAGAATATCTAGACGAAGGTTCGGTCTATTGCGCCGAGGAGATAGCGGGTATTCGCCTCTTCAAAGAGGTCGGCGGCAAGCCGCTGCTTTTAATCGAGTTTGACGGCAGTTCAGGTGAGCTACGACAGGTACGACGCTCCGTTAGAAAGTGGGCTGATGAATGGGCTTTAGCATTCAAGGCGGCCCGAAATGATAATGAAGCTGACAATCTTTGGGAAGTCCGTCGCAAGTGTAGCGGAGCGATGTTCGCCCTCGGCAAAGACAAGCTCAATGAAGATATCGTGGTGCCTTTGGAAAGCCAGCTAAAGCTATCTGATGAAATTAAACGGCTCCGCAAAACCTGGAACTTGCCAATGCCTACCTTCGGGCATGCGGCGGATGGAAATTTTCATGTAAACATCATGTTTGATCGAACGGATCCCGTGGAATGCGAGCGGGCAGAGAATGCGGTCAACGATTTGATGCGGACGGTTGTCAAGTTAGGGGGAACGATTTCCGGAGAGCACGGCATCGGCCTGGCTAAATCCCCCTTTTTAAGAATCGCCCGATCCGAGGCGGAGGTCAACGCAATGCTAGCGATAAAGAATGCCTTGGATCCTCAAGGCATATTGAATCCAGGTAAAGTGTTTTATCCCTACCAAGTATGGGATGAAACACCCGTCAGTGTACCGCTTCCGTGGGATAAAAAGCCGATTCTCAATACGAGCTAGCTGTTCTTTACTTCCTGATACGCCCAATCGATCCAGGGCAATAAGGCTTCAGTGTCTTGCCAATCCACTGTAGCCCCCCCCCAGATGCGAATCCCCGGAGGGGCATCGCGGTATGACCCAAAGTCGTAGGCTACATCCTCTTTCTCGATCATGGCGACTAGCTGCTTAGCTTGGCTTTGCTGCTCCTCGCTAGACAATCCCTGATACCAAGGGTCGGTAATCCGCAAGCAGATCGAAGTATTGGAGCGCATGGCTGGATCGCTGGAGAGAAAGTCGATCCAATCTCTATCTCGCACCCAAGCTTCCACTACACGAAGGTTTGCATTGGATCGATCGATGAGAGCCTTCAAGCCGCCAATACTCTCGGCCCAAAGCAGTCCGTCGAGGGCGTCTTCAACGCATATCATCGAAATCGTATTGATGGTTGCCCCTTCGAAAACGCCTTGGATGAGTTTTCCTCCTTTGGCCAATCGGAATATTTTCGGAAGAGGCCAGGGGGGACGGTAGCTTTCGATCCTTTCTATGGCGCGTGGGCTAAGGGCGATCATGCCGTGGGCTGCCTCGCCTCCCATTACTTTTTGCCAGGACCATGTAACGACATCGAGCTTCGGCCAAGGCAAATCCATGGCGAATACAGCCGAAGTGGCGTCGCAAATAGCAAGCCCTTCGCGATTATCCGGTATCCATTCGCCATTGGGGACTTTCACCCCAGAAGTGGTTCCATTCCATGTGAAGACGACATCCTTGGAAAAATCGACTTCGGATAGCTTTGGGAGCTCGCCGTAGTCGGCGATACGAGTAGTGACATTGTCGAGTTGGAGCTGCTTTTCAACATCGGCAACCCAGCTAAGCCCGAAGGACTCCCAAGCTAGCATCTCCACTCCCCGTTGTCCGAGAAGATTCCAGAGGGCCATCTCGAGAGCTCCAGTGTCAGATGCGGGTACAATGCCGCAAACATAGCCTTCTGGCATGCCTAGGATCGATTTCGATCGATCGATGACCTCTTTGATCCGGGCCTTGGCCTCTTTGCAACGATGGGATCTCCCCACAAGGGCTTTCTCGAGGATGGTTGAGGACCAGCCGGGACGCTTGCTACAAGGTCCGGAGGAGAAAAATTGGCGGTTTGGCTTTAGCTTGGGCTTCATGGGCTGTGTTGTGATCCGCTGCTAGTAGGCCCTGTCGAATTGACTGTCAATAGCTTCAATGGAAATATCTTGCTGTATTTTAAAAACGACTACTCGCACAGCCTAGTGTAGTCGAAGATAGTGTGGCTAATGTCCCCGCCGTGAACCGTTTCACGGTCTGTCGGACAGCTGTGGGAATCCCGCGTTTCCAGCGGATGATAGCAGAATCGAAACCGGCTTCCTTCGCGTTCGAACAGTGGACGCGACACCGTATGAGCCGTTCGGGTTCTAACAAAACGAGCGGCATCCAAATTGTCGTTTGGAAAGTTGATTGAATGAACCTGCCCATATTGTGGTTGATGTTGTTCGAAGAAGGTTTCTAGGAAGGCTGCCAGGAAGGCGGATGCCTGGTCGATGTGGGATTGAATGTCGGAATCAAGGGCTCGTTGGGCATGATTGACGTGTTGAAACCGATCGGGATCCAGGTACATGGATGCGGCGATCGCCGGAATATTGTGCAAGGCTCCCTCGAGCGCAGCCCCAATTGTTCCCGAAGAGGCCACGAAACTCAGGCCTGCGTTGTGGCCGATGTTGATCCCCGCGAGCACCAAATCGGGAGTCTCCGGGCATAGGTGGCCAAGAGCGATATTAACGCAATCGCTGGGCGTGCCCGTTAAACTGTAGGCGGGACAGGGAAATAGGTCGTGCGCTTCGACAAGCTCGATTTCTTGGCGACGAGACATCGCTCGCCCAATCCAGCTTTGCTCCTCGGCGGGGGCCACGACAATAGCGTCGTGGCTAGCAGCTAGCGTCCTCGCGAGCGAGTGGAGAAAGGGCGACTGAATGCCATCATCGTTAGTAATAAGAATCTTCATAAAAAACTGTCTGGACCAGAAAAAGGCCAGAGTAGCGTACTCTGGCCTCGTTGGCTCTGAAAATTCCGAAGAACGGATGAGTTAAGCAGTTTCTGAGGGCTTTTTCTCTGAATCAGACTCGGGGGCCTCCTCCTCCTTGGCCGCTTTACGAGCTTCGATTTCTTCGAGGGCCGCTCGCCTGCTTAGGCGCACGCGACCCTTCTCGTCGATCCCGATGCATTTTACCACCATCTCGTCGCCGGGCTTGCAGACATCCTCGGTGCGCATGACGCGGAAGTCGGCCAGTTCGGAAATGTGAACGAGCCCCTCTTGTCCGGGGAGGGCTTCAACAAAGCAGCCAAACTCTTTAACGCCTTTGACGATACCGCGATAAATCTTCCCTTCTTCAATTTCACCGCAAGCGAGATCGATCTCCTGTACCGCCCGATTCATGGCTTCTTCGCTGGTGGCGTAGATATTTACTTTGCCGCTATTGTCTTCGTCTATGTCGATCTGAGCGCCTGTGATTTCCACGATTCGGCGGATATTCTTTCCACCCGGGCCGATGAGGGCCCCGATTTTTTCTGGATTTATCTGAATCGTAGTGATCCGTGGGGCGTTCTCGCTTACGTTTTCACGAGGCTTGTCGATGGTCTCGGTCATGGAGTCGAGAATGGCCAAACGGGCCTCCCGAGATTGAGATATGGAAGCTCGTACGATGTCGAATGGCAAACCGTTTATCTTCAAGTCGAGCTGAAAGCCGGTGATGCCCTCGCGGGTTCCGGCGATCTTAAAATCCATATCGCCAAAGTGGTCTTCCTCGCCGAGGATATCGGTTAGAATGACGCTTTTCGCAATTTTGCCGTTCTCATCGTTTTCGGTTACCAGACCGCAAGAAATTCCAGCAACCGGAGCTGCTATAGGAACGCCTGCGTCCATAAGCGCCAAGGTGCCGCCGCAAATAGAAGCCATGGAAGTAGATCCATTGGATGCCATTACCTCAGATACGAGTCGGATAGAGTAGGCGAAGTGGTCTTCGGCTGGCACGACAGGGAGTAGCGAGCGTTCTGCCAAGGCCCCGTGGCCAATTTCCCGCCTTCCGGTAAATCCGAACCGGCCTGCTTCCCCAACGGAAAAGGGCGGGAAGTTGTAGTGAAGCATAAAGGACTTCGATTCCGGTCCACCCGTTACGGCGTCAAGCCGTTGGGCTTCGTTCGTCGGTCCTAGCGTGGCAAATACGAGAGCTTGCGTTTCGCCTCTGGAAAAGAGCGCCGACCCGTGTACCTGGGGAAGGAGTCCGACGCGACTCTTGAGTTCGCGTAGCTCGTTGGGACCGCGGCCGCCCGATCGTTCACCGTTTGCCAAGATGGGAGCTCGGTACGCCACCTCCTGCAGCTCTTCCATAGCCATGGAGAGCTGGGCGGGATTGTAGTCGTGTTCTCCAAGCTTCGCTTTCAAGCCTTCCTCCGCCTTTTCTTTCAGTTTATCGATGGCGGCATTGCGTTCTTGCTTGTCGCCAATTCGAGTAGCGTTAGCGATGTCTTCACCGATAAGGTCTTTTACAAAGGTCCTGATTCCCGGATCTAGGACCACGAGTGGAAATTCCGATTTCGCTTTTCCGGCTATGGAAACGAGCTCTTCTATTCCGGAGATCACCGGTTGAATGGCTTTGTGGGCGAATTCCAGTGCGGCGATGAAGTCGTCCTCTGGTAGTTGGGCAGCGCTCCCCTCGATCATGAGCATGTCGGTCTTGGTACCGACGTAGATCAAGTCGAGATCGGAAGAGTATTGGTCTTCAACGGTA
>Ga0181582_10002780_pt1 | contig 13984 bp, 15 predicted proteins | sample 071ome_32_FD_132438 | JGI IMG/M metagenome (GOLD analysis project Ga0181582, IMG submission 132438) | Coastal salt marsh microbial communities from the Groves Creek Marsh, Skidaway Island, Georgia - 071405AT metaG (megahit assembly) | ecosystem: Environmental > Aquatic > Marine > Intertidal...
AGGAGCGAGGGGTTCTTGGACGGCCTTGCCGTGATCGTGTGCCATGCGAAACACGATACTCCCCGCAGTCCCTATACCCCACAGGGTATTGAGGTATCCTCCTGTTATGGATATTGATCCGTCTGTCAGCCGCGATGTCCTCATGCGCCTCAAGCGAGCCCGAGGCCAACTCGACGGCGTGATCAACATGATCGAGGAGGACCGGAGCTGCGGGGACATCGTTACCCAACTGGCCGCGGTGTCGAAAGCCCTCGATCGAGCGGGCTTCAAGGTCGTGGCCACCGGCCTCAAGCAATGCTGGGAGGACGGCGAGAAGGCCCCCATGACAGCCGAGGAACTCGAGAAGTTGTTCCTCTCGCTCGCCTGACCCGACACCGGGCCACGCTGCCGGGGGATTACGCGGTTCGTGGCGCTGAATTGGGCATGCTTGTCCCGTGCCCATCGACCAAACTTCCCTAGGTGAGCTACGGCTTCGCACCAGCGCCAAGTGGCGCACCTATCCAGCCGAGGTCCTTCCCGCCTGGGTCGCCGAGATGGATTTCACCCTCGCCGAGCCGATCGCGAAGGCCCTGCACCGTGCAGTAGACGTTTCGGATACGGGGTATCGGTGGGCCGATCAGGTCCCGACTGCGCTGGCCTCATTTGCTCAACGCGAATGGTCCTGGAACGTGGATCCGTCGAACGTGATCGTGCTCGCCGATGTGATGAGTTCGATCGCCCAGTCACTTCTCCACCTCACCGATCCTGGATCGGAAGTGGTCATCAATCCACCCGTCTATCCGCCGTTCTTCTCGACGGTGGAGAAGGTCACGGGCCGTAAGGTCCGGGAAGTTCCGCTCGTTGCAGAGGCTGGTCGCTATCGCCTTGACCTTGACGGGCTGGAGCGGGCTTTCGCCGATCGGACCGTTCAGGCGTTCGTGCTGTGCTCACCACACAATCCGACGGGGACGGTTCATTCCGTCACCGATTTACAAGAGGTTGCGCGGTTGGCGGCTGCGAACGATGTGGTCGTGATTTCCGATGAGATTCATGCCCCGATGACGCTGGCGGGAAGCGAACACGTGCCCTTCATGCGAGTCGCATCCGAAGTCTCCAACGTGCGCGCGGTTGCGACTGTGTCGGCATCCAAGACGTGGAACATCCCGGGGTTGAAGTGCGCGCAACTCGTTGCCGGTGACTCGGTGGTCGATCAGCTAACCGAGGGCATTCCGATCGAAGCCACGTACGGTGTCGGGCACTTCGGGGTACTCGGCACCCTGGCGGCCTACAGGGAAGGCGCCGAGTGGCGTGAAGAGATGCTCGAGGTCCTCGATGACCGCCGGCGTCTACTGTTCGACGGCCTGAATGGCATCGATGGGGTGCGGATGGTGTGGCCGGAGGCGTCCTACTTAGCCTGGGTGCAGTTCGATGGCTTGGGGGATGATCCGGCGGCCATCATCCTGGACGAGGCAGCAATCGCGCTGAATTCCGGACCCGCCTTCGGGGCATCCGGCGCTGGCCACGCGCGCGTCAACTACGCCACATCCCGGGAAATCGTCGAGACGATCATCGACGGTGTGGGATCGGTTGTTGAGTCTCATGCGTCGTAATCCTGTGACCGGAGTTCGACGCGTGATAACCGGGCTTGCCGCCGGTGCTGCGACATTCGGTCTGGTGGTTTCCCTGGGCGCGGGAGCGTCGGCCGCCGATCGAGCAAAGGATCTGGACGCTGTCGCTTTCGGAGACTCCGTCATGTTGGGTGCGAAGTCGCAACTGAGGGCCGCCGGCGTTGGAAAAGTCGACGCGAAGGTGAGTCGCCAGGCGTACACCGGCCCGGATTTGATTCGGGGGCTGGGCACTCGGCTGCCCGAGCACGTGGTTGTTCACCTCGGCACCAACGGCACATACACCATGAAGATGTGTAAACAAATGGTTCGGGCTGCGGGCAAGCGCCGGACCGTCTACTTCGTCAACCTCAAAGTCCCCCGTCCCTGGGAAAAGCCCAATAACAAGATGTTGCGCAAATGCGACGCAAAATTCCGCAGCGATCGGGTGGTCTTATTGGACTGGAACCAGTTGGCGTCCGATAACCCCGACTACCTGTACGCGGACGGCATCCACCTGCGCCCCGAGGGGGCCAAAGCGTTCGCCTCGATGGTGCGCAAGGCGATAACTGCGCCCCGTGCTCCGTATAGCGATCGGCTGTAAGTGGCCGGCCTTTTCATCGGTTGTTAAGGGTTGGATCGTTCCACAAGTAACCCCCGTCACATCACTCCTGTGCACTTGCTCACAGGACAACGCTTACACGCCTGTCTCACCTGGCGCTCCCTGCTGCGAGACGACATCCTTGCGGAATCTTCCCCGGGCGCTCACGCGAAAAACTTGACGATCTGACAACGGAGTCACGATGGCACTGACGGGCATGGACAACGCACCCACTCGCAACAAGCAGATCTTGGAATGGGTCGAGGAGATCGCCGAACTCGCTCAACCTGATCGAATCGAGTGGTGCGACGGTTCGCAAGAGGAATGGGATCGACTCACCAGCGAGCTCGTCGACGCCGGCACCTTCATCCGACTCAATCCCGAACTTCGACCAAACTCGTTCCTCGCGCGCAGTGATCCCCGAGATGTTGCCCGCGTCGAAGAGCGCACCTTTATTTGCTCTCAGCGGGAGATCGATGCCGGCCCAACCAACAACTGGGCCGATCCGATCGAGATGCGCGCGACCCTCACGGGACTGTTCGCGGGGAGCATGCGTGGACGAACCATGTACGTCATCCCGTTCTCGATGGGACCGCTGGGTTCTCGGATCTCCCAGCTCGGAGTCGAGATCACCGACTCGCCGTACGTCGTACTGAACATGCAACTTATGACGCGGATGGGAATCGCGGCCCTCGAGGAGATTGGCGAGCACGGGGACTTCGTGCCGTGCCTGCATACGGTCGGCTATCCGCTTGTTGACCAGGATGGGAATGCCCGCGAGGACGTCGCGTGGCCTTGCAACGACACCAAGTACATCGTCCACTTCCCCGAAACGCGGGAGATCTGGTCCTACGGGTCGGGCTACGGCGGCAATGCGCTCCTTGGCAAGAAGTGCTACGCGCTGCGGATTGCCACGGCGATGGCGCGTGACGAAGGTTGGCTCGCCGAGCACATGCTGGTGCTCAAGCTGACCTCACCCGAGGGCGACGTTCGCTACATCACAGCTGCGTTCCCGTCCGCCTGCGGCAAGACGAATCTCGCCATGCTGGATCCGACCATGCCCGGCTGGAAAGTGGAGACCATCGGCGACGACATCGCGTGGATGCGATTCGGTGAGGATGGCCGGCTCTACGCCATTAATCCAGAAGCGGGTTTCTTCGGGGTCGCACCGGGAACCGGGATGCACACGAACGCGAATGCCGTTCGCACACTCGACGGCGGTAACAGCATCTTCACGAACGTCGCCCTCACCGATGACGGCGATGTCTGGTGGGAAGGCCTGACTGAGGAAGCGCCGGCGCACCTCATCGATTGGAAAGGTCGAGACTGGACGCCGGAATCCGAAGAACCGTCAAGCCATCCGAACGCTCGGTTTACCGTTCCAGCATCGCAGTGCCCGACCATTGCACCCAACTGGGAAGACCCGTCGGGTGTGCCCATCGACGCCATCTTGTTCGGTGGTCGTCGGGCGACGAACGTGCCGCTGGTGACGGAGTCGTTCGACTGGGCACACGGTGTCTTCATGGGTGCCACGATGTCGAGCGAAAAGACCGCCGCTGCTGAGGGAACCGTCGGGGAGTTGCGCCGTGACCCCTTCGCGATGCTGCCGTTCTGCGGTTACAACATGGCCGACTACTGGGGCCACTGGCTCAAGATCGGATCTTTTAGCAGTCCGGAGAAGTTGCCGCGGATCTACTCGGTCAACTGGTTCCGGCGAGGCACCGACGGTCGCTTCATTTGGCCGGGCTTCGGGGATAACTCCCGGGTGCTCGAATGGATCATCCGCCGGATCGAAGGTGAAGCCGACGCCGTCGATACCCCGATCGGGCGGCTTCCCGTCGTCGACCAACTCAATCTCGAAGGCGTCGACATTTCCGACGCGGATATCGAGGAGCTGTTCGGTATTGACGCTCAGTCCTGGCTTGAAGAATCCGATCTAACCGAGGAGTATTTCGGCCAGTTCGGTGATCGAGTACCCGAGGTGCTGCGCGGGCAGTTGCAGGATCTGCGTGATCGCCTGAGCTGAGCGCGACGCGTTCGCCGCTAGTTACCCATCGTGGCGACGAGGACGGCCTTGATGGTGTGGAGTCGATTCTCTGCCTGGTCGAAAACGATGCTCGCAGGGGAGTCGAAGACGGCTGAGGTGACCTCGACTCCGTCGGTCAAGCCGAACTCTTCTGCGATCGATCGACCGATCGCCGTATCGGTGTCGTGGTAGGCGGGTAGGCAATGCATGAATTTGGCGTTGTCGCCTGCGATTGACATGAGTGAAGCGTCGACCCGGTAGGGACGCAGCACCTCGATGCGTTCGGCCCAGACGTCCTTCGATTCGCCCATGGAGACCCAGACGTCGGTGTGCACGAAGTCCACACCGGATACGCCTTCGGTGATGTCCTCGGTCAGCGTTATCCGCCCACCCGAGGCTTCAGCACGCTCGTGCGCAAGCTGTTGTACGTCCTCGCTAGGCCACAGGGAGCGTGGAGCCACGATGCGCACATCGGCGCCCAGGATCGCGCCCGTCACCATTAGCGAATTACCCATGTTGAAGCGGGCATCGCCTACGTAGGCGAAGGACGGGGTGATGGTGCCGGAGTGCTCGCGCATGGTCAGGAAGTCCGCGAGCATCTGCGTCGGATGCCAGGTGTCGGTGAGACCGTTGAAGATAGGGACGCTTGCGTATTCGGCAAGTGCCTCGACCGTGGCGTGATCGGCTCCGCGGTACTCGATGCCGTCGAATACCCGAGACAGAACCCGCGCGGTGTCGGCAATGGACTCCTTGTGCCCGATCTGGCTCGACGAGGGATCCAGGACGGAACTGAAGCCACCTTGATGAGCGATTGCCGCCTCGAAGGACACCCGGGTGCGCGTCGAAGTCTTTTCGAAGATGAGGGCGATTCCGCGACCTTGGAGGCGTTGTTGTTCACGCCCGTCGACGCGCTCGCTTTTGAGTTGGGCAGCGAGGTCGATGAGGTACGTCAACTCCGATGCCGTGAAGTCCTTCTCGGCAAGGAAGTCCCGACCGCGCAGGTCGATGGGGTCGCTCACTCACCGAACCCTAGCGGCGGGTGAGCGGTGGGCCGATGGGATCGTCTGTGGGACGTGGCTCAGGCAGTGATGCCCAGCGCCTGCGGTGAAATGGCCGTGTCGACGTCCTGGCCGGCTGCCCGCAGCCCGTCACCTTTTCCGCGGGGGTAGTGCCGGGAATCGAGTCGGCGGTAGATGCGCTCACGATCGTCCTCGCTGAGCCCTCCCCACACCCCGTAGGGCTCGCGAGCGCGAACGGCGTAATCGGCGCATTCGAGTCGAACGGGACACGCCGCGCAGACAGCCTTGGCTTGCCGGTCTCGTCGAATCCGAGAAGAGCCGCGCTCGTTTTGCGGATGGAAGAAAATCGTCGGATCAACCTTCCGGCACGCACCCCGCTCTTGCCAGTACCAGGTTGCGTCGTTGGGCACCTGTGCCAGTGGTTGCTGGGGCATGACGCCCTCCCATCCCTCAACGCGTCTGCGACGCTCGGAGCTTTACCAACGCTCACCACGGTAGGTGCGTCGCAGGGCTGCGTGAGTGGACGAAGGTCCCGACCTTTTGGGACCTGGTCCCGTGCGAGTGGTGTTCCCTGGGAAGGGTCGTCGCCTGAGGGGCGGAGACCTCCTAGTCGGAGTCTTCCTCCGACGGGGCTTCGTCGGCCAATTTCTTGCGCACGTCGTCCATGTCCACATCGCGAACAGCCTGAACGAGATTTTCCAGTGCTGGCTGGGGGAGTGCGCCCGCCTGCGAATACAGCACGACGCCGTCGCGGATAGCCATCAGCGTGGGGATCGAACTGATCTGGAAGTAGCCCGCCAGACCCTGCTCGGCCTCGGTATCCACCTTGGCGAACACGATGTCCGGATTGTCTTGGGAGACGGTCTCGTAGACGGGAGCAAAGGTCCGGCACGGCCCGCACCATGATGCCCAGAAGTCCACGAGGACGATGTCGTTGCCGCCGACGACGTCGGCGAAGCTCTGCTCTGTGAGTTCCTGTGTTGCCATGTAAATACCCTAGGGGGTATCAAAGCCCGGCCATGCAGCGGGGCCTTCAGGAGCCAATGAAGGAGCCTAGGAACGAGCACGCGGAACGACGGTCGGTTCCTTCCAGCTTTTCGATCAGGCTGTCACGGCGCCAGCCTGTGAAGTTAGCGCTGAAGCAGGGCTGGGCGGGGACGTAGAATCCCCGAATGAGCGAGAGCACGCCCTTGGATCCGTTGCCGTCTCCCGGAGGGGACACGCTCCTGGAAGAACGCACGTCGTCGGTGGACGACGGTGATCACGAGCGCTTCGCGCATTACGTCGAGAAGGACAAGATCGTCGAGAGCGCGGTGACGGGTAAGCCGGTGACAGCCCTGTGCGGCAAGAAGTGGACACCGGGCCGCGATCCGTCCAAGTTCCCGATCTGCCCGGAGTGCCAGGAGATCCACGCTTCCCTTCCCCGCGGTGGTGACTGACCACGTGCGAGGCTTGGTGGCCTTTGTTCTCGGGGGCTTACTCCTTTCCGGTTGTGCCGGCGGTAATTCAGACGGCGGTGCTGATTCGTTAACCCCACAGAACGACGACGCTGAAACCGAACTCGTCGTCCTTGACCCGTGCGCCAAGCCCAACCTGACGACGGTGGAGCCCGGTGCTTTGACCTTCACGACCTCAGCTGCGCCCGCGCCGCCGTATTTTCTCTCCGATGAACCCGCCGATCGCTTGGGATTGGAGTCCGAACTTGCCTACGCGATCGCCGAGCAGCTCGGGTTCCGGCCCCAGGAAGTGACGTGGGAGCTGGTGCCGGCACAGGATGTCCTGACCGGAACATTCCTCGACTACGACATCGCCATCGACGGTTACGTAGCGCGCCCGGACGAGTTTCCAGCGATTGCCTATTCGGCTCCTTATCTGGAGACCACGACGGTGCTCGACGTCAGAACCGACGATGTGCGTCGATCGTTACTCGGTGTGAATGCCGAGATCCGGCCGTCCTCCTTGCGCTTCGCCGCCCCCGTTCAGGGCACGGGACGCCCGTGGTTGTTGAGCAAGGGTTGGATCCCCGAGGGCGGTGGACTGGCGATATGGGCGCGCGCCGGTTCGGAGATGGAGCAGGCACGCGAAAGCACCGACGCTCGGTTGATCGATGAGCCGACACGCCAATGGCTCGAGACGGTTGCCGGAGAGGATGTCACGAACGTTGCCGGTGTGGAGCCGCCCGCTGTGGCTTTCTCCTTGGCGATGGTCGGCGGTAATCCACTGGCCGCCTGTGTGGATCGCGCTTTGGCCGAATTGACCGAAACGGGGCAATTGGAGTCGATCAGGGCGACGTGGCTTGCGCCTGAGGCGTGGATTGACGGAGATTAGGCCTTCTCGGGGGTTCTTTGCCCGATCAGGACCGTGCTAGCGCGGATTGTCAGCCCATATTGACCGCGACATCCCCCACCACGAGCGCTGTTACCCCTAGCATCTACGCGGCACTAGGGGAAACACCCCGCCTGCCGATATCAGGAGGATGTGCATGTCGAATAGTGAAACTGTCATTGTCGAGGAGAATCCCGACAGCATGATGACGGCCATCGGCCGCAACTGGTGGGTGCTGCTGTTCGCCGGCATCTTGAGCCTGTTGGTGGGTATCGCGGCGCTCGTATGGCCGGGCAAGACGATTTTGGTCGTGGCCATTGTTTTTGCCGTCTGGCTGATCGTCTCCGGCATCTTCAGCATCGTCCGTGGTTTCGCCTCCGGGCTTACGGGAGGAATGCGCGCCCTATTCATCATCACGGGCATCTTGTCCCTCGTGCTGGGCATCTTCGCGATCCGCGGTGAATTCCAGGAGCTCTACATCTTGAGTCTGTTCATCGGTATCGGCTTCTTGTTCCGTGGCTTCTCCACCTTGTTCCTCGGTTTCGAAAACAAGGACGGTCGCGGTTGGAACATCTTCTTCGGCATCGTGATGCTGATCGGTGGCTTCATCGTCCTCGTGTGGCCGGGCATTTCGCTCGTCACCCTCACCTGGGTGGTAGGCATCTGGTTGGTTGTGATCGGCATCTACGAGATCATCGCTTCTTTCAGTGTGAAGGCCGCGGCCACCGCGTAGGGGCATCCGGTTGTCTAACCGGACATTGACCGAGAAGCGAGGGGCAGGCCACCGGCCTGCCCCTCGCTTCATCGCTTGGTGCGTGGTTTGCTGACGCCATGGCCGCCGAGACCTCGCAAACCCTCGATCGCGGCCTTCGCGTCCTCGAGGAAGTAGCGGACACAAGCGAAGGTTTGACGATCACCGAACTAGCCAACAGGCTCGGCATCGGTCGAACGGTGGTCTATCGACTCGTCGTCACTTTAGAAAAGCACGCCTTGATCCGACGCGGATCCGACGGGCGATGCCGACTGGGGCTCGGGGTGCTGGCAATGGGCCGGCAGTTGCAGCCGGTCGTCCGTGACGCGGCGTTTCCGGCGCTGCGACTGCTGGCCGATGCCGTCGGATGCACCGCGTACTTGTCCCTCGTCGATGGCGCGGAGTCAGTCGCGGCACTTGTCGCGGAGCCGAGTCGGTCGGACATGCATGTCACCTACCGCGTAGGAAGTCGAAGTCCACTGGAAGCCGCGGCTTCGGGCCGAGCGATCTTGGCAGCGCGAACGTCCGGAACGCGAGCATTGGACCCACCGTGGATCGTCGCGAGCGAGGACGGTGCACCCGGCCTGTTCGGGCTCGCATCTCCGGTAACCGGGGTTCCTGGATTGGAAGCGAGCGTGGGTGTGGTCTCCTTCCGGGAGATCGATGAATCCGATGTCGGTCCTCGGGTGGCGCGGGCCGCCGGGGATATCGGGCGGGTACTGCGCTAGCAATCGGGGTCAGACACACCCGCGGTAGACCAGGTTCGAAAGTCGCGCAGGACCATGACGCACAATGCTGGGATGCGTCGCCTTCCCCTTGCCGTGCTCACCATCACCGCCCTGATAGCGGGCCTCCTCGTGGGTCAGGTCGGCCGGGCGCCCAAGGCTCAGGCCAATTCCCCCGATCGCGTTATCAGCGGCTGGATGCCGTACTGGATGACATCACCGGCGCGGCCAACGGGCGTGGACAGCGCGGTCGCCAATGCGGATCTATTCGAAGACGTTTCTCCTTTCTGGTACTCAGCAACGGCCCGCCGCGGTGGCGGAGTCCAGGTCAAACTCAACCCGAACTTCACCAACGGTGACGCCAACGTTGCGTGGGCCATGGAGCGGCTTCGTGCCGCCGGCCTCGTCGTGCTCCCCGCAATTGCGGATGCTTCGGGGAAAGGTCGAATGGCCCAGACGCTTGCAGATCCGGCCCTACGGGGTCAGCACATCGCAGATCTCGTCGCACTTGTCGTCAACAACGGCTATGACGGTCTGGATCTGGACTATGAGAACTTCGCATTCAGTGATGGTCGTTCGACATGGGACGCAACCCTTCCTGTGTGGACGACATTCGTCGCCGAACTCGGCGCTGCACTCCACGCACAGGGCAAGTTGCTGTCAGCGACTGTTCCCGGCCCCTGCGATACTCGTAACAGATGCGGTGGGCGGAACGGATACTGGGTCTACAACATTCCTGGGATCGCCCCGCATGTGGATCGAATCCGGATCATGGCCTACGACTACACGTACAACTCCGTTGGCCCGATAGCTCCGATCGACTGGGTTCGAGCCAATGTCGAGCACGCCGTGACGGTCATGGATGCCGCCAAGTTGCAGATCGGAGTTCCCACCTACGGTCGGGCCCGCACGCGGACCAAGAGCGGTGGGGCTTACCGACTGTCGGGTATTTGTCCCAGTAAGAACGGCTCCTCGTCCGAGCGCCGAGCATGGCGCTCAGCAACATCGATGGCAGCGGTCACCGCGTCGGATGTTCCTGAACTGCTGGCCACCTATGGTCTGACCGATGCCGATGTCACCTGGGATCCGGTGCGTCAGGAAAGTTCCTTCCGGTACACCAAGAACGTCGACTGGACGAACTCCTCGGGTATCCGTCAAACGTGTCAGGCCAAGCGTCAGGTGAACTTCGTCGGTCCCGATGGAGTCCTGGCACGCACCCAACTCGTCGGTCAGTACGGGCTGAACGGAGCCGCGTTATGGACGATCGGTGGTGAGAATCCAGCCCAATGGGCGGCCATCCGAAGTTATGCGCAATCGCTCGCGCCGGCCGAAGCGGCAGTGGCCATTGATGCCACCCCGGCCGTCGCGTTTGGACAGCCGACTTCGGTCAGTGGCGCGGTGACGTTCAACGGTGCCCCCGTTCCGAACGTTCCCGTCACGTTGGAGTTCCAGGCTGCGGGTAGCCAGGATTGGCAGGCGCTTCAGGCAGCGAATAGTGGACCCGATGGCGCTGTCGCCTTCCAGGTTGTGTTGCCTGCGGCCGGCCGGCTCCGACTCACCGTGCCGGAGAACGGGTCTATGGCGGCTTCGCAAAGCGGAGCGTTCGACGTGGCCGTCGGCGCGACGGTGACGGCTCGAGCCAAGACCAAGAAGGTCCGGTCTCGTGATCGGATCAAAGTCCGCGCGATAGTTCGCCCAGCCCAAGCGAATCAAAAAGTAATCCTGCAGGTCCTCAAAAATGGCACGTGGCGCAAGGTGAAGGGTGCTCGCACCAACGCCAAGGGGCGGGTGACGATCAAAGCGCGGGCCCAGAAAGCAAAGAAGCGGTGGACGTATCGGGTGATTTCCCGAGCTAGCGGTGGAATCTCGCCGGGGGTCTCGCAGGAGTTCACCATTCGGGTGAAGAAGAAATAGTCGAGGCGTTGGCCAGTCAACGTCCGATCAAGCGCGAGCGACGTCGAACCAACGCAACGTCTCAAAATCCTTCGATCCCCCTGCGAATTTTTCCGCGAGGTCCGGTTCACCCATCGACGCCATGAGGTTGCTGGCGAAGTCGAGGTACTCGGTGAGGGCGGTCTCCGGCGCTCGGTCGTGATGCACCGGATACGTCAGTCGGCCGTGTTCGTCGTAGTTGAGTTGGTTCAGGCGCAGGGGCGGTTCGATTGCGCCGTCCTTGTGCTGCCAAAGGCCCGATGCGGGATCGAAGGAGTACAGGGGTAGCAGTCGATGTCCGAACTCGGCGGTGAGATGTACGGCGCCCACGAGATAGGAGAACACTGCTTCGGAGATGAAGTAGTTGAAGTTAACGCGTGTCCACCCGGGCTTGATGCCCTCGCACCCCTGACTGATCTCACGCTCGAATTCATGCGAGCGCTCGACATCTATGCCCAGAAGTCGATGGCCGTACGGGCCCGCGCAGGAACAGCCACCGCGCGATTGAATGCCGAAGAGATCGTTCAAGATCGCGACGATGAAGTTGTGGTGCAAGTACCGGGCACCCGGGCGCCGCACCACGAAACTCGTGATCGACAGTCGCTCTGCCTTTGTGTTGCCCAGCACTTCGATAGATGGATTGGCACTCCAACTCGCGATCGCTCTGCGCACGAAGTCCTCTTCGCGGGCGCGGATCACGTCGACTCCCACCGCATCCTTCAGATCGAAAACGAGCCCAGCCCTGATGGACTCGACGATCGCCGGTGTTCCACCTTCCTCGCGGTGTTCGGGATCTGTGAGATACAGGTGCTCTTCGGGGTTGACGTAGGCGACGGTGCCTCCACCGACGATGTCGGGAACCGTGTTGGTGGCTAGTTCTCGACGCACGAGCAGAACCCCGGGTGTTCCGGGACCACCGATGAACTTGTGGGGAGATAAGAAGACCGCGTCTTTGTAGGAAAGTGGGTGCTCGGAGCACCGTGGTTGCATATCGATGTCCACGTACGGACCGCAGGCTGCGTAGTCCCAGAACGCGAGCGCTCCGTGTTCGTGGAGCAGCGTGCTAATGGCGTGCGTGTCGGTCACGATGCCGGTCACGTTGCTCGCAGCACTAAACGATCCGATGCGAAGAGGGCGATCGGCGTACTCCTCGAGCCGTTGGCGCAACACGTCGATATCGAGATGGCCGTCGGAATCTTCCGGAATAGCGATCACATCAGCGATCGATTCACGCCAGGGGAGTTCGTTGCTGTGATGCTCGTACGGACCGATGAAGACCACCGGCCGTTCCGATGCCGGAATGTGCGAACTCAGGTGATACTTCGCATCGAGGTCCGCGGGTAACCGCAAATTCAGCAGACCGATCATCTTGTTGACGGCTGCGGTCGATCCCGAGCCGCAGAAGATCAAGCAGGTGTGGTCGTCGGCGTTGACGGCCTCCTTGATGCGGGCGCGGGCGTCTTCTCGGAGTCGAGTGGTTTGCAGCCCGGTGCCGCTGGACTCGGTGTGGGTGTTGGCGTAGCGAGGTAGCACCTCGTCACGGATGAAATCCTCGATGAAGGAAAGTGCCCGGCCGGATGCGGTGTAATCCGCATAGGTGACGCGTCGAGGGCCGAACGGCCCCCACATCACTTGGTCGTCACCGATCACGGACTCGCGGATCCGGTCGAGGATGGGGCTCGAGGGCAGGTCTTCACGCGCCGGGGGTGTGGCGAAGCGTCCGACGTCGATCCCGGGTGGCGGCCCATGCTGGTCCATGGGCCCAGAGTACGGCGGCATCGTGGTGCCCGCCCGCTCCTGCGAGACTTGCGCTGTGGTCGTTGCGTCCGTGCCCGTCGAGGCAGCTCCGCAGGAGCAGGTCGAGGAGGTCGTGGAGACCCAGCGCCCCTGGATAACCATCGTCTGGAACGACCCCATCAACTTGATGTCATATGTCACCTATGTCTTCATGACGTACTTCCGCTATTCCCGCGAGAAGGCTGAGAAACTGATGAGCGACGTCCACCATGAAGGGCGAGCCGTGGTGTCGTCGGGAACCCGCGAGGAGATGGAACGCGACGTCGGCGCCATGCATTCCTACGGGCTATGGGCCACGATGCAGCGGGACGACTGACGAATTTCCGAGAAGACAGTTGGGTGACATGACGTACGGATTCCAACGCACCGCGACCGGGCGCATCGTGCTGCGCGTAGATCAAGTGGAGCGAGGTTTGCTGGCTTCGGTTGCCAGGCAGGTCATCGATCTCGTCAAGCCCCCGGAGCCCGATCCCGAGCAGGACCCGCTCGCCGCCCAATTGGGGTGGATAGATGGGGACGTCGGTATTTCTGACGACCCTGCCGTTGCCCGACTGCTACCCGACGCCTACGACGATCCTGATGATGCGCGGGATTTCCGCCGGTTCACCGAGCACGATCTTCGACAATCGAAAGTGCAGCATGCAACGACAGTGCTCGAGGAGATCGAGCGATCAGGGGAGAAGATCTCGGTCGCCTCGCCGGACAGTTGGCTCCAGACCTTGAACGATGCGCGAATCGCCATCGGAACGCGTATCCAGATCTCCGAGGACAACCATGAGGAACTATCGAACCTGTCGGAAGAAGATCCGCGCGCCGGGCTCTTTCATGTGTACGACTGGCTGACTTTCCTGCAGGAGTCGCTCGTGCGGTGTCTGGATCCCACCCTTTACGGATTCACCGTCGATGATGCCCCGGTAGTCGACGATGACTGACGGCGACGAACAGACGCCCTAAACACAGACGCCCTAAGAACAGAAGACGGCGGATCGGATGCCGGGAACATCCGATCCGCCGTCTGGTTCTGTTGAGAACCCGCGGTTACTGCCTCTACTTGCTTGAGGGAGCTTCCTCGAGTTCGTTCTCGTTGAACTCCGGAGAGTCCACGGCGCTCTTCTCGCGGGCGATCTTGTAGATCAGCAGGCCGAAGAGACACTTGGCGAGGACGTCTGCGACGGAGTAGCCGACCTGGCGCCATACGAATGCGTCCGCACCCTCGATGCCGAAC
>Ga0181582_10002781_pt1 | contig 13979 bp, 10 predicted proteins | sample 071ome_32_FD_132438 | JGI IMG/M metagenome (GOLD analysis project Ga0181582, IMG submission 132438) | Coastal salt marsh microbial communities from the Groves Creek Marsh, Skidaway Island, Georgia - 071405AT metaG (megahit assembly) | ecosystem: Environmental > Aquatic > Marine > Intertidal...
CGCAACGTTTCCGTCATCGTCCGTCCACGCAGCGCCGCCTCCGCGGCGCGACGCGATGTCGACGGAAACGCCCCGCGTTTACTCGCTCGACTCCCGTTCGCTGTGACGCATCGTCGACACGGCGCGCGCGGTGCGTGCACGGTGACGCACGCGCGGCGCATGCGGCGCGCGGCGCAGTGCGCGCGCGCCAGCGGGACGATCGTCATGAAAAAGTGCACTGAAGATGAGTGAACATTCCTTCTGATGCTGCGGCATTGATTCGCGCATGCGGGACGCCGTGGGTGAGCTGCGCGCGTTGGAACGACTTCTGGAGGTGTGCGAAGACCCGTGCGCGAAGCGCGTGATCGAACGCGTGGTCGAGACGGATCATCGACGCGATCGTGCGGGTTTCATCGCGCGTGTGTGTGCCGAGTTGCGGCGCGCGCGTGCGGTCGACGCGTCGACGAGGGACGCGGGTGAGCGCGCGCGACAGAGCGCCAAGGTGCGGGAGACGACGACGTGTCCGGGGTGTGGGGCTGAGACGAGCGCGCGACGGTTCGCGCGACATTTGACGCGGTGCCGAAGGGAACGCGCGGACGCGGACGCGTCGTCTTCGTGAGGGGGTTTGGACGTCGGTGGTGGGGCGTGGGATGAAGGCGAAGGCGCCGCAGGCGCAGGGGATGAAGTGGCGCGCGCGGACGCTGCGACGGATCGAGTCGGAGAGGGTGGAGGCGATGGCGTGGGGCGAGCGGACGAGCGGGACGGAGGACGACGCGGACGGGACGGCGAAGACGGCGAAGACGGCGAAGACGGCGAAGACGCCGGTTTCGGTGGACGCGGTGAAAAAGGCGCGGGAAGAGAGGACGAAAATGGTCTCGGACGCGTTGAAGACGCAAAAGTTGAAGAACAAGGGTAAGAAGAAAAAGTATCAGAGCTGGGACGCGCCGAGACGCGTCGCTTCGGCGGACGCTTCGGCGTCGGCAAACGCTTCGGCGTCGGGGACGATCGCCAAGGCGCAGAAAAGCGCCGCGTCGGGGCCGAAATACGCGGCGGGGAATCCGTTCGCGGCGCTCGCTGGGTTGAGGCGCTGAATGTAACTGTTGTAACAAGAACGTCAAAATTTTGCGCGAAGCGTTGCGCGCCGCGACAGACCGAGTGGACTCGCGAGAAGACACGCGCACCGTGTTGAGAAAACGCCGAGACACAAATAACATATCGTGCACGGACGGATGACGCGCATCATCCGGTGCTCGTTCGAGGCGAACGAGGTTCCGAGGAGAGCGACTTTGTCGACGACGCGGGAGCGTGACCCGCCGCGCTCTGCTGCATGCGTCGCCGACCCGGACTGAGAGACTCACGATCACTCATCAACGGCGACACCGTTGTGGATCCGGGTCGACGCCTTTGAGAGTTCGACGCGAACACGTCTCTCCCGTACGCCCCCGCGAATCTCGGCGAGCTCACCGTATCATCGCTCACGTATTCGCTATCGCTCGTGACACCACCTAAAGATCGCACCTGTCTTTCGAGCGATCGATTTCTCTTCATCAAAAGCGCGATCTGCGTTTGCAACACGTTGACGATGTGTTCCTCCTCGTTTTCCAGCTCCAGCTCCAGCCGAACCTTTTCCTCCTTCAACCGCACCGTCTCGCTCGACTTACGCTCCAAATCCCGACTCAAGCGATCCCTCTCTCTCGACACGCTCGCCTTCTCTCGCCCGAGCTCCTCCAGAACCGTCGTCAATCGATGCATCATGCACTCCTGCTCCCGCTCCAGCGCGTTTTCCAGCGCCACCTTTTCCTCCTGCACCCGCTTCAATCGCTCCTCCAGCGCCGCATCCACGCTCTGCGCGCCCGCTCGAGCGACGATCGCCAGCGCATCCACCTCGTGCTGCTTATCTTCCAGCTTTTTATTCAGCGTGCTCACGAGAAACTCCTCCTCGGCCTCGACGGTTTGCGCGAGTTTCTCCGCGGACGCGCGGACGCGTCGCAATTCTTCCTCGAGCTGCGCCGTTCGCGCGCGTTCGTGGGCGAGCGCGCGCGCGAGGTCGCGCTCTGCGTTCGTTTCGCCGTCGGTCGGGTCGGGCATCGGACGCGCGCGCGTGTGACGACTGAGGGGTCTCGCGCGCGGCGTCGCGCGCGGGGTTGACGGCGGCTCGCGGACGCGCGCGCGGCCGCGGATGTCGGATCGAGCGATGCGCGGCGACGGATAGGGGTCAGATGCGGTGCGCGTGCGTGATGGGTGATGTCGTGTTATTGCGCGGTGTGATGCGAGCGGTGTCAGGCGCCGGTGGTGTCGTAGTCGGCGTATCGCGGGTTGCGCCGGCGCTCTCGCACGGCGAGCGCGTCCCAGTCGGCGACGTTGGGCGCGAGCGAGCGCAAGGCCTGGGTGAAGGTGACGTTCGGGCCGACGTTTCCGTGTCGGACGATGGCCCAGAAGACTCGAGGGCTGGCGACCGCCATCGCGGGTGGGGAGAGATTTTCTCTCGCTCGCTGCTCGTCCGCGGCGACGGCGGCGAGGACGAACGGCACGATGGCTCGCGGAAGGTCTTGCACGCAATCTGAGCGCTCGGTGAGCGTCGCTCGCCCGGCATCCGAGGCCAGATACTTGACGACGAGACGACCGTCGGTGAGGGTGGAGTACGATACGTTCCCGGCGCGCGCCGCCGCGCATTTGGCGTTGCCGAGCGTCTCGCGCTCTCGTTCTTGAACGACCGCCTTGAAAGCGTCTTGGAGCGATCGTATGATGGGGTCGCTCGCCGCGCGCTTCGATCCGCCCTCGGCGGCTCGAAGAAGATCCATCGACATCATCGACGCGGTGCCGCGCTCGCCGCCGGCGTTCGCGTCGGCGTCGGGATCCTGCAACATCATCTCCGTGCTCGTCTCCGCGTGCTTGAGCATGGTCGACAGTCGTTTTCTAACGCGCGAATCCAACAGCTCAGTGTCGACGTGTCTCTTCACAGACTGATCAGACGACGCAGGCTTGGAGTTCTCCGCGAGTGGGAACGTCGTCGTGACCAAGGCTTCGCTCGTCGGGCTGTTGCCCTTGTCCGAAGCGTCGTCGGCGTCTCGCAAGTTGATCAAATCGTTTTGCCGAATCCCCAGCAAAGAAATCGATGTCGATAAATCCCTGTCGGTGAGCGCTCGCGGAGGAAATCCACAAAAGATTTTGTAAGCGTCTAGATTTGCGCCAAGCCGTGTGGAGATTCTCGCTCGCATCGCAGAGGCGGTGGTTTTCCCACCGTTCGGGAGCGTGAACTCCTTCACCTCGCCTCGCTCAAACGGATCTCGAACGCGCATGACCCACGTCGTAGCGGCGTGAATATCTGTTGGCTGACCATTTTGTACAGGTTTAGCGGGACTGCCGATTTCTGGGACGCTTCCGCCGCGAGCTGCGAGCTCAGCGGCGCTCTCCTCGAGCGCCTTGCGTACCCAGTGTTGCTCTTCCTCCTCGCCCTTTGTTTTGCGCCCGTCGCCGAGAACGCGCCCACCACTGCCATCGCCTTTAACTCGGTCAAAGTGATCTTGAATGTCTTTCGCTCGCTTTGCCGCCGCATCATCGGAGGCCTTGGACGAGACGAGCGTAAGACGCTCCAATATACGTCGGCGCGAGAGCGCCTCCGCAACGATGGTTGGAGCGACGTCGGCTTCATCGTCGCTGTTCCTATCGGCACCGACTCTCTCGCTCTCGTGCATCGCCTCGAGCGCCTCCTTCGGCAGTGGATTACGCAACAGCTCGGCCTGCACATCGAGCATCGTCTCCTCGGCTGTTTTTTCCATCGCGAGAACCTCGACGTGCACAGTCTGCGTTTGTCCCATTCGGTGCGCGCGAGAGACCACTTGCTCTTCCAGGGATATGTTCGAGAGAGGCTCCATGAGAAAAACGTACGACACGAACGAAAGGTCCAAACCTTCTGCAGCAGCACGATTCAAGAGCAAAACTGCGACATCGGGATCGTTTTTGAAAGTCTTCAACGCCTGTTCACGTTCCAAGCGAGTCTGCCCCATGCGCGTGATGCTCTCGTGCGGCACTCGCGCACCGTAGAGCGCCAAGTCGATGGAGTCCAAATGCGGTCGGAAATTACTGTACACGATGCATTTCTTCGGAGGCGGTGCGGAAGGGTTGAAATCTCGCACCCTGAGCGGCTCAGCGGCGTCCAGTCGTCGTTTCTTGCGACGCCTGCCGGTTTGTGAGTCTTCGACGAGACCTGGGTTGGCGTTGACATTGCCGCTCCAGCCAGAGGTTGTCGCACCCAGACCGTTCGCCTCGCGTGCGAAAAATGCATCACGCTCGTCCTGTCGTCTGACGACCTCCGCATCCACGGCAGCGCCGATTTTTCGCAAACGCGTGAGTAAATGGTCCACCTTTGAGCTCTCGCCCTGGGCATACACACCATCGGCGACGCTCTCGTCGACTTTCCACGGATGCTGCACGTACGACGGCTGAAGTTCGATCAAGTCTTGCGGCACCGCCTGCGCTGGGTTCGAGTTGTAAGGGTTCTCTTTCTGCATCACGTACGCGGAGCCGCACAGCGGACAGCCGCGCGGAGCACGCGCGATTCCTGGTGGAAGATCAGGTTCTGCAATCTCATCTATCTCGTGCCCATTAAGCGTTTTGCCTTTGGGGGGTCCTTGCATGACGCACCCGCAGCACAAAATGTGCGCGCAAGGAGTGATGAGAGGCATGATGACTTCGTGCATGCACAAATCGCACGTTCCTTTGCACTGCATCAAAGTTGGAGAGACCCGTCTGATGCGCGCCTTGCGTTCTTCCTCGCCGAATCCTCTCTTTTGAAGATATCCATTCAAATCGCGGATCGTTTCGTCGAATTCATCGGGGTCAAAAGTCGTGGGCATCTTTCCGACGACGCAAGCAGCCTCGCGAAGGTTTGTCACCGCTGCCAAGGCCTCGCGAACGTTCTTCACATTCAGAAGCGACTCGATGTGATGTGGATCGCCCCAATCCGCCAACAGCAGCGAGCGCTTCACGTGAGCGACGATATCATTGTAAGACTCGGCGTGCACATCGCTGAACTTCAACATGGTCGTCGTGCGCTGCAAAGGTGGCAAGGAAATGTGCGACTTGCACGTACGAACCATGCAACGACGCAAAACTTCACCAAGTCGCACCACGGCGTCCGCCTGAGCCAGTTTGTCCTTCCCCTCCAAGGGTCGCTGTACCGCATTCGACCATACGACCGCGCTCGTCCCGTAGAATGGCTGACGCAGGAAACCGAGAAGCGGCTGTAGATGCGCCGTGCCCGCTCCCTTGAGCGTCGTAGGAGTCGGCGTTCCTGTCATGAGCCATCGAGCGTGCGCCTTGAGCGCGCACGCAACCGAGAGCTTCGCCGTGAGGGATAAAGACGCCCCGAGCTGGTGGCCTTCGTCCAAAATAATGCGTTGCCACATGACACGTAAAATTGGTGTGTCGATGTTTGAAAACTCTGTCGACAAGCGAAAGATTGGCATGATGACGATGTCAAACTTGTTTGCCAAATCACTCGCGTCGACGTCGGACAAATCGTTCAAAAAAGTTGGTTCCCACGTTCTTTCACTTTTGATCTCGAATTCTGCCGCGATTTCCTTCTTCGGAGCCTTATCTAGCACGGCCACGCGAGGAATCCATCGCTCGGCGCCGTCGCCCGTGCAGAATGAAATCTGGTTCAGCCAGTGCTCAATCAATACGGAAGGAATGATAATCAACGTCGCGCAGGATAACCACACGCGAGTGATCTCTCCATCACGCCCCCGGTTATCTACCACTCGCACGGCGTCGTGAAGTGCTTGTTTGTCTAAGATGAGATCGTCTGAGACCGGTCCCGGCGGAGCAAAAGGCAGGGCGTTTTCCAACTTTCCAACCCCCGTGAACTTCACCAATCCCATCGCTCCGAAGAGTGCTGGGTGGTCACTGCTTCGCCGGAACGGTGGCATCGATAGCGGCATCGCGTGCGAGACCTCAACTGTGTTTTCTAAAATGTAATCCACCACGTCGCACGTAGCCGCGCGCCCAATGTACATGAAGCAGTTTCGCAGTACGTGTTCAAAGTGAGCGGTGTTTCTCGCCAGCCTCGCCGAGTCCTCCTTCAAACCATCGCGAGCGACGAAACCGATCGGGATCGAGTGAGCCGTGCATTCCAATCGCGCCCTCCAATCAGGGCACTCCATCGTCGCGGCGGCTAATTCTTCGTGCGCTTTCTGTTCCTCTACTTTAGACCGTCTCGCACTGCTACTCTTCACCGAACCATCGAGGCCGTTTTTGCACACCGCTGCAAAGTAGCCGACCGGGGTGCTTCCCGCCGAGCGTTTGCTACGACGCAAACCCGATGAATTTCCTCTCGACGAGCTCTGCACGTTCGAAGATTTCGTCGGCGTGAACGCGGGTGTCTGCGCGGTGAGCGTTGGCGGCGTCGCGTCGGACATCGGTGAGCCGTACCCGCCGAGTCCCGCGCCCGAGTTCGTCTCTTCATAGTACCATCCTTCGCCAATCTTGCGAGCGGTGCAACCGCGGGGCGGGGACGGGCGCCAGCCCCGCCGCGCCAAGACGAGCGCGAGCGCGGTCACCGTTTTCCCCAAACCTGGCTCGTCGCACAGCATCCCGCCCTGAGAGTCGTCGCGATGCTCGGGATGTTCCTCCGTCAGGTCACCCTTGATCGTGTCGAACCATAACGTCTGACCGTCCTCGCAGTCGATTCGCATCCACAGAGGATCTCGAACGAGCGGCAGACGCGGACGCTCTCGTCGGCGCATCCATCCGAGCGCCGCGCGTTGGTGCGGGTGCAACGTGAGCGCCAAGCCCGGCGACGTCTCCTCAACGCGCGAGCGAAACCCTCGACACGTCGCAGCGAGCGCGCCCGCACACTGGACGTCTAAAAATCCCAGTATGCGAACGAGCACATCCTCCGGCAAGTCACCCGCGCACAGGTATCCGTCCACCGCCGGTCGCACCGGTTCGTGCGCTCGCTTCATCTCCGGCCGAAGCTCCTCCAACGTCGCGCTCAGCGTCGCTCGCCGATCGCCCACGTGTACCCGACACCCAATGACCCCACAAAACCCAATCTCCACCCCCTCCAAACGCGCCCGCGCGTCCGCGCGCGTCCGCGCGTCCCCTCTCGCGCTCGTCAGGTGCGTCGCCGTCGCGATCCTCGCCCACCGCGCCGCGCGCTCGAACGCCCGTCCCGCCCACCCGTCCACCGCCACCTCACACCGCACGATCAACACCCGCCGTCCCGCTCGCCCCGACGCACCGATCCCACTCGCGTCATTCTCCGTCGTCTCCGCGCGCGCGTCCCGCTCGCCCACGCACGTCGCCGTCGTCCCACCTCCCAGTCGCGCGAACGCGCGCGCGAACGCCCCCCCCCCCACCGCGCGCGCATCGAACGCCTCGCGCGCGCGCGCGTCGTCGCTCGCGTTCGTCGCCCGCACGACGAGCGCGGTCGACGGATGCGCGTCGTCCCGCTCGGACGTCTGCATCGTCAACGCGTCCCCGACGCGCGCGTCCGCGCCCGCGTCGCACTCGAGCGCGACGTGGGCGAACCCGAGCGTGCGCGCGCGCGTCATGCGGCGCGGCGCGTCGCGCGGCGCGCGCGCGCGCGTGTGCGGACGATGCGCGCGCGTGGGTCTCGACCGGCGCGAGAGCTGGGCGACACATTGGCGCGCGCGCGACGACGCGCGACGCGTCGACGTCGCCGCGCGTCGGCGCATCGCGCGCGGAGAATTTTGTGAGATATATCTCTCGAGCGATGGCGGTTGAGGACGCGTCGACGCGGCGGCGAAGGGGTGGGAAACCGCCGAGTGGACGGTCGAGTGGGACGATGAAAACGGACGCGCCGGCGTCGAGCGACGACGCGCCGAAGGGGTTCCTGCGGAGGAATTCGTCGGCGGATTTTGCGGAATTTATCGCGAGCGCGTCGCATTACGTGGAGAAGTTTGGACGACACGACGCGTACGCGGGGGGGGAGCAGGTGCGAGACGACGGCGCGCGAGACGCGCGCGCGGAGCGCGCGCGGAGCGCGCGCGATCGATGCGACGCGCGCGCGGTGGGATGTGAGGTTCGTGTGGACTGACGTGAGAGTGGGGTCGATCGCAGGTACGACCGCTCATGCGGGGGTGGGTGCACTTTAGCGCGCTCGTGGTGGCGCTGACTGGACGCGCGCTCGGGTATCACGAGTCGCTTCCAGAGCGAGCGGTGCTGTTCATTCAGTGCACGCTGCTGACGTATTTGTGCTCGGTGTGTCTGCACATGGTTCCGTGGAAGACGAGGCTCGGGTACGACGTGTCCCTGGCGCTTGATTTCATCGGGATATCGTGGGGGTTCACCTCGCACACGATTTTGTGGACGGGCGGCGTGCACTCGTTCAGTCAGTGGGGAGCCATCATCACGTTCGCGTGCATGGTGGTCATGCAGGTGGCGGCGTTTAAGCAAAAGAGTAAGCGAGTGTTGTTGTTCATGCGTAGGCGACGCATGACGCTGATTTTTTTCAACATAATATTTCTCGGCATCGTCGAGGCGCGCTCCATCAAGGATTTCCGGACGATGGTGGCGATTCAGTTGCTCTCGAAAATCATATCGCCGCTGTACTTCATCAAGTGCGCGCGATTTGACGCGAATCATCGACCGCTTCTGGCGATACCCGGGGTGTGGGGTCCACATGAGAACTGGCACGTGATGATTCTCGTCGTCCACCTGTTGCAGCTCCGCGCGCTCGTGACGCAAAACGACCCGTAGCGCGACGACGGACCATCGGCGCTCGCCGGCGCCTCGTCCACCCAATACGTGACGTGACCGTCATCGCGACACTTGTTTAGCTTCGTTGCGTCTCTCCGTGACGCAGTGTAACCAACTAGAGACTGGTTTGGGCTCCCGCCGACCGTCGCCGTCGCGCGTGACGCAACCGCCATTCGCGCTCATCGCCCCACACAGACGCGCGTCGTCCGATCCCGCCCTCGTACGCGGGACAAGCTCGACGCGCGCGTGAAACATATCTTCTCGACGCGCTCGAACGTCCGCACCGACCGTCCCGCGCGCGCAAACATGTCGCTGAAGAAGCTCTACGAGAATCATCGCGCGAACCAAGAGCACGTTCGTCGCGACGTTGGTGCGTCCGCTCGCTCTCTTTTCGCGCGCGAACGACTAAATATGACGTTTTCTCGCGTTTGGCGCAGAGCTGTTGCGACGAGAGGCTCTCGCGTCGGTGTCGGCGCTGGCGGAGACGATGACGGATTCGGTGCACGCGAGCGCGGAGGCGGCGTTTGAGAATCAAAAGCGGGTCGAGGCGAGCGCGCGGCGGTTGAGCGAGACGTCTGCGGCGCTCAAGGAGCGGGCAGAGGGGTGGGCGACGTCCATGGAGGCGTTCGATAAGGAACTTCGGGCGATAGGGGATTTTGAGAATTGGGTCAAGGCGATGGAGCACGATTTGCAGACGCTCGCCGCGGCACTGGAGGAAAAGGTGGACGCGAAGGCGAAGGCAAAAAAGGCAGAGTAGTTACAGCGTGTAAAATCAGAAAGAATGCATCATCTCGTGTTTGTTCATCAGTCCGTCTGCATCGGGATATCGAAAGTTTGGCCCGTCGATTGACCGAAGAGTGCGCGCCTGATGGCGTGCGTGGCGAAGCTTTTCGACTGCTCGGCAGCGAGCGCGACTGCGTCGCGCGACGCTGCCGCGAGAGCAGATGTGTCTCTCGCTGACATTGCTCCAGTCGTTGTCGTCGGCGTGGAACTGGGCGCGCCGCCGCGTTTGATGGTCGTTTCCGCGTTGGTGATTTTACTAACGATGTCCGCCGCCTGACCGGCAATGAGTCTTCGATTGTTCAGAAACGGCGACGAGCTGAGCGTGTTCACCCAATACTGCTCCCAGAGCGGATCTAAACTTTTGGCGTCCAACGAGCTCTTGAAAAAACTCACGTCCAGCGCGTAGTATTTGTTTGCGTGCACGCCAAAATCTTCAACCTTGTTCAGAGGAATCGTCTGCTGCTTGGACGTCGACGCCTCATCCGGCGGCACGTACCCTTCTGGGTACGTCCGAAATGCCCCAATTTCCACCTTCCCCTGCGCACTCGTTCGCGTGGGATCGATCACGATCGCCAAGAACGGTTCGTTGTACCTCTGATTTAGCATCTGCGTATTCACGTCGATGCCCGACAGCCAGCACCCGTACCCCGGGTGCGAGTGATACCATCCCACGACGTTATCCATGCGCCCCACTCGCTTACACGCCCCCACTTGCTCGACCATGTACTCGTACGCCTCAGCCTGCGCGTTCACCCGCGTCTCCGTGCCCTCGACCGGTAGTTCGAACGCGTCCGTCACCACAAAGGCGTCGCCGCGCACCTGTCCCAGTAGCGTCCCCATCACCTCGATCTCTCCGCCCCGCTCGCAGTGCTGCGTCATCTTCATCAGCGCCAGCGCCGAAATTTTCACCCTGTGGCGCGATAGGTTCGTCGTCAGCGTCATCGCATCGTCGCGCGCGTCGAGAGAGGCGATGAATCGATCGTCTCGAGGCAATTGCTCGAGCGCGTGGACGCACTTTTTAAAGTAGTGTGGGTTCCGCGTCCATGGTTTTTGCTCGGCGATGGCTTTTTGTGACGCCTCGTCGAAGACATAGAGATCGTCTGAGGACGCGGGCGGCGCGGAAGGCGTCGCGCGGTCGTCGGGGGGTTCTGGATTCATGCTGGGCGCGGCGACGTGTGAGGGAGAGCGGCGCTCGCGAGGACGGTCACGAGTAAAGAATGTCGCTTTATTTATTTACACAACAACAATGTGGTCTGAATATACATTTCGTTTCGACGGCGAAAGCGCGGTCGTGGAATCAAAAAATCGTGTTATAAAATGAGTGTTTCGTTCGTCGTCACTCGGCGTTTCGCAGTCTTCGCTCACTCGACGCAGTTTACGTCGTCTGAAGGAAAACCGTATTGATCCATGAGTCTGAGCGTGACACCGTTGGTCCACCCGAACCCGCGCTGAGGGACGTACTCACCACCTCGACCGACGGCGTCGGCGTCGGATTGAGCGTCGTACTTTTCGTGCATGTATCCGGTGGCCGCCCACGCCTTGTGTGCGGTTCGCAGCCAAGCGTGTGCGAGCGTCCTAGCGTACGCCTCCTCTTTCGGTGCGTATACTTGGATGCTCTCGATGATCATGTGCGTCATGGGCGCCCAAGCGTTGGGCCAATCCCACTGCTGCCCGCTCTCGATGAGTGAAGTTGCGATACCGTTCGGTGTGACGAGCTTGGAGTTCTTGAGCGATTCCACCACGTCGTACGCCTGTTGCGTGTCGGGTTCAATCGCTCCGCACCACATGGGGACGAAATCGCTTGTGAAAGGGCTCTGGGACGCCGGTTTAACTTCGTGCTTGTCGCGCACGATGGCGCGCGAATCCTCTCCCGAGAGCGGTTGGAACGCCATGTCTCGCCAACGCTTGACGTCGTCGTCCCAGAGCACCGCCGCGATGGCGCGTCGTCGCGCCTCGCTCGCCCGAGCAAAGTTCTCGAGAATATTGCTCAGGTACAGTCGTTCGGCGTAGAGCTCCTCATCTGAGCCGAGAGTGACCAAAATCTCACGCGTCAGTGCGGCAATTTGCGTCTCCACGCGCAGCATGAAGCCATTCAAATCAGCCGGAATGATGTTGCACGTGCGAATGGTCTCCAAGGTGCCGCCGTCCAAGAACCATCTCGAGCTGAAATCGAATCCACTTTCGGCCGCACTCGCAAGATGCCGATAAATTTGACGCTTTGCTTCGAGCTTGGCGACCCCGTCGGTGATGTTTCTTGTTGCGCGTCGCGCGAGCTCGACGTCTTCGCGATAGCTCTCCGGTCTTGGGCGCGTTGTGTTCGCGAAATACCGGGCAAGCTCGTACGCTTCTCCCGTCTCAGGATCACGAACGGTGATGACTCTCTCACGCCGAGTGAGATAGGCGTATTCCTGCACAAGCAGTGGGAGCGCTTGTCGCAACCAAGAAACGTCTCGCGTCGCCTCAAAAACCTCGCTGACGCATGACGTCAAGAGTGGAGGCTGAGAGCGATTCAAATAGTACACCCGAGCGCCGTTCGGAACGAACCCGTACGTGGTGACCAAATACAGCAAGTTGTTCGTCACCCCGAGCGCGGTAGTGTGCATGTCACTCGTGAGCAAGCCCAAAACGATCCAATACGTGTCCCAGTAGTACGTCTCCCGAAATCTTTCCCCCGGCACGACGGCGGGATACGGCAGACGAATCCTCGAGCTCGTCGTGTGTCTCGGCACCCCGTCTACCTCCACACTCCCACTGTCGTGTCCCACCTCTTCGTCCTCGTCGGCATCCAATCGAGCGAGCACCTTCCACAAGCCGTGCACGTGTTCCGCGAAGTCCCTCGACGCCGCGCACCGCGCCGCGCGCGTCACCCGCGCGTCGCTTCGCCAATCTTGCAGTTCCGGCGCCCGCGTCCGTTCCCTCGGTCCGCTCTCAAAGTGTTCATTCAAAAACTCTCGCGCCGCGACGCCACACGTCGCGGCGCGAGACGCCGCCAGAGCCGCGAACAGCGTCGCCGGCGGCGACCGCGCCCTCGTGTCCACAAAGCTCTTTGAATCCGCCCAAATCTTCGCCCGGTTCACCGCGGCCAGGATCGCCGCGCTACAGAACGCCGCGTACGTCGCTTCCGGCGGCGCGGCGCCGTCATCATCCACCTCATCCTCGCTCGTGCGCTCGTTCACGTGGAGATCGACCGCGGACATGTCGGCACGGGCGCGATACGGTGACGACGGAAGACGTTTCCCGGCGCGCGAGAGCGCGAAAACGCGCGGCGCGCCGGCCACACGGGTGCGGATGATGTCTTGAGATATCACGTGCGTGTTCGCGAGGGGTGGGCGACGTCGCGCGCGGGTGTGGTGTCGCGCGCGGCGCCGCGAGGCTGGCGACGCGGTTGGCGCGACGACGCGGAGCGAACGCCGAGGGTGAACCGCGCGCGCGTCCCGTCTCGAGGGCTCAGATGTGTGCGCATGTAAATTACTTGGATCGCTCGGTGATTCGTGCGCGTCGCGCGAGCGTGCATCACCCGGTGGCTTGCAGGTCGCGCGCGAGCTTGTCGACGAGAAATCGTTGCACGCGGTCGCCGAACGCCTTCTTGTACGCGTCTCTGCACGCGCAGCGGCCCATGTATCGGGCGATGTTCGGGTACGGCGTCCAGGAAACGTCCGGAAAGAATTGCGGAATGTACAGCAGATACGCCGCGACGGCGACGTCGGCGACGCCGAATTCGTCGTTCACCAACCACTCGCGCGTCGCCAGCATGTCGTCCAGTTTTCGCAGACGCTTTTGATTCGGATTCCTCGCGCCCGTGTCCACGACGCCGCCTCGCTCGTTCTCAAGGAACAACACCCCATCCAGCGTCGCGTTCGCCCACACCACCCACTTCCCCGCGTCCGCGCGCGCTTTCGCGTCCGCCGCCCCCCCGTACGCGTCCGCCAAGTACATCAAAATCGCCCCCGACTCAAACAACTCCAGCGCACCGTCCCGCAGCGCCGGGACTTGCCCGAACGGATGCGGATTCGTCCCATCACTCGGCGCGCGCATCTCCATCTCCAACCCGATCTCGTGCGCGTACCAATTCACCAGCGGCGAGCGACTGCCCTGCGACCCGTAGAGCGTCACCGCGCGCGTCGTCGTCGCCCGTCGCGCGTCGCGACCGCGCGTGCATCGTCGCGCGCGCTCGACGCGCGCGCGTAACGCGCACGGATGCACACGCGCCGTCTCGAGCGCGCGCATCGCACCGACGCGCGTCGCACAGTCGCGATGTCGACGACGCGTCAAAAAAGCGCATCGTCGACGTCACTGTGGATACACGTCGCGCGCGCGCGTCCGCACACGCGCGCGCGCGAGACGCTCGGACGGTATGTCGCTCGCGCGCGTTGAATGCGGACTCGCGTGGGCGTCCGCGCGGATGGGCGTCCGCGCGGATGGGCGCGCGCGCGTCGTGACGCGCGCGAAGAAGGGCGGCGCGTTTCTGAAAGAGTTCGGGCCCGAGGATGCGA